>ENA-UOWG01001068-UOWG01001068.1-activated-sludge-metagenome-genome-assembly--contig:-NODE-1068-length-29937-cov-6.406198_pt1 | contig 29937 bp, 25 predicted proteins | sample MGYA00238147_ERZ761563 | MGnify/ENA primary metagenome ERZ761563 (study PRJEB28884, sample SAMN05720216) | anaerobic digester metagenome | isolation source: active sludge of municipal... | reverse complement strand
GACAATTGCAATAATTGACAGGTTCTTTTCAATAAGCACATTCAGCTCGCTGTTAAGTTCAATCTCGGTGCGGAATTCGCTTTTTATTGATTCAACCGCATTATCGGAATCAGAAGGTACTACAGCAAAACTAATTGAGTATTCCGATGAAGCCTGTGTTATAAGAATTATGTTTATGTTCTTTCGTGCAAGAGCCCCGAATAATCTCATTGAAGTGCCTGTTACGCCAATCATACCTGTACCCTGCAGGGTGATAAGATCAATATGGTCAATTGACGAAATGCCTTTTATCGGGCTTATGTTGCCATTTGTCGGTTTGTGACTGATCAGAGTTCCTTTAAGTTCAGGTTTAAAAGTGTTTAGTACCAGAATAGGTATATTTTTCTTATAAACCGGCCGGAGGGTGGGAGTATAGATTACCTTAGCGCCAAAGTGAGAGAGCTCGATAGCTTCTGAATATGTCAGATTTTCAATTGCATAGGCTTTTTCCACCTTCTTCGGATCAGCAGTCATGAATCCGTCAACATCAGTCCATATTTCAAGTAATTCGGCTTCTAATGCAGCTGCAACAATTGCAGCAGTGTAATCTGATCCTCCTCTTCCGAGAGTAGTCGTTTCACCTTTTTCGTTTGAAGCAATGAATCCGGGCATGACTGTGATCTTTTCGGAAGCAGCTTTTGATTTCCTGAGAAGCTTACCGCTTGTTTCAAAGTCAACATTTGCAAAACCAAAATTGCTGTCTGTTCTGATTACTTCCCTTGAGTCGACATATATACTTCCGTCAATAATGCTGCTTATTATTAATGATGACAGCAGTTCGCCTGTGCTCAGCACCTCATCGAGAGAATGTTTACTAAGCTCCCTGACAAGATATATTCCGTTGAGTGTTTTTTCAAGATTATTGAGAATTGTTTCTGTTTTTTCCAAAAGAGACTGTGCTTTGTCTTTGCCGGCAAGTTGTCTGATTACATCCTTGTGGCGTGTAATGATCCGGGAAAGCTGTGCTCTGAATTCCTCATTCTGTGCCGAAGCAAGTTCACAGGTTACCTTGAGTTCATCTGTTATGCCCTGAAAGGCAGAAACAACAACAATACATGGAGCTTGCTGCGATTCAACAATTTTTCTTACACCTTTTATTCTTTCAGGTGTTCCTACAGAGGTACCTCCGAACTTGAGAACTTTCATCTTATTAAAATAAAAAAGCATCCCATGGATGCATAAAAGAACAAAAATAGCAAAATTCTTTTGAATTTACAATAAATATTAATAATATTAATTTATTTAACTAAATTACTTAATAATATTAATAACAATGCCAGGAAATAACAAATTAAGTGAATAAAAAACCGCAATGCATGAATTACATTGCGGTCTTTTTATATTTTGTCTGCTCAGTTACTTCCTACTTTCTCCAGGCGTTTAATAATTGAAAAAATGAAAGTGGCAGATATGAGGCAGCAAACTATGAACACCAGCCATAAAGTACTCAATGGCACCTTGTCCCACAGAATTGTACCCACGACGAGCAGTTTATTTCCAACTGCAGTTGCCAGCAGCCAGCCTCCCTGCATAAGTCCCTGAAACCTTGAAGGAGCTACTTTTGATACGAAAGACAGACCCATAGGGCTAAGGAATAGTTCTGCAACAGTAAGTATAAGATAACTGCTTATCAGCCAGTATGGTGAAACGCGGTCAACATCATTTACAGGGACACCATTAAGATCGGCCGGTGACTTGAGGCCAAGAGATGAAATGAGAACAATAACAAAGCCTATTGCTGCAATTATCATTCCTATCCCTATTTTTTTCGGAGTTGAAGGCTCAATGCCTTTCTTTGACAGCCATGCAAAAGCGCCCATCACAGGAAATGTAAGAGCTACAATGAACAGAGGATTAAACGACTGGAAAACTTCGGGTGATATTGAATTTTTCTCACCGAAAGGAGAGGAGATTTTTGACAGAAGGCCTGTTGGATCAGAACCTGCCAGGTAGAAAGTTGCAAGCATAAGTGCCAGAAAAAGGATTACTCCTCCGGAAATTTTTGAATTTTTTGTCATGTCGCCTTTCAGGAGCAATACAAAGCCTGCTATTACACCCACAACCGACAGCATTGATGGCAGGGTAAAGAAGAGGTTTGTAAAGGCGCCAACCTGCTTGGCTGTATAATCCCTTGCATATAGAGTTAATGTCAGACCATTCTGATGGAAGGACATCCAGAAGAAGATAACAACAATGAATACGAGTACGAGCGCAACAATCCTTGCCTTTTCTTCAGGCTTTGATGTAAGTACTATCCATGTAATGAAACCAGCAAACAATCCGAATGCAAAACCTGAAGTCCAGCCAACAGCTTCAATGAATGAAAGAGCAAAAGCAGTGATTATTGTTGCGCCAATTGCTGCGACAAGTACCCATGGCTTGAAATCAACCTTTTCAGTAGTTTCACTTTTCTTTGTTTCCTTATTTGGAAGCAGCTTTCCGAAGAATATGTAAACGAGAAGCGAAATTACCATTGCTATCGCGGCAATTCCAAATGCATAGTTGTATCCTTTTGAGAAAACTTCAAGATAACTGTTTGCAAATGCTGCAAGATCTGTAACAGGCCCGTTAAGGCTTACATTATTTGCAAGCTGCTGAAAGGTGCCTGTATCAGTCATGCTTCCGTTAATATACTGGTGGCATAATGATGGCAGACTCCCGTCGTGAAGGAATCCGTTTACCTTAAGCCACCAGTTTCTCATTCCTGTTGCGGCAAAAGGAGCGAAAAAGGCGCCAACGTTTATACCCATGTAAAAAATCATAAAGGCAGAATCCCTTAGCTTGGTATACTTCGGATCATCATACATCTGTCCGACAACAGCCTGCAGGTTTCCCTTGAAAAGGCCATTGCCCAGGGCAATTGTAAATAAGCCGATTATTGTAAGTGTAAGTGTCATTCCGGGAACTGCCATTATAATATAGCCCGCGAACATTATTATTATACCGGCAAGGATGACAAGCTTGTATTTTTTTGTAGAGTCGGCAAGGATCCCACCAAACAGGGCAAGTGCATATATGCTGAAATAGAACCAGCTGTATATTGTACCTGCCTTCTCAGCCGAGAGTCCGTACTTGGCCTGCAGAAAGAGCACCAGAATTGCCATCATTGTATAAAAGCCAAATCTTTCTCCCATATTGGAAAAAAAGGCTACCAGTAGTCCCTTAGGATGGTTTTTGAGCATGAGTATGGTTTTAAATTATTAAATTGTTAAATTATTGTCTTACATGCAAGTGCATGATCCGTATCATCTTACAAAGGACATTATCAATAAATCATTAGCATCAGTCCTGAACAAATATATTAATCTTTTTAAACTAAAAAAACCGGGTAAATCATTACTTGCATTTTGCCATTTCAGAGCAGGATAATTTTAAAATACGCATGAAGAATGTAAATTTGTGTTTAAACCATTGAAAAATTCAAACAGGAATTATGAAAATATTCAGCTCTGCCCAGATAAAAGAGATTGACTCATATACAATCATTCATGAACCGGTAAATTCGGTCAATCTCATGGAAAGAGCTGCCGGGGAGATATTTGACTGGTATATACATCTTTTTGACCGGCGCCACAGGATTTTTATTTTTGCAGGACCGGGAAATAACGGGGGCGACGGCCTGGCACTTGCAAGGATGCTGGCAGGTGAACGGTATAAGGTTGAATTGTGGTATCCCGATTTCAATGCAAAAACTTCAGTTGACTGGAAACAGAATTTCAAGCGGCTTAAAAAGGAATATCCCGATGTAATAAAGGTTCTTAAGGATGAATCTGCTTTCCCTTTTATTTCAAAAGATGATGTAATTATTGATGCAATCTTTGGTTCAGGCCTCAACCGGCCTGCAGATGGATTTATTGCCGTAGTAATACGACTCATTAACGAAAGCGTGGCTACAAGGGTATCAATTGATATTCCATCCGGTCTTTTTTGTGAAGACAATGGGAAAAATGATCCTGCCTCAATAATTCAGGCAGACTATACACTCAGTTTCGAATTTCCCAAACTGGCATTTATGTTTGCTGAAAATGCAAAATTTACGGGTGACTGGGATGTTCTGCCAATTGGTTTGCATGAAAGTATAATTGAAGATACGGAAACAAAATTCAATTATTTAACGGCAGATGATGTAAGGCCTTTGCTGAAGACGCGAAATACATTTGACCATAAGGGAATGTTCGGTCATGGTCTGCTTGTTGCCGGCTCAGCCGGGAAAACAGGAGCGGCAATACTGAGTGCCAAAGCAGCTTTGCGTGCAGGCATTGGTTTGCTTACATGTCATTTGCCCGGATCAGGGAGAGGGGTAATGAATACTTCTGTTCCCGAGGCTATGGTATCAGCCGATAAAAATGAAGAGCTGATAAGCGGGGTTGATCTGACTTCAAAATATACTGTCGCTGCAATTGGGCCGGGTATTGGCACAGACAAGTTAACACAGAAAGCCTTGTTCAGCTTCCTTAAAGATTTCAGGTTTCCTCTTATTATTGATGCTGATGCACTGAATTTACTCTCGGAAAACAGACAAATGTACTCCCTGCTTCATAAGAGTATTATTCTGACTCCTCATCCGAAGGAGTTCGAGCGTCTTACGGGAAAATTTAGTACAGGGTATGAAAGACTTATAAGCCAGATTGAGTTTTCTGAAAAAAATAATTGTTTTGTTGTCCTGAAAGGGGCATATACCTCTGTTTCAACTCCGGAAGGGAAAGTGTATTTCAACAGTACAGGCAATCCTGGTATGGCAACAGCCGGAAGCGGGGATGTATTGACAGGAATAATCCTATCTTTGCTGGCACAGGGTTATTCCTCTGAAGAAGCTGCAGTTCTAGGGGTATACCTGCACGGACTTGCAGGCGATATTGCTGCTGAAGCCGGAGGATATGAAGCTCTTATAGCTTCCGATATAATAAATAACATCGGTCCTGCGTATATAAGACTGAGGGAAGGTAAAGAATGAACTGATTGAATTTTACAATTATATAATGAATTAAAACATGAAACACTTATTAAAACTATTTATATTCAGCGCTTTAGCAATACTTGTCAGTTCATGCGGAACAGGCAGAAAGGTTACGGAATCACAGGTTTCTGTTGTGCCTCTGTCTGATACTGTCAGTGTAACTGAAGGGAGTATTGTTTACGGACTGCCGCGAACAGTTTTTACAGTTAAGTTTGATCTTGAGCGGACTGTGGAAATACCCGGACCTTATGCACGCTATGCTGATGACCTGCTTGGAATAACAGATGCAATACTGAAGGAAAATGAAAACTGGATGATTACAGGCGTTACTGTGAAAACACATGAGGAACTGGACCCTTCGGAATATTATATTATTAAAAGCTCTGGCTTCCTGAAGAGCAATGCACTGTCTCTTAGAAAGGAGGGACTGATTCTGGACGTTAATCCCCGGCAGTTCCTTGTAAGCGAGGGCCAGTCGGTAAGTGATGGTGATGAATTTGAACAGCTAAGGTTTTCTGACCTGGGATCAGACGAGTATTTCAGCCTGCAGAGCGATACAGCATTTAAGAGAGTCAGCATCGATTCAACTTTTATACGGATACCCTATATTGTTGAGAAGAAGAAAAGAATTTCCACAGATCAGCTTGCTGAAAAAGCTGCAAAAAGGATTATGGAGATCAGGGATGGAAAACATCTGATACTTACCGGAGAAGCAAATGTGTTTCCACAGAATGAGGCTCCGATAAATGAGATTAACAGGATTGAAAAGGAATATCTGGAACTGTTTGCAGGCAAGACAATTAAGGAGAACAGAAGCTATACAGTAAATTTAATACCTGAACCGGGTATGGAGAAAAAGCCTGTGACACTTTTCCAGTTTTCAGAGCTTACAGGTCCGGTTTCAGCTTCCTCAAAGAGCGGACTTGCCGTGAATGCAGAACTCATCCCGGAAAAGAAAACCAGGGCGCTTACAATAATCAACAGGAATCAGTCAGTTGCCGCAACAACTGAACTGGATAAGTTATTTTACAGGGTTCCGGATATTATAAATCTGAAGATATCAATAGGAGGCGATGTACTATTCAGTTCACGTAAGATGGTTTATCAGTTCGGTGAGACAATACAGCTTCCTGCAAATTTCATCATCGGTAAGTAACGAAATCATTGTAATTCATGGATTTACTATGAATTACGCGCGAAGCGCAAATTACAACAAATTACAGCGATGCAAATTACGCGCGAAGCGCTAATTACCGAAGTATTATTGGATTTTACCCTTGAAGTTTTTCTGAAAATCTTCCCATTTCTGCTTTTCATAATTTTTGTCTGTAAAAAAGCTCAGGAGGGTTTCCATGTCTTTAGGCGGTTTGTAACCGGGAACCGGAGCTGAAGCAAGCTGACCGTTATCCTGCGGAAACAGAAAAACAACAGTAGGATATGAAAGCTGGCCCTGTAACAAAGCCACTGCCAGCTGATGCGCCCTGCCTGCTTTTCCGTCATTAATGAAAGTCTGTCCCATAAACTCAACCTTTTCACTGCCTTCTGCATTGAATTTGACAGGATAGAATTTACTGTTCAGGAGTTCAGCAATTACCGGATTTGTAAAAGTATCCTTATCCATTTTTTTGCACCATCCGCACCAGTCAGTATAAGTATCTATAAAAAAAGGACGCGGAGACTTTTTGTACAATTGCTCTGCTTCCTGAATTGTATACCACTTTACTCCTTCATTCTGGGCATTTACAGTGATTGTAAATGCTGATATTGAATATATTGCAAGTATTGCAAAAAAAGCCTTGATTCTCATTTTCATCCTGTTTAATCTTTTCACTACAAATTTATGTTAAAAAAATGTCCTCCGGGTAAAAAGTTTTAATTATCACTAAATAACAACAATCGGGCCAGGGTTTTGTTCTTCAATACCTGTCAGCCTGTAGCGTGCATTGAATATATTTTCTACATTTACCGGTCATTTTAAATTTATTAAATGGAAACAATTGCAAGAACTCTGCGTGATTCAAAGACTGCCAGGTGGACAGCTTTGGCAATAGTATCATTCACAATGCTTTGCGGCTATTACCTTACTGATGTGATGGCCCCTTTAAAGCCTATGCTTGAAAAGGAACTGATGTGGAACAGTACTGAATATGGATTTTTCACAAGCGCTTACGGCTGGTTTAACGTCTTTCTGGGGATGCTGATCTTCGGTGGCATAATTCTCGACAAAATGGGAGTCAGGTTTACCGGTAAGATGGCAACAATTATTATGGTTATAGGAACGGCGATTAAATTCTGGGCTATATCAACCCATTCAATGGATGGACATGAGTTGTTCGGTTTCAAGATGCAGGTTGTTATTGCAGGTGTAGGCTTTGCAGTCTTTGGAGTTGGAGTGGAGATTGCCGGGATCACAGTGTCAAAGATTATAGTTAAGTGGTTCAAGGGAAAGGAGATGGCTCTTGCCATGGGACTTGAAATGGCTACTGCACGTATCGGGACAACTCTTGCAATGGCAACTTCTGTACCACTTGCCAATGCGCTTCACGGTGTGTCAAAACCGGTTCTTGTCTGCCTGATAATGTTGTGTATCGGCATGATAGCCTTCTTTATATATGCCACTATGGACAAGAAACTCGACAAATCACTGGCAGATGAAGCAGCCAGGACCGGCAATACCGAAGAAGAGGAATCATTCAGGGTTGCCGATATACTTTATATTGTGAAGAATAAGGGCTGGTGGTATATTGCAATACTGTGCGTACTGTTTTATTCTGCAGTTTTTCCCTTCATTAAATTTGCTACTGATCTGATGGTAAATAAATTCCATGTCAAGGAGGATCTTGCAGGTAACATCCCTGCTCTTCTGCCAATCGGTGCAATAATTCTTACTCCTTTCTTCGGTAATCTGTACGACAGGAAAGGAAAAGGTGCTTCAATAATGATAGTCGGAGCTCTTCTGCTTATACTTGTTCACGCTGTATATTCAATTCCATTTCTCACTGCAACTCCGCTTGCAATAGTAATGATAATGATCCTCGGAGTAGGATTTTCACTCGTTCCGTCAGCAATGTGGCCCTCCGTGCCTAAGATTATTCCTGAGAAACAACTTGGCACTGCTTACGGTATGATTTTTCTTGTACAGAATATTGGTCTGTCACTTGTCCCTTTGCTTATTGGCTGGGTACTTGATAAATTCTGCATCGTCGGTACAAGGATGATGGACGGGGCAGAGGTTCCGAGTTATAATTATACTATTCCTATGCTTATTTTCACTGGTTTTGGTGTTCTCGCCCTCATCTTCGGACTACTGCTGAAACGTGAAGACAAGCTTAAGGGATATGGACTTGAATTACCCAATATAAAAAATTAAAGATATTTGCGTCTTTAATTATTTTTAATATTTTTGCTGTAAGTAACTTAAAATTGAAACAGATATGAAGAAGATAATTATTGGTTTATCAGGTATTGTACTTGTGGCGCTTGTTGTAGTGCTTTTTACAAACGCATCAGTTGGTGATCCCAAGGATTCAAAGAAGGCTCAGACAGAAGTATCAAAGGATTGTGGTAAATGTCCGTCTGCTGCAAAATGTGCTGGTGCAACTGAAGCAAAAACATGCGAACATGCAAAAGCAGGAGAAGCAACAGCAGCGAAATCATGTGCCGGTTGTCCTTCAGCTGAAGCAAAAAAATGTGAAGAAGCTAAGCCTTGCTGCGCTTCAAAAAAGTAAAGCCCTTTCCAGGCAGATAATTTGCCTGATATAATATTCTGAGTCATAACTATCCATATCCGGGATGTTATGACTCAGGTTTTTTAAATACCTTTCATAAAAATAAAAATCAAAGAAAATGGCTGTTGAATTCGAAAAGGCAAAGATTTTTAATTTCTCCGATTCAATTGAGTATTCAGACGGGGGAATAGTAAGCAAGAGTGTACTTAAAAAGCAAACCGGAAATATCTCCCTGTTTTCATTCGATAAGGGAGAAGCTCTAAGTGAACACACTGCTCCCTTTGATGCCATGATACAGGTTGTTGACGGCAGGGGAGAGATTACAATAGGCGGGAAACCATATATACTCGAAAGTGGCGAGACCATTATTATGCCTGCAAATATCAGTCATTCAGTAAAGGCTGTTGAAAAATTCAAGATGGTGCTTACTATGATCAGGAGCTCGTAGCTCAGAAAATCATATTAAAGAAGCAATACATCACTGCACCGATACTTGCACTAACAGGAATTGTAAGTATCCATGCCCAGAATATTTTTGTCGTGACTCCCCATTTTACTGCAGAGACGCCTTTTCTGGCTCCCACACCTATTATTGCGCCTGTAATTGTATGAGTTGTGCTTACAGGTATTCCGAAATGAGTTGAACCGAACAGAGTGAGTGCTCCTGCAGTTTCCGAGCAGAATCCTTCATAGGGTTTGACCTTTGTGATTTTTTGTCCCATTGTTTTCACTATTCTCCAGCCGCCAAAGAGTGTTCCCATTGCAATTGCACTCTGACATGAGAGTATTATCCACAGGGCAATAGGATCATCTTTTGTTGCCAGGCCGGATACTATAAGGGCAGCCCAGATTATTCCCATCGATTTCTGTGCATCATTTCCTCCGTGTCCCAACGACAGGGTTGAGGACGAAATAAGCTGAAGCCGCCGGAAGACCTTGTCGACACCCGAAGGAGTGAAGTTCCTTACGATGTAAACGACTATTGTGGATATTATGTAGGATATTACCATTCCAAGCACAGGAGCAACGAAAATAAAGGCAATTATCTTAAGCAGACCGGAGTAAACTATTGATCCTGCACCTGCATGTACAAAAGCTGCACCCACAAGACCGCCCACAAGTGTATGGGATGAGCTGGAAGGAAGGCCCCACCACCAGGTGAGCAGATTCCAGATTATTGCAGCTACAAGTGCCGAAGATATTACTGTTAAATTTAGAACATCAGGATTCACGACTCCTTTGCCAATTGTATGGGCAACTTTCAGAGGGAAAACAGTGAAAGCGATAAAATTAAAAAAAGCTGCAAGTATGACAGCAGCTACAGGAGATAGTACTTTTGTTGATACTACTGTTGCTATCGAGTTTGCAGAATCGTGAAACCCGTTAAGAAAATCAAAGATAAGTACTAGAGCAACAACTATATACAGAACGATCATTGTAAAGATTTAAATGCTTCAGGTAAGTAAAAAATATTCGACCAAGATACAAAACTATTCGATTGTTTTTACCTCAGAAAACAAAAAAGGAGCCAGTAACAGCTCCCTTAATGCAATAAAAAATATCAGTTTATTTTATGCCATTTTAATAAGTATGGCTTTAAGTGTATCTGTAACATCCTCTTCCTCATCAACGCATCTTTCAAGTATCTCGAGGATCTTGTTGTTTTTAAGAAGTTCCTTGGGATCTTCTTCTTTATCAAATAGTTGTTGCACACCAACAAAATAAAGTTCATCAGCTCTGTGTTCAATCTCCTTTACCTTATCGCAGGCAATTGTGATTTTTTCCTTATTGGCGACAGGATCATTAAGGCAGTCAACAGCATTTTTTATTTCCTGGGCTGCATCATATATCAGATTTGCCATTTCACCATAAACAGGCATAAGTTTTTTAGGCCTGTAAAGGCAGATTCGCCTGCTTATACCGTTAATAGAGTCAACAACATCATCTATATGAGCAGTCAGTTCATGAATGTCTTCCCTGTCGAAAGGGGTTATAAAGGACTTGTTAAGCTGATCATAAGTTTTATTTGTAATTTCATCACCTATGTGCTCAATGTCCTTAATTTCTTTATTGTAGTTTTCAAGTTCATTATAATCCGTCACAGCCATCATGTCCTTAAGCACCTTGGATGCTTTTACAAGGTTCTCTGCATCACTTTCGAACAAGGGGAAAAACGAATGATCTTTCGGTACGAAAAACTTTAGAATTGTATCAATATTCATAGTACAGGGTAATTTTATGTAAATATAATATTATATCAGTTAATCCAGTTCAGAAAATAATACATTGATCCTCCGATTGCCGCGGATATCGGTATAGTGAGGATCCAAGCCCAGAAAATCTTTGTTGTAACTCCCCATTTTACGGCAGACGCGCCTTTGTGAGCGCCAACTCCTATTATGGATCCTGTAATTGTATGTGTTGTACTCACCGGAATTCCGAAATGTGTGGCTCCGAATAGAGTCAGTGCACCTGCAGTTTCAGCACAGAATCCTTCAAAAGGCTTTAGCTTTGTGATTTTCTGTCCCATTGTTTTTACAATTCTCCAGCCGCCAAAAAGGGTTCCGAGTGCAATTGCTCCCTGGCAGGAGAGAATGATCCACATGTGGTGTTTTATGTTGTCTTCCTTTGTTACGAGTCCTGTAATAAGAAGTGCAACCCATATTATCCCCATCGATTTCTGTGCATCGTTTCCACCATGTCCGAGACTGAAGGCTGACGCTGAAAGAAGCTGAAGTCTTCTGAAATGCTTATCCACAGTGAAAGGAGACTGCTTTTTTACAATATACATTACAATTGAAGAAATGAAAAAGGACATAATCATGCCAAGTACCGGGGCAACAACAATAAATATTACAATCTTAATAACTCCCGAAAAAACAACAGAGCTTGTTCCTGCGCCTGCAATGGCAGCCCCCACCATACCTCCTACAAGTGTATGTGAAGAACTTGATGGCAGTCCCCACCACCATGTCAGGAGATTCCAGATAATGGCAGCAAAAAGTGCAGCTGCTATTACATTCAGATTTACAACACCCGGGTCGATTATCTTACCGCTAATAGTTGTTGCAACATTCAGAGGGAACACCATGAAGGCAATAAAGTTGAAAATGGCAGCTAACAGAACAGCAGAGAATGGCGACAATACCCTTGTTGAAACAACTGTGGCAATCGAATTGGCGGAATCGTGAAATCCGTTGATGAAATCGAAAACAAGCACAAGTGCTATAACAACATATAAGAATTCCATATTATTCAGGAGTTTTTCATTCGTATAAAGTATGACATTCTGAGCAGGATTGTGCAGCGGAGAGATTCTCCTTTGTGATTGAACCTGATACTGTCAGTTTAGTAAAAATCATGGTGCAAAGTAATTCAATAATACTGATATTCAGGATAAATTCGCGTTACGATTTTGTTACATTTTTCACAGTACTTATGAAAGATGATGTATGTTCTTACTTATATCACTCCGGTTTCTTATCTTTGTGTAAGAAGTGATTACAAGATAATAAATTCAGTAATAATAAATATTTAATTAAATGAGTAATATTAAGAACATTGAGCCTAAACAGGTATGGGGCTATTTTCATGACTTATGCCAGATACCGCGCCCTTCAAAGAAGGAGAAAAGGATAATTGAGTTTATGCAGGACTTTGGTAAACAGCACAAACTTGAAACTATTGTTGACAAAACCGGCAACGTAATTATCAGAAAACCTGCCACAAAGGGTATGGAAAAGAGAAAAGGTGTTATTCTGCAGGCACACCTCGACATGGTCCCGCAAAAAAACAGCGACAAAAAGCATGATTTCGAAAAAGATCCGATCGAAACAGTAATTGACGGAGAATGGGTAAGGGCAAATGGCACAACTCTGGGATCAGACAATGGCATCGGCGTTGCTGCAGCCATGGCTGTGCTTTCATCTAAAACCCTGAAACATGGTCCCGTTGAAGCCTTATTCACTGTTGATGAAGAAACAGGCATGACCGGAATATTCGGTTTGAAGAAGGGAGTTCTGAAGGGCGACATACTTATGAATCTTGATTCTGAGGATGAAGGTGAACTCTGCGTCGGATGCGCGGGAGGTATTGATGTAAGTGTGGAGAAAAAGTACAAGGAGGAAAAGACTCCCGGAGGGTACACTGCATATAAGGTCACATTAAAAGGGCTGAAAGGCGGTCATTCAGGTGTTGATATTGCTCTGGGCCGTGCTAATTCAAACAAACTGATGTTCAGATTCCTTATGCAGGCTGAGTCTGATTTCAGTATCCGCATTGCAGAAGCTGCAGGAGGCGATCTGCGGAACGCTATTCCAAGGGAATCCTATTCTGTTGTTCTTGTACATGGTAAGAAAGCGCCTCTCTTTGAAAAGTTTGTAAAGCACTATGACAAGATGTACAAGGCTGAGTTCTCTGATACTGAACCAACACTTCAGATGAAGGCAGAAAAAATTCAGACACCTGCAAAAGTTATGGATAAAACAGACCAGTACAAAATAATCAGGGCTGTCTTTTCCTGTCCTAACGGTGTACAGAGGATGAGCCAGGCTATGAAGGGACTTGTTGAGACATCAAATAACCTTGCAATAGTTAAATGTATAAAGGGGAAATTTGAAGCACATAACCTGACAAGAAGTTCTGTTGATTCTTCAAAGGAAGCAACAGCATGGAAAATAGCTGCAGTATTTCACCTTATAGATGCCAGGGTTGAACTCAGGGGCGGTTACCCGGGCTGGAAGCCAAACATGCAGTCACCTGTCCTTACTTCTATGAGCAAGGTTTATAAAGGCCTGTACGGCAAGGAACCTGAAGTAAAGGCTATTCATGCAGGACTTGAATGTGGCATACTGGGTGGATCATACCCTCATCTCGATATGATCTCATTCGGTCCGACAATTAAATATCCGCACTCTCCTGATGAAAAGGTAAACATTGCATCAGTTCAGAAGTTCTGGGATTTTCTTGTAGAGAGCCTTAAGAATATTCCTTCGAAGTGAGCAACTGGAATGCCATACTGTCAATATCGCTGATTACTTCGGTTCCTGTTGTTTATGGCATTATATTCTCCTTCGTATATAAGGAAAAGCACAACAGCCTTGGGGAGTTATTCGGTATTTCCTTTAAAGGCCATCAATATTCTGTAAATAAGCTGAGGATGGTTTATCTGTTCATCCTCAGCTTTTTAACTATTTATCTTCTGAATCGACTGCTTGATCCGGTTCCTTCAGAAGGCTCAATTAGGACTGTGTTTATTTTTACAATATTTTCTCTGGCTTCACTGTACAATTATTCTCTTGTGAAAGTATCGTGTAACAGTCTTGCATGCATACTGTTACACATTTCAATGATAGTCATTTTAATTTTAATGGTATTTGGACTGGGTTTGCATAAGCCCTGGAGTTATCTGATGTTTGTGTCCCCGTTTTACTGGTCTGCATGGTCATGGATAGTGCCTTCACCTGCAGAAAGCCTCGCCTATTCAGGCATTGCAATTCTTCTGTCAGGAATTTACATGACAGTTTCAATTTATATAATCAGAAAGTAAGGAGGGGAGGATTACTGCCCGGTGTACCTCGACATGTGAGCCAGGAAGAGATCTTTCCTGTTTCTTGCTATCGGGATCTTTGATCCGTCAGTCATTTCTATGTAACCACCGTCATGCCTGATATATTTCTTTACAAAATCAAGGTTTATGAGGTGAGAATTATGTGGTCTGAAAAAATTCCGGTCATTCAGTATGTCCTGAAATTCCTTCAGGTGCCTTGATACAAGTATTTTGCGCTTGTCGTTTATATGAAACCATGAATAACTTCTGTCGGCCTCAATCCTGATGATCTCCTTTGGATTCAGGTATTCTCTTCCGTCAGTTGTCGGAATTACAAGCCTTGTGGGCTGTGATGTCCTGATATTCTCAAGAAGCACTTCAAGGTTTTCATGACCGGAGAGGGGAGAGGTGGTTCTTTTATGTACAACCTTATTGACCGATTCAATGAACTCATTTATGTTTATCGGCTTCAGGATATAATCAACAGCACTGAATTTAATAGCCTTTATTGCATAATGGTTGAAAGCAGTAATGAAGATCACATCAAAGTCTTTCTGAGGAAAATGTGTAAGAAGGTCGAATCCCGTTCCATTCGGCATTTCAACATCCAGGAAAACCAGTTCCGGTTTAATCTCCCTGATGAGCTGCACCCCGTCCCTGACATTGTGAGCTTTACCGGTGACCTCGAGACCGGGACAATACTCATTGATTATTGAGCATATAAAATCAACAGCATCATGCTCATCATCAATAACTACCGTTATCAGTCTGTGTTTCATGAAAGTATGGGGATTTGTATCTCAACCATTGTGCCATCAGGCTCACCCTTGTCATTTTTCAGATCGGTATATATTGTTTTAAGGCTCGTTCCGTAAAGAGCATTTACAAGGTCGAGACGTGAAGAAACAATCCTGGTGCCAAGAGAATTATGGTTTGTCTCATTCTGTTTTCTTTTCTCCATGGCAGCATCACGGCCTATGCCATTATCCTTAATTACACATGAAATATAATCATCTTTGAGTTTTAAATCAATTTTTATATAGCCTTTATTTTCAGCAGGAACAAGTCCATGACAAATAGAATTCTCAACGTAAGGCTGTATAAGCATTGTGGGAACCTTATACAAGAGAGTGTCAAGTTCTTCATCTACAGAAATCTCGTATGTGAACTTATCCTTAAAGCGTATAATCTCAAGGTCGAGGTAAAGTTTGAGGGCATCAAGTTCATCCCTGAGAGGAACTGAGGTGTGCTGTGAGTTCTCAAGGACCTTTCTCATGAGGCTTGAGAATTTTGTGAGGTAATTGTTTGTAGCCAGCTTATCGTGCTGGTACATATAATATTGTATTGAATTCAAGGTGTTAAATATGAAGTGAGGATTCATCTGTTGCCTCAGGTTAGCCTGTCTTACTTCGGCAATCATGTGATTCATCTCACTTATCCTTCTTTTGTTGTTTATTCTGGCCCTGCTGAGAATAAGAATGAAGATTGCAAGGCTCAGGATCAACAGTCCTGCTGAACTGAAAATAATCAGTTTGTGGTTCCTCAGGCGTAATGACAGTACTTCAAGTTCCTTGTTGCGTGCATCTGCTTCATATCTAATTCTTGCATCATTAAGACCCTGACTGCTGCTTTTTTTTATCTGTTCGTCGCTGAATTTTTTAAATTTTACAAATGTCAGGAAGGCATTTGAAGTATCCCTTTTTCTGAGGAAAAGTTCACTCATGTCGTTGTAAACCCATTGAAGGTTATACAGGTCATTTATTTTTGAAGCCTGATCAATTGCTTTCTGATAATAATTAAGAGCTTTATCTGTTTCGCCCAGGTCCCTGTAAATTGTTCCCAGGTTGCCAAGAGCATTTGCAGCATGAGCATATTGTTTATCTGGGATGCTGTAGGACAAAGACTTATTGTAACAATTCACGGCCTCGTTGTATTTCTTGCCCAGGTAGTAATTCCATCCCAGATTTGCCAGAGCAAGCGAGGCATAGTTAGAGTCATTCCTTATCTCGGCAAGTTCTAAACACCTCCTGAGCAGTGAGTCACATTTTTCAGGATTCCTGTCCTTCTCAGCGTAGGATGTTCCAAGGAGATAATATCCTCTTAACATGAAAACAGTATCCTTGTCGTATGTTGCAGCTTTGATAAGACTGGAGAGAGAATTTTGGTATTCTTTCAGATCGCCGATGTTTGAATATAAAGTGGCAAGTCCGTTGTAGTTCCAGGGTACCAGAATTTTCATCTTCTGTTTTCGGGCAAGTTCAATGCTGCTTTTAAAGTAGTCTATGCTTTCAAGGTAAAAACCGGTTCGGTAGCTGTACCTGCCAAAAAAATTCAACATCCTGGCAATCATCTCTTTATCATCCCTGTTTTTCGCTATGTTCAGGGCTAATGTACCTTCCTGGGAAGCATTACGGAAATCGCTTATTAAATAGAAATACTCAGCCCGGGCCAAATGAAGTATTGTCGGAAACTCAAGGTTTCTCTCAATGCAGATGACTTCAGCAGAATCGATATAAGCTTTAACCGAGTCGGTATTCTTAGAATGATAGGCATAATCCAGAGCCTTCATAATGTGAAGCCTGACGACAGAAGTATCCTGTTCAGTCCTGGCTGATTTACGAAACAGTGAATTAACAGGGCCTGCAAAGCCTGCCTGTGATAATAAAAACAGGGCAAAAAATATTATTCCAAACCCTGTTTGCTTATTTTGTCTGATTATAACTCTGCCAGATGGTAACATAACAGCCAATTTCTGACTGCAAGTTAGCAGCAAATTGTTAAAAATGTTCAGGCCGCTTTACGGATTGCAGTTTTGAGTTTACGGTTGGCAGCAATAATTTCATGGTTTGATTTCGACAAGCAGATCATCCTTCATTACATTGGAGCCTGGTCTTGCCGAAATCTTCACTATTGTTCCGTTTGCCGGGGAAAGAATTTCATTCTGCATTTTCATGGCTTCAAGTATAACTACGGCTTCACCGCGTTGCACTGTACTGCCTTCCCTTACAAGGATGTCTATTATTTTTCCGGGCATGGGAGCCTTTACATATTCAGTTGTTGCCTTTCCTTTGCCGGCAGTAAGCACTTTCATCCTCTGCAGGGAAAATGGCGTTTCAACTGTGAATGTATAGCTAATGTCGTTAAAAAGAATTTCGTATTTATTTTGCCTCGATTTAACTATCTCAACAGGATACTTCCTGTTTTTCCACAGAATATAAGTGCCTAATTTCTCATCAGCCTTAAGCTTGACATCATATTCACGTTTGCCAATCTTAATTGAATGTTTCAGCGGCAGGTTAAAGCTGAACTGTCTGTTTTCCGATGACAGTGCATATAGTTTCTTCTTCTGAAGCTTATCGTTTGCCATATTGCATTACTTATTAAAACTGACTTATACGTTTGTTCAGGAGCCATGGATTTAATTCCTTCCCGTTTTTATAATCGACGCTTATGCTGTCATCACTGAGGTTTTCTTCTACAAAAAGCTTTATTGCCAGCCAGGCAGCAAGCATTTCCTCATATTCTGAGTTGTAATAGAATTTTTCAAGATCTTTTTCAATGAAAGCAGTTGTAAATGTGCCGTTCTGAAATTTTGGATGACGGACAAGCATTCTGAAAAAAGGAAGTGTGGTTTTGGTTCCTTTAATCCAAACCTTGTCAAGCGCCATCTTTGTATTTTTCAGGGCATCCTTCCTGTCCTTACCTTTGACTATCAGCTTGGCTATCATTGAGTCATAGCTTGGAACAATTGATGAACCTCTCTGGACACCGGTATCTACTCGAACACAGGCATCTGTCGGCATGCTCAGTGATTCAATTTTCCCGGGATCAGGTGCAAAGCCCGCCTGAACATCTTCAGCATTAATTCTGCACTCAATTGCCCACCCGGTCAGTTTTATATCCTCCTGCCTGAATTTCAAAGCTTCGCCGTTAGCTATCCTTATCTGCTGTTCAATAAGGTCAATTCCAGTAATTTCTTCGGTAACAGGATGTTCTACCTGTATCCTTGTATTCATCTCCATGAAATAGAAATTCTTTTCAGAATCAAGGAGGAATTCAACTGTACCTGCTGAATAGTAATTAACGGCTTTGGCAATCTGTATTGCCATGCTTCCCATCTTTTTCCTCAGTTTGTCATCAAGTGCCGATGAAGGAGCTTCTTCGAGCAGTTTCTGGTGTTTACGCTGGATTGAACACTCCCTTTCACCGAGATGGATTACATTTCCTTTTGTGTCACCAAGAATCTGAAATTCAATGTGTTTTGGGTTTTCTATATATTTCTCAATAAATACAGAAGGATCATTAAAAGATTTCTCCGCTTCCTTACTCGCGATTGAAAACATCTTTTCCATTTCATCCTTCTTCCTGACTATCCTCATTCCCCTGCCTCCTCCGCCGGAGGCTGCTTTGATAATTACAGGATAGCCGATCTTTTCAGCCATTTTTATAGCTTCCTCTTCGTTGGCAATATTTCCCTGGCTTCCCATTGCCATCGGGATTTTATTTTTCAGAGCCAGGTTACGGGCAATTGTCTTATTGCCCATCTTATATATTGCATCTGGCGAAGGACCGATGAAAATAATTTTATTGTCAATACATTTCTGGGCGAAGTAGGCATTCTCAGCAAGAAAACCATAACCGGGATGCACTGCATTAGCCTCCATTTGCAGCGCAATTGCAATTAGTTTTTCAATGTCAAGGAATACAGGCACTTCTGAATTATCCTCGGTATTGTCAAAAATAAAGTCGGCATAAGAAAGATACATTGCATTAGGCTCAGCTGCAGTTTTGACAGCAACTGTTTCAATCTTCATGAGACGTGCAGTCTTCATTATTCTGATTGCGATCTCGCCTCTGTTTGCAATTAAGATCCTTTTTATTTTCATGAAGATAATTTATTTGTTTCAGCAAATTTCAAAACTCAATTTAAGGTCTTTGGTCTTCCACCTTATAATGGCATATTACCATGCTTCCGGGCTGGTACCTTCACCCATTTGTTACTCAGGGCATTAAGGGCTGAAATTACTTTCTGCCTCGTTGTTGCCGGATCAATAACTTCATCTATATATCCGCTTTCATCGGCAATAAATGGATTTGCAACCTTGTCTCTGTATTTTTTAACAAGTTCTTTTTTAAGCTCTGCAGGATTTTTTGATTCAGCCAGTTCCTTTCTGTAAAGGATCGCAACTGCACCGTCAGGTCCCATGACGGCAATCTCTGCCGAGGGCCAGGCATAATTAAAATCACCGCCAAGGAACTTGCTGTTCATAACGATAAATGCACCACCATAAGCTTTACGGAGGATTATTGTTATTTTAGGAACAGTAGCCTCGCTGTATGCGAACAGGAGCTTGGCGCCGTGACGTATTATTCCCGCATGTTCCTGATCAACACCGGGAAGGAAGCCGGGAACATCCTCGAATGTAAGTATGGGAATATTGAAAGCATCGCAGAATCTTATAAACCTTGCACCTTTTACCGATGAATCAATGTCAAGAACTCCTGCAAGCACTTTTGGCTGGTTGGCCACAATACCGATTGTTCTGCCTTTAAGCCTTGCGAAACCTGTAACTAGGCTGGCTCCGAAAAGCTCAGCTGTCTCAAAGAAACTGTTCCTGTCAGCAACCTGGTTAATTATATCCCTTACATCATAAGCCTTGTTTGGATCGTCGGGAACTATATCCCTGAGTTTTTCATTGAAGTCAGGAATGGCCTCATCATCATTTACTGTTGGCGGGTTCTCAACATTATTTGATGGCATGTACGACAGGAATTTCTTAAGCGCCAGTATAGTGTTCTCCTCATCATCGTATATCATCTGAGCAACACCGCTCTTGCGTGCATGAACTTCCGCACCTCCCAGTCCTTCTGATGAAACATCTTCATTCAGAACTTCCTTTACTACGTTGGGGCCGGTAACGAACATATAGCTTGTATGGTTGACCATAAACACAAAGTCGGTAAGTGCAGGAGAATATACTGCACCACCGGCACAAGGTCCCATAATAACTGATATCTGTGGTATTATGCCTGATGACTGAATAATATTATGGAATATTGAGGCATAGCCACTTAAGCTTGCCACACCCTCCTGTATCCTGGCTCCTCCCGAATCGAGCATGCCAATTATCGGTGCCCCCATTTTCAGAGCCATTTCCTGAACTTTTGTAATCTTTCTGGAATGTACAAGCCCAAGTGAGCCACCCATAATTGTGAAGTCCTGTGAGTAGGCAAATACAAGTCTTCCGTTTATTTTGCCATGGCCAACAATAACGCCATCGCCGTATTTTCTGTCGATCTTTCCAAACTCAACGGGTGTTGCTGCAGGAGTTACAAATGCATCAATTTCCTCGAAAGTGTTTTTGTCGAACAGGAGATCTATTCTTTCCCATGCCGTAAGTTTTCCTTTGACATGCTGTTTATGCGCCTGTTCAGGAGAATATTGTTTTTGAAGTGCTTGTTGCCTTTCAACAAAGGCTTTGTAACTTTTTCCCGACAAATCCATATACGCTTATTTAAACGGGTTCAAAATTAGTCAATATCAACATATTTCCAAAACAGAATATCGACCGTATTTTGATTACACAGTCTATATGTCTGATTGTAAATTAATTAGAATATTAAAAATTTCGACCAGATTAAAGATGAATGGATAGGTCAGTTTCTTTCTAAACCGGTTTATAGAGTCCGGCTTCATTGGAACCAAGCATTCCTGCTTTAAGGCTTATTTCACTTGCATTGAACAGTCCCTTTATCATTTTTTCATTGACAACAGGGTAGTGAGTCAGTGATTCGAGCTTATCGCCAATGAATTCAAGATCCTCATCAGTTGTGGCCCAGTTCCTGGAGTTATAGATTGTCAGATCCAGCGGCCTGGAATAGGACCTGAGTGATTTTTCACCGTTCAGATTGAAGTAGAAGTCGAAATATGACATCACAAGTTCCCTGAGGTTCCTGTAAACCGGTTCCCTGTAACGTAATGTTGTAAAATTTGATTTTGCAACTGCACCCCAGTGCCCGTTCTTTTTAAACACAGCAATTACATGGTCATCATCATTCCAGGCCTTCATGTCAACCAGAAGAGGCTTATAACCAATGAATTCGAGGCAGGCCGCTGAAAAGAGCGCACCTTCAAAACAATGTGCCGATCGTTTTTTTATGACCCAGCGTGGTGACCTGCATTCCGGATTCGGATTATAATCAATTGAATCCAGGAATCCCTGGATCTTGTCAGGGTCGGAAAGTGTCTTAAGGAAATCCTTTTCTTCTTTTGTCCAGGTCATGTTGCTGTTTGCTGGTTTCTTGTAAGCCGGCTGCCGGTAGCCGGTAGCCGGTAGCCGGTTAATACTTATACCAATCTTCTGATAATCTTCTTCATCTCCTCATACTGCCTTTCCATGCTCATGACAAGCTTGAGCTGGGCTCTTGTTCTCTGGAGATTATGAAGCGGGTGATGAATCTTGAAGTAGTTGTCGCCATCAATATAATCTGTAAGAAACCTTACGCCGATAGTATATGTTATCAGCTTGGGAGCAAACGCAAGATATTCTATTTCAGTACTGTTAAGCGTTTTTCCTGTTTCAGAGAGATAGCCTTTAGCGTAGGCTTCAAAAAGGTCGATGTTCATTTCAACCTTCGAAAGGTCCTTCTCGTCCTCAGCTGCTGTATTTGTTACCGTCCTGATTGCATCACCAAAATCGTAATGAACATAACCGGGCATCACAGTATCGAGGTCAATCACGCAAAGAGCTTTATCATATTCATCGAGAAGGATATTGTTGAATTTAGTATCATTATGTGTGATCCTGAGAGGTATTTTTCCTTCACGTCCAAGCCTGAGTATTGTTTTCATCTCTTCACCTCTGCTCAGATATTCTTTTATCTCGTACTCAAGTTCTTTGACACGGCCGGCAGGATCTTCCTTTATTTTTTCCTCAAGTATCCGCAGACGGTTTTCTATGTCGTGGAATTTGGGAATAGTTTCGAAAAGAGGTCCTCCGGGCATATCTGCAAGCATGGCCTGGAAACGTCCTATTGCCTTTCCGCCCTCGTATGCCTTGTCGGTTGAATCGACGATGTTGTATGAGCGATGATTTGATATGAAAATATACAGTCTCCAGTAGTTACCATTATTATCAAGAAGCCAGCTTTTACCATCAGAGGATGGGATCAGAGCCAGGCATTCGCGTTTAATGTTGGCTCCGGTTATCCTGCTTAGTTTCTCCTTCAGATGTACGGTAACTCTTTCTATATTATTCTGAAGTTCAGGTATGTTTTTGAATATTTTATTGTTAAGTCGCTGAAGGATATAGTCGTCCCTGTCTGCTTCAGCAGTCTTTATCCTGAATGTATCATGTATATGTCCGCTACCATAAGGCTCACCGGTAAGGTAGGTACCTTCAGCTTTAAACTGTTCAAAAATATTTTTAAGGTCGTACGTCATTTTTTACCTGCATTATGACCAATATAAGCATAATATGCTATCATGAGATAGGATGGAACACAGATCCAGTAAGCAGACTGTGTTGAAAATGTAACGGCGAGTTTGCCATAAATAAGAGGCATAATGGCTCCACCGGCAATTGCCATAACAAGAAGAGCAGATGCTGTTTTTGTGAACCTGCCAAGTCCGTCGAGTGTAAGTGGCCATACAGCTGGCCATACAAGAGCATTTGCAAGGCCAAGAAGTGCAACAAACAAAACAGTAAGAGGAAGCTCCATTGTTATACCCTGAAGAGTCAAAGGATCAACAAAGGGCATAGTGAATTTGATCGATGCAGGTGTGAAAATCGCTGCAAATGAAAAGATCAAACCAGATATTGCAGAGAATTTAAGCGCTGTTACCTGAGAAAACACTCTTGGTATAAAGGCTATTCCACAGACATAACCAAGAACCATTCCAATTAAAGTCAGGGATGTAAAATATTTGGCAGAATCCATCGAAATGCCTATCGACTGACCATACCTGATTATACTGTCGCCGGCTATTACTTCAACTCCAACATAGAAAAACAGTGTTATCATCCCCAGAATAAGGTGAGGGAACTGCCATACACTTGTCTTCTTTGAATTTGTATCTCCGGTCTGCGGATCTTCCTTGTCAGTGTCAACTTCAGGCAGATGAGCGAAACGCAGCAGCAGGCCCAGAAGGACAAGTGTTATTGCCATTACGATATACGGACCGATTACACGGCTGGCAAGCTCGTCAAGAATTCCTGTTCTTGTAATTGCATCAGTTGCCTCGGCAAGCTTGGATTCGAGTACTGCAGAGTCTTTAAGTATTACATGTGCAAGTATGATAGGAGCAATTGCACCTGCAAATTTGTTGGCAATACCCATTATGCTTATCCTCTTTGCAGCTGTTTCAGGCGGGCCGAGAATAGTTATGTAAGGATTTGATGCAGTCTGAAGGAGAGCCATCCCGGTACCTTCAACAAAGAGACCAAGAAGGAATAAACTGAATGTCCTTGTCATTGCAGCCGGAATGAAGATAAGGGCTCCGACAGCCATAATCCACAGACCAATTGACATTCCTGATTTAAAGCCGGTCTTTTTCAGAAGGGCTGATGAAGGCAATGCCATAACAAGGTAAGACATGTAGAAAGCAAATGTAACGAAATATGCCTCAAAATCAGACAGTTCACAGGCTGTCCTTAAAAATGGTATAAGAATTCCGTTTAGCCAGGTTACAAAACCGAACAGGAAAAAGAAAATACCAATTACAGATATGGCGAATACATAATCCTTCTTGCTTATAGCTCCGGTACTACTATTGTTTGTCATAATTACTATGTTATTTTGATTAATTTTCTGAAAGGTTCAAAACTAATCTTTTTATCCGAGGGTGCAAAAAAAATGGAAAATTAGTTTTTCATAAGTTTTACGGCCTGTCTGAGCAGAGAAGAGTCCCTGAGTATGACATTATTTCCTCTACGCTTTACATCTTTCGATTGCGCCTTCCGCCTTCTGCCTACTTTTTATCCGACAGTTCTCTTGATTTTGCCCCAAGGTAGCCTCCATGGTGCCTTTTTGCATAGTCTGAGGCAGTGAAACCTATTTTTTCCATAAGCATAACAACAAGGGCATCGCCTATTACTGTCATAACAGTGGTAGATGTAGTAGGCGTGAGGCCAAGAGGGCAAACCTCAGCCGGGTTGCCTGTGAATATCTGGCATGATACAGTTCCTGTGAGAGGATTATTTTCATTTCCTGTGATAAGAATTACAGGTATTTCAGGATAAAGGTTATTCTTCAGGTTTATAAGTTCAAGAATTTCCCTTGTCTTGCCTGAATTGGAGATCACAAGCAGAACATCATTTACCTGGAGTATGCCAAGATCGCCGTGTTGTGCTTCGCTCGGATGAAGGTAGGCTGCAGGTGTTCCGGTTGAACTGAAGGTTGTTGCTATGTCATGAGCAATCTGTCCTGCTTTACCCATTCCGCTTGTCACAAGCTTTCCGTTCTTCCTGTGAACTCTTTCAAAAATTATGTTCACAGCCTGTTCATAGTTGCTTGTTACAGGTATATTGTTGATTGCAGCTGCCTCACTATTAAATATTTCCCTTATTCTCTGGCTCATAATATTCTCATAAATAAAGTTTTCCAAAGGTATCAAAAAAAACTTCCGCAGCATCTGAATATTTATTTTTAAAGCAGGTGTCATCATATACAATTCCTGTTAAATTTGTTCGGAATTCAAAAAAACAGAGCATGTCATTTCTATATGAAACCGATCCGGTGACCCATCAGAAGCGTAGTTCGCAAACTTATATCGTTGTCACAACCTTTCTTGCACTTTTCGGGATAGTTGGTTTTGCCTATTACGGGCTGCCTTTCTTTTATGACTTCATGGTCAAAGAATATGGCTGGTCAAGGACTGTTGTTACCTCAGGTAATGCAATCGGCAAACTTATTGTCGGACCCTTGTTCGGTTTTATTGCCGGATGGCTTATTGACAAATATGGTCCGCGAAGGCTTATGCTCTCTGGTGTTATTATGATGGGAGTGGCCCTTATAGGCTTAAGCTATGCTGATAACCTGGGTATGTTCTACCTGTTTTATGTCTTCAATGCCCTTGGTTATGTTTGTGGCGGACCGCTTCCATGCCAGGTTATGATATCTAGGTGGTTTGATAAAAACAGAGGAAAGGCAATGGGTATAGCCTACCTTGGCATAGGTGCCGGCGGAGCCCTTGTACCGCAGATTGCAGCAGGTCTTGAAAAAAGCATAGGTTGGCATTATGCTCTTGCTTCACTGGGTGTTTTGATAATTATTTTTGCCCTGCCAATGGTTTATTTTATTAAGGGTGCCTCAGTAAAGCCTGCAGAATCAGTTAAAAAGGACGAGGCAATTCCAATTAAGAGTATTCTTACAAATAAATATTTCTATCTGCTCGCACTTGGAAGCATGTGTTCAATCGGAGCTGTGGGAGGGATAGGACAGCACCTGAAATTGTATCTCAGGGATATAAATTACAGTCAGGCTGAAGCTGCAAACGTCATGTCATTTGTTTTGCTGTCAAGTCTTGCAGGCAGGTTGCTTATGGGCTGGCTTGCTGATATTTTCAGGCGAAAATATGTTATGATGCTGATTTATCTAATTGTGGCAACTGCCATACCATTGCTTCTTATGCCTGATTTTCCGGGACGCATCTATATTTTTGCTATAATTTTCGGTATTGGTCTTGGCGGTGATTACATGATAATTCCCTTGATGGCCGGTGATCTGTTCGGTGTCCGGGCCCTTGGAAGGACAATGGGGATAATACTTGTAGCTGATGGTGTTGCAGAATCGATGTTCCCTATGCTGGTGGGAGCACTCCATGATTCTTCGAAAACATATACCCCCGGTTTCCTTGTGCTGATTGGTTTAGCACTTACCGGTGCACTGATAATTTCTTTCCTGCCAAAACTTAAGAAAGCTGATAGTTGATAAACTGCTACCAGCTCAAAGAGTGTGCAACCTTCATATACGCCTTCATGTTATTAATTGGCGTTTCCGGAGGTATCTCACAGCCTGCTGATACAATACCCCTGTGCTTTGTATCTTCCCAGCATTGAATAACACTTTCCTTTATTGAAGTGCTGTCTCCGTTGCAGATCACTGCCACAGGATTACTGTTTCCCGATGGTACCTGTTTCACTGAAAAGAGCTTGATAAAATCTGCCATCGATCCTGCAAGGTGATCAATATCTACTATATCAGCTCCTGTTTTGACCATCAGGTGCAGGATGCCTGAGGTATTGCCGCAGATATGCAGTTTCACAATAGCACCCAGATCGTGAACATGATCGACTATTGCCTTTTCATTAGGAAGTACAAATTCTTCATACAGTTCAGGCGATATAAGTGAGCATACCGCATCTCCCATGCCAATGCAATGAGCGCCTGCTTTTACCTGTTCCTCAGCAAAATCAATTGCATTCTGTGTAATTATTTCAAGGGCTTTACGGATCTGGGCGGGATTTTCATAAAGGTCCATGCAGGCCCTGGATACATCCCTGAGATCAGAATATTCAGCCAGGGGACCCTCTACCCAGCCACAGATGAACTGTTTATCACCAGTAAGCTTCCTGTATTCACTGATTTCATCAATGCGCGATTTGAGTCGCTGATGTTCATTTACTTTCAGTCGTTTGATCCTTCCAATATCCTCAATATCTTCAATTAACCATTTTCTGACCTGAGGAAGATTATCCTCAGGGTATTCCATAACAGTACCATACGAAGCTGCTTCGGCAAAGGCATCTGACATTACATTTACCCAGTCATACCCAAAATCGGAAGCGCATTTGATGTTCGTATTCACTTTTGAACGGTAATCGAGACAGAAATCGCGGTACTTTACACCGGCATATCCGGCGGCAAACCTCATCAGAATCGGATGAAAGGGAGGCCTGTCGGTTCTTTTACCCTCAATGAAGTCAAGAGTTCTCTGCAATGAATTCATATCATTTCTTTACCTGTTGTCGAACTGGGCAAGATTAAGCATCGGGTCAAGCCTTGCGTTGGAGTTTCTCAGCTCATCCCAGCTTATTTTTTCGCCTGCAATAGCCGATTCACGGCCAAGAATAGCTGTCAGGGCTGATTCAGCACCCGAACGGGCCTGGTTCAGGTAATTGCCTGTTTCAATGCTTTTTATAAAAGCTATCTCCTTGTTCGGATCAGCATCCTGTAGTGCAGACTGAAATACTCCGGAATTTCTCTGATCAGCGCTGAGAGGGGGTGCTCCGGCTTTTGGTATGCCTGAATCCCAGGGTTTATCACCATTTATGAAAACACCTCCTGAGTAATGTGCTTCAGCAGTACCATTAGTACCAATGAATTTTGCGCAGACATCACCAAAGTAGGTGCCGAACTGTACTGCATGAACGCTTACATTTACTCCGGGATACTGGTAGTTTACCTGGAAATGCTTCCAGGTATCGCCAAAAGTCTGAGTAGAGTCTTTTCCACCTATTCCGCTTGCAGAAACAGGAACTTTCTGAAGGGTCCAGTTGCAGACGTCAATCATGTGTATGGCCTGGTCGAGCATTGTGCCTCCTGAAAGTGCATGAAAATGATACTGGTTTCTTATCCTTATCTCATCCCATGACATACCTGTTGTTTCTTTAGGGTCTATGCGGGTAGCGAGATAACAGAGGTGAACATTCAATATCTCACCAATATCTCCCCTCTGTATCCTTTCTACCATCTGAACATACGGTGTGGCATGTCTGATCTGAAATCCTATTGCCATGCTCAGTTTCCCGTTATATGTATTGCCGGCGTGTTCAACCTTTCTGCAGCCTGCAACATCGGGAGCAGCAGGTTTTTCGCAGTAAATATGTTTACCTGCCTGTGCAGCGGCTTCAAAATAATCAGCATGTGTGTAGGCCGGAGATGAAATAAGGACTGCGTCAACTTCTTTGTTTGCAAGTAGTTGCTGGGCGCACTTAGATCCGGTATAGGTGCTGGTTTTCTGAATTGCAGGGAAGCCCTTTTTTGCATTCTGCTCATCGAGAAGCTTCTTTGCTGATTCCAGCTTATCCCTGAACAGATCAGCCATTGCGACAATAATAATATTAGTATTGTCCGACATAGATGTTATTACATGAGTGCCGCGGCCTCCACAACCAATTATACCCATTCTTATTGCTGAATTGGCGCCTGAGCCGAAAGCTGTTTTAGGACTTAATATTGTCACGGCTGAAAGTGCTGCTGTGCTCTGCAGGAAATCTCTTCTTTTCATTGATTGTATGTTTAGGTTATTCTTTCAGATCAAAGATTATAATGTCTCCGGGTTCTATTTCAAAGTTATTGTTATTTTTTTCACAATAGATATCTGAGCCATCTTTCATTATTCTTTTTACATCTTCCCTGAAACTGATTGTCAGATTCATCGGTTTCAGGAAATCGCGGTTTACAATTACGAGGTAAGTGTGCCTGTTATTCTTCAGCATCGATACCACTGCTCCTGTGCCCTCAGTTTTTATCAGTTCAACCTGACCTGGAAGAGGGCCAAGTGGTTTTGTCCCTGAAGGAATGTTGTCCCCTGTATGAGCTGTCCATAAAACTTCTGATCCAAGGAAGACAGCAGACAGGCCTTTGATCTCTTCATTGAGTTGTTTAACCTTGTCATAAGTTGAAGTTCTTTTACCTTCAACTGATATTGGTGCATTGTTGAATTTCCATGCTGTATCATAGGGAGGGGTCCAGTATGTGAAGTATTCAATGCCCTGTGCACCATAGGCAAGATCGCTGAATACCTGTAATCGCATGTGTGCCAGGGTGGGAATAGGATAGGGGCCATGTGCAACAGAGAGAGTAAAGGCCCAGAATGGTTTCCCAGCTTCCTTTGCTGCAGCGGATACTATTTCCAGGTTTTCATACCAGTTAGCCCTTAGTGAGTCTCCTACAACCGGATAATGGTCAAATGATACTATTTTAAGAGGAATTTCCTTTATAAAAAGATCTACATGTTCCTGATAGGTTTTGGTTCCCAGCTGTTCCTCAGAGGCATAATTAGGAAAAAGGTTCAGATAACAGAAATGGCTGCTGTCGACTGACCTTATTTTTCGTGCCCATTCTCCAAGTTCCGGAAAATCTTTTCTGTTTGGCTCATCACGAAGCATGTAGGCTGCCAGGGCAGGATGGTTCATTAACTTCTTCACAGTTTCTTCCGTGGCAGTTTTCAATTCAGGGCAGGCTGCAATCATTTTTATGCCAGCTGCCTGCGCTGTATCGAGTGCTGCCAGTAAAGCTGATACATCGGGGAAAGTGCTCAGGTTATGAGTGAAGCCGGCATCTTTCAGTTCAAGATATCTTTGAACACTAGTCTGTTCTGCCGGAATGCTGTACCAGGCCAGCACAGGCAATTGTTCATTCCTTTTTTCTGATGTGCAGCCACTCAGAAGACAAAACGAAATAATTATTAAAAAAAGCTTTCTCATTTCCTTACTTTCTATGTCTACTTTTAACTTTTTACTTTTAACTTTTAACTTTTTACTTTTTACTTCTTACTTCTTACTTCTTACTTCTTACTTCTAATGGCATCCTTATCAGCCCTGAAGATTATCTCATGGGCATGCAGGGCGTCGCTCAGACTTGTATAAGGCATATCTTTTCCCTTGTCGAGGGCACTGAAAAAAGCTTCGAACTGTGTCTGATAGGGGTGATCTGAGACG
>ENA-UOWG01001066-UOWG01001066.1-activated-sludge-metagenome-genome-assembly--contig:-NODE-1066-length-30029-cov-4.735104_pt1 | contig 30029 bp, 24 predicted proteins | sample MGYA00238147_ERZ761563 | MGnify/ENA primary metagenome ERZ761563 (study PRJEB28884, sample SAMN05720216) | anaerobic digester metagenome | isolation source: active sludge of municipal... | reverse complement strand
TAAGCGATGTGGGGTTTGTCCCATCCAAATCTGCATTTAAGTACGGAATTACTTCAAAACTAGGAACCTTTGAAAATGTTGGTTATGTTTACATTAAAATTAGACGCCAGCCAAATGAAACTTCAATGCCTGAATTTGTTCAGGGAAATTTAACAGCTCAAATTTCTTATTCTTCTCAATCTTCTAAAGGATTAGGCAAAGTTGAAATTTATGTTAATCAATTGGAAAGTTCTGAAGATTATTTAAGCAGATACGGATTTTGGAATAACAGAGCAAGCATTTCAACAAGCGGAATCACCAAAGATTCTGTTTCTATTGCAGTTCATGATTCTAACTCAGCTAAATTTGCTCAATTTAATTTGAAAAAAGGAGAGTCCTCTTCGGATATTTCTATTCCCGGAATTGATATTTGCGCAGCTTCAATGAAATTAAAAGTTGATGATATCACTGTTCCAACCACGAGAGCAAGATTAGCTGTTGATGAAGACACTGTTGAATTAACAAAAGGAACTTCCTTTTTGGAAGGAGCTTGTAAAGTCGAACAAATCACTAAAAGAGGATTGTCTCAAAATGTAAGAATTTCTTGTAAAGAAGATGATGGAAAAGTTAAATCAACTACACTGGGAATTCAACCAAAAGCAGTAATAAAAATCGATGGACAAACTCCTTCAGGATGTAAAGATGACGGTACCGATAACGATGAAGATTGTCAAATTGGAGATTTACTGGGCACAGCAGAGGTTGGTGTAAGAAAGTATAATATTTTTTTAGGGTATATTGGACAAGATAAATCTGGAAATTTTGTTATTGTTCCTTTTTTAAGTACAGCTACCACTGAATCTCAATTTTTGAGTCTTGAAACTTATTCTCGTGCAGTGTCTTATGTTGATGCAGTTGTAAATGACAACGGATTTATTTCGAATAGCTTTGCAGATCTTGGAGAACTTGCAAAAAAAGTTGTAGACACTATAAATCATTTACTTAAAAGAGATTCAACAACACCTATTGCAGTTTATTTTATTGGAGAAAATTCTTTTTCTTCTTCATTGGGAACTAATGTAGGAGAAGGTATTCCAAAAGTAAGCTTTGAACGTTTAAGTGGCTCAAAGAACGGAGATTTATCCAATCAAGATTTGGTAAAATCGAATTATCAAAAAGCTAAAATTGATTATGAGTTTATCCTCACAAATTATCCTTCTGAAAAAGAATCTGATTCAACAAGAACTATTGCTGAAGAAGCATTTGTTAAATATTTAGCTCTCGCCAATAGCTTAAATCAAAAAGCAGATTTAGCAAGATTATGTGAAGAATTCAAAGATGAATTTTCTCTTCTTAATGAATACAGTGAATTTTGTGAGGGAGTTCAAGTTTACAACACACAAAGTAACACAGCTTCTTTTATGATTAAGGAGCAATTAAGAACAATTAGTCTTAATGAAATTTTTGAACCTAGTGTTCAAGATTATAGTGCAGAAATTGCTCTTTCTTCTTTAACAGAAAAAACTTCACAAGATTTTGTTTTAATTAAAGATTATCCAGCTCAGCTTTCTTCATCAAAAGAATACATTTATCTTAAAGAATTAAATGAAGAATATGCAATCTTTGATATAACCGGAGTAGAAAGAAGTGGGCTTAGTAAAATTTTCACGAGAACAGTAAAAGTTAATTTAGGAGAAACATCTCAAGTATTTGGAACAAACGATTATCAAATTAAAGTTAGCAAAATCAATTTGAATAGGGCAGCAAAAATTTCAGTTATTCCTCAATTTAGTAAGAGTTCTTCTGAAGCAGAGTTTAGCTTTAAGATTGGAATTGAAAAAAGAGCAATTCAGCTTTCTCCAGAAAAAACTCAAGAGATAATTGATAATATGAATGAATCCATCGAAAAGTTAACCGGTTATTCAGAAGGGCTTGGAAAAGTTGTCAAGGGATTAAAAACAGCTTGCTTTGCATCGCAAACAATTCTTTCTGTTAAAAATCTTTTAGAGCTTGGCCCTGCAGGAATGGCTAGACAAATGGTAATGAAAGGCGAGGAAGGATGGTATTCAAGATGCGAGGTTATGATGAAAGACGAGCCTGGAAAATATGTTTCCTCTGAAGATTGCTTATTGAAAAATTCTGATAAAATTGATAGCGAAGTTGAATATGTTTCTTCTGTGGTTAAAAAACAAAATGATGACATAAACAGTCTTGAAGAGGGAGCGATTTCTCAAGAAGCTAGTTTCTGGCAAGGAACAATCATTGACACAGATAAATTTGTTGAATCATATATCCCTGAAGTTCAACGGGATTTAGAAGAAACTTCTTACATTGAATATGCTTCATTGTTAACTGTACCAAATTGGGAAAACAAGATTGTAACTATTGACGAACTTAAAGAGATTCAGCTTTATTCAAGAATAATCAATGAAAATTCTAATCCCGAACAAGTAAAACTTGCTAAATCCAGATTAAATTCTCTTCTTGGTAGCATTGAAACAAGAAAAAAAGAATATGATAGTGCATCAGCTGCTCAAGCTAAGGTGAATGAAATTGATTCTTCTATAAAAATTATAAATAACTATGTTAGTAGTAGTAAAAGCGTTGAAGGTAAATACTCTGGAGGAATTGTTTCTTCAAATAAAATTGAGGGATTATCTTCTGAAGAAGGGAAACCTTTTGAGTTGGTTAATTACAACCGTGCTAATTACCTTGTTATCTTAGAAGCTATAATTGGATATGAAAACACTTATCAATCAAAAGATGTTTATCGTTATACAGTATCGAATGGTAAGATTCAGGCGTCAGTAATTATAGATTCGACTCTTAAAACCAAAATTCTTGATTCTTTTAGTTATTTCAAAAAATACACTTCTTCAAGTTATTCAAATAAATACACGAATCCTGTGTTAAGATATTATGAGACAGAACCTTACAAAGGATTACCTGCAATTGTTCCATTTGATTTAACAAATGGATGGTATGTTGCAACAAAGCAAACTTTAGCAACTGGAAGCAATCTCGCTAGTTATGATGAATCTGGAAGACCTAGCAGCTTTTATTTATGTAATGTTGCAAAGAATGGATTAGAAGAATTCTTCTCAACTAATTTCGGAGGAGATATTTGCCAAGTGATTAATTTGAATACAGGGCAGCCTTACAATGAGTTTACTGGATTAACTAATAGCGAGGCCACAGAATTAGTTAAGAAAGCAGTTAGAGCATTGCAAACAGCTCAAGGTGCATACAAATCCGGAGTCAGTGAAGTTAAAATTGAAGGAAATAAAATCAAAGTAGGTTCACCTGCAGCAGATTTACCAAATATTCAATGTCAAGATTTTATGTCTCCTAAAGAATGTAATTTAATATTTAATTTATGTGACCCTGTGATTTGCCCTTCAAGCAGATGCGATTTCGGAGGAGCATATCCTGTAAAAGATGTTATTCAGACAGGAGTTATCGGAAGCATTATGCTTTGCTTGCCTAATGCTAGAGAAGGAATAGTTATGCCTGTTTGTTTAACAGGAGTTCAAGCAGGATTAGACAGTTGGATTTCTGTGGAAAAATCTTACATGAGTTGTTTGCAAGAAAGTTTAGATAGTGGCAAAACAGTTGGAATTTGTGACCAAATTAGAAGTGTATACTTATGTGAATTCTTATGGGAGCAAGCAGCACCATTAGCAGAGGTAGCATTGCCAAAATTAACACAATCAATTTTAGGAGAGAACTCAAGAGGCGGAGGAGAATATTCTTACTCTTCAGATTTACTTGATAGAGCTCAAGATTCTTATGAATATTTCACAAGTTCATATTCTGCAAATTCTTTGGAAGCATTCAATATTCGTTCTAGTCAAGAAATAGGGGGAGAAATTTGCAAAAACTTTGGTTCAATGGTTTTCCCTACAAGCGCAGAAGCATTAAATCAAGTTGCAACAACTCTTGTGGAACCAGATTCACCTACACAGTATCATGCTAGATTTGATGAGATTCCATTCACCACTGCAACAGTTCCGCCTACTTCGCAGTATAAAGTATTTTATCATATCTTTGCAGGAAATGATGCTGGAGTTTATTATAGTGTTTATTTGAAAGGCGCAGAAAGCAGTTCATTTTATCAAGATGCCAGCACTCCAAAGAAAATTGTTTCTGGATTTATTCCAAAAGGGGAATATGCAACTGAAACAAAAGATTTCACCGCTGTTTCCGGATATAAACAATTATGCATCTCTATTAATAATGAAGAAGAGTGCGGATTTAAGCAAGTTTCAACTTCTTTTGCAGCAGACTATTTAACAGATAAATATTTGGAAGAGCAAATAACTCAAACTGAAATTAAAACTCAAGCAGAATGCATTTCTGGAAAAGCTAGTTTAGGTTCATTGCTTAGTTTGAATCCTCAAGCTGCTTTATCCGAAGCTGTTGATCCGGAAATTTATAATATGAATGTAATCAGAATTTGTGCAACAGCTAATCCGGGAAGCAAGTCTGATGTGAATATGGGAAAAGAAAATCAAAAGTGGGTGGAAGTTGGCTATTGTGATGATACTGCTTTGAAATGCTGGTTGGACACAGAAGGAATCAAAGAAATGTTGAATAGCCCTGATTTAGCTAAGTATCTTTCCGAAGGTAAAACTGAATCATTAAGCGAATCTGTTTTAGAAGAAGTTCAAGAAAATTATTTGGATATCTTGAGAGAGCAATCTAATACAACTTTCTTGCCAGAGCAAGAAGTTGAAACCAAAATTCAAGAAATAAAATCAATGTCTTTTGATAAAGCTATAACCACAATAAAAACTCTGTTAGAACAAACTTTCTTTAATAGACAGAAAGCCTTGCTTTTGTTTTTAAAAGGAAATTTATATGCTGAGGAAGCAATAAAAAACTATCGTCCTGATTCTCAAGAAGGGTTAGATAATCTTCGGCAAGAACCTGAAGAAATAAGTTATCCCTCAGAATCAGACAGTCAAGATATTTATTCTCAAAATCAAGAATCTTTTGATTCATCTTCTTCAAATCCTCCTTCGGGATTTAGCGAAATAGAATTTAAGTCTTTGTTAATCGCAGTTTCTGAATTAGAAAATAAAGGAATAACTTCAGAGTTCATCGAGCAATTATCCAGCAAACTAAGATCGTTTTTAGGAGATTCTAATGATGAAACTTATAAGATGTGTTCTAGAAGAAAAAATTCTTTAAGGTGTGTTTTAAGTGTTTACAAAACAAATAAGATAGATAGCGATGGAATTCTCTTCCAGAGTAAGTGGACAGGAAGAAATGTAGAAGGAATTGACTATGCTGAAGAAGTAATCGCACTTTCTGGAAAATGGGAAGATTACTTTAATGATATTTCTTCTAAATAAAATTAAATGCGGAAGATAGGATTCGAACCTATGTAGGCACTAAGCCGCTGGAGCCTAAATCCAGCCCGTTTGACCACTCCGGCACTTCCGCGTGTTGTAATACTTTGCAGTATTCAGAGTTTAAAAAGCTTAAACAAGCGAGAACTAAAAAATTATTCAAACTTTAGAATTAATCTTTGCTTTCTTTTTTCTTGTCAGACTTGGTTTCAGATTCTTTTTGCTTTATTTTGTCTTCTAAGCTAAGTCTTTCAATCAATTCTTTGTATCTGTTTCTTATTGTAACTTCAGTTATTCCTGCGATGTCTGCAACTTCTCTTTGAGTTTTCTTTTCATCATTCATCAAAGCAGCGACGTATAATGCAGCAGCTGAAATTCCAGCAGGGCCTCTTCCAGAAGTTAATTCAACTTCTTCTGCACGCTTTAATATTTTAAGAGCATCATTCTGTGTTTTTGGAGAAAGTTTCAAAACAGAAGCGAATCTTGAAATGTAATCTTTTGGAGAGCTTTGCTTAATTTTGATTTGAAGTTTTCTTATAATGAATCTGTATGTTCTTCCGATTTCTTTTCTATCCACATCAGAAGCTGTTGCCATTTCATCTAATGTTCTTGGAATACTGTAAGAACGGCATGCAGTGTACAAGCAAGCTGCTATAACTGATTCCATGCTTCTTCCTCTAACAAGCCCTCTTTCTAAAACAAAGTGATAAACTCTTGCAGCTTCATCTCTTACAACATTTGGAAGATTCAAGTAAGAAGCAATAACTCTAAGTTCAGCCATTGCCATTCTTAAGTTTCTTTCAATTGATGTCGAAACTCTTTCTTGCCATTTCTTTAATCTCAAGAATTTTCGAGTTTGCCCAGGTTCAAGTTTGTAAATATCAGAAATCTCTCCAACATTGGTGATAAGCCCTTTATCGAACTTTTGCATACTTATTGGGGCTCCACCACGTCCTTTCTTTTCAGATTTGTCGAATTTTCCAGACAAGTCCATTCCAGAATCAACCATTTCTTCTTCAATAACCAAACCGCAATCGTTGCAAATGATTTCTCCTGCTTGAGGATCGTGAGTAATGTGGATTCCTCCGCATTCCGGGCACTTTTTAACCATTCCCATTTTGTTTTAGAAGTATTTTGAATTGAAAATTTACGTAAAATTTATAAAGAGATTGCCTTTATAAAGCTTTCGCTAATTAAAACTCGATAAAAGTAACAACTTTTTGTTTAAAATCGGGCTAAAATTAGTCTTAAATCCTATTCAACTAGAATTCCATTAACAACACCATCTTGTGTTGGGCGGCTTGTAACCTTGACTTTTCCTTTGTCTGTGTCAAGGATGGTTCCTTTTGTGATAATATTTTGTCTTGCTAAGAATTTGTCAGAAGGTGTTTCAATTACATTTTTGATTTCTGCTTTGATTGTTTTTCCTTTTTTTTGGATATTTACAGATTTTGTTCTTAACAAAGAAGTTTTTGCATTTCCTCCTGTTGTCCTCGAGGTTTTAGTTATTTCTTCTCCTAATTTAGTGGTTTTCTTTTGTCCGGCTCTTTCGTAGAACCTTTTCTTCTTCTGTTTCTTGTAACGTCCACCTGTAATCTTTCTTCCGTATTTCATAGTATGATTTCCAGTTTTTTTGTTTAAATATCTTTTGTTTCTAATTTTTCAAATAAAATAAAAAATATTTCATTTAGTAACGAAATGTTTATAAAGAATTTTTGCAAAATCTAGCTATGGTTAACGGAATCGAGAGACCTTTAGACTTATTGAACAACTCGAAAGGAAAAGAAGTTTTAATACAGTTGAAAGGCGATAAACAAATTGTAGGTACTCTGTTGGCTTTTGATATCCACATAAACCTTGTGTTGGATAATATAAAAGAAATAGAGAATAATGTCGTTAAAAGAAACCTAGGTGTAGGATTCTTGAGAGGAGACACAATTATTTTTATCTCGCCATCATCTACTGGATTAAAGAAAGAATAATTCTAGATTTCTCAATTAATTAGAAGATTTCATAATATATATAAAGAGAAATCTCTTTTTTCGATTATGACCAAGAAAATAGAGCTAACTTTCTTAGGAACATCTGATGCTGTTCCAACCAAGCAAAGAAGCCACACTTCAATACTCTTGAATTACGCAGGAGAAAACATTCTTGTTGATTGCGGAGAAGGAACTCAACGGCAATTTAGATTCGCAGAATTGAATCCTTGCAAAATTACAAGAATTTTAATTACTCACTGGCATGGAGATCATGTTTTGGGAATTCCAGGAATATTGCAAACTCTTGCTCTTAGCGGATACAATAAAACTCTTTACATTTATGGACCAAAAGGAACAAAAGAATTTATGCAAAATTTGTTGAAAACATTTGTTTTTGTAAGAGAGTATGAAATTCAAGTTCAGGAGGTTTTTGGGAGGTTTTTGGAAACTGAAGAGTTTTACATTGAAGCACAGCAAATGACGCATGGCACGCCTACAAACGCGTATAACTTCGTTTTAAAAGGGCAAATCAGAATTGATAGAAAGAAACTGGAGAAAGCTAAAATTCCTTCTGGGCCTCACATGAAATTGCTTAAACAAGGAAAAAATATGACTTACAAGGGAAAGAAATATTTAGCAAAAGACTTTACAATAAAAGAAAAAGACAAAAAGATTTCGTTTATTTTGGACACATCTTTGAATTTGAAGATTGTGCCTTTTGTTAAACAAGCTGATTTGCTGGTTTGTGAGTCCAGTTTCGCACAGGATTTGCAAGATAAAGCTAAAGAATACAATCATCTCACTTCTAAACAAGCTGGAGAAATTGCAAAATCCGCTAAAGTGGAAAAATTAATCTTAACCCATTTAAGTCAAAGGTATTACAATAATCCTAAACAACTTTTAGATGAAGCTAAGAAGGTTTTCAAGTGTTCTGAACTAGCTTCTGATTTTACCAAAGTAACTGTTTAAGCTCTTGTTTTCTTTGCACAGAAAGATTTTAAAGAGTATCTTATTTTGTTTTAGTAATGCCCCTGTAGCTCAGCCTGGATAGAGCATTAGCCTTCTAAGCTAAGGGTCGCAGGTTCAAATCCTGTCGGGGGCATTTTTCTAGTAAGAATACTCGCTCAGCGAGGTTTTTTCTCTTAAATTTGTTAAAAATCATTTCAAAATATATTTTGTAATATATATAATTAATAACATACTTTTATTTTTGCAAAGAATTTAAAAAGAAATGTTTTTTCTTTACTTAGAAAATGAGGGAAGAAGAGATCACTGAATTTGAATCTCCTTTTGAGAGCGCTTCTTTAAACGATTCTTCTTGGAGCAATATAAAACATTACTCTCCAAAAACATTTATTTTAACTTCCGCGCAAGCTTGTTACGAGCCTAGCAAGGATGAAGATATGCCTCCTGCGGGTGCAGGAGAAGGGAAAGCAATTCCTCATGAAAATCTTTTAGAAAGTTTCGAAAAATTAAAAGAGATAACTGATGGAAGACTTGTTATTTTTCCTATCGCTGGAAAAAATTGTAAAGAAAGTATTCTTCACGAAGATTTAGAAGATAGAAATGATATTTTTCTTGGTTCTCAACTAGTTTTTAATAGCAATCTTCAGTATAAAGATATAGTTGTCCCCCCTCAGAATGTAGACCCTACCACTGGAAGAACAAGTGCAGTTAGCAAGTACGGTTCTTCAATAATTATTGCACACTCTAAGCAAAGATATCTCCCTGTTCCTGTTTTTAATTCACAACTTCCAAGATATATTTATACAACTGGTGCAGTAACTCTCCCAAACTATAATCTTTCCAATTCTAAAGGAGATATTGCCGACAGAAATCATGTTTTAGGAGGGTTAATTGTTGAAGTTTTAGACAATAAATATTATCATATTAGAAATCTTCGTGCTGATGAAGATGGCAAGTTTGTTGATTTAGGATGGGAATTTGATGGAAGTAAAGATCCTAAAAGAATAGGGGTGGAAGCAATTGTTTTAGGGGATATTCACTGGGGAGATCATGATGAACAAGCAATCAAGGCAAATGATGAAATGATTCAATATTTTCAGCCAAAAGTGATTATGCTGCATGATTTTTTCGATGGATGGAGCATTAATCATCATGAAGAAGATAATTATATCCGAAGAGCTCGCGAACTCAAAAGAGGCAGATTAAGTTTGGAAGATGAATTAAAAGAAGATTATTCCGAATTAGTGAGGCTGTCCTTATCTGTTCCTCAAGATGTTAAAATAAAAATTGTAGCTTCAAATCATCATAGATTTTTACAGAAGTATATCAATAGCGATCGATGGAAAGAAAAAGGTGATTTATGGAATGCTGAAATGGCTTCTTATTTGTTTAATAAAGCAATTGAAGCAGGAAGATATTTATCTGAATCTAATTTAGATGATTCTGTTCTTTTGCTTCAAGAAGGCATGAAACGATTTGGTCCAATTCCTCGAAATGTTGAATTTTTGAAAGCTCAAGATAATTGTTTAATAAAAGGATATCAACTAGCTATTCATGGAGACAAGGGAAAAAATGGGGGCAAGGGGGGAAATGCTAAAGCTCGTTCTATTACAGGAGGGGGGAAAAGCATAACTGGACATAGTCACGCAATGGAAATTTATGAAAATACTTACATTGTAGGAACTTCTAGTAGAAGAGACTTACCTTACACTTTCGGTTCAAGCAATGCACAGATTGCTGCTAATGCTGTTTTATACAATAATGGGGCTGTTCAATTAATTCCCAGCATAGAAGGAAATTGGGCATTAAAAGACAGACTTTTATGGACACCTTAATCTAACTTTTAATATCCGTTTATTTTTTAAATAACAATAATTTGATTAATTTGTGAATTTGTGCAAGGATGGCGAAGTGGTTAACGCGCTCGGCTGCAACCCGGGTATCCGTGGGTTCGAACCCCACTCCTTGCTTTAATTACCTTCTTTTTACTTTTTTTAGAACTATTCTTTTGAATTTTGGTTTTTTCTTGCTAAGCCTAATTAAGATAACTAATAATAGGATTAACATAACTAATGCAACCATAGAAATCATTAGTGGAATAATGTAAATAAAAGAAGGAAGGGGGTATTCTGTTTCTTCATGTTTGCCTAAAGTTATTGATTGGCTCGCACTAGCGACTTCTCCAGAATATTTTACTGTCACATAAACTAGATACTCTCCTAAAGGGAGATGGTCTGGAATTTTTTTATTTCTAATATAACTTAATTTGGTTCTTACTGCCATAGACTCATGAGAACTTGTTACAATTTCTCCTTTAGTACTCATAAGATTGTATTCAACTTCCACGTCCACCTCGTCTTTGATGTCTCCTAGATTGAATATCTCAATCGTGTAATACACTTCATCTCCTGGAAGGATAGCGAGATATTTTTCAGGAACATAAATCCTTACATCAAAAAGAGGATTTGAAGAAGTGATTTCCAATGCAATTAAGACTCTTTTTTCCACTTCTGTGTCTGTTTTCAAAAGAATTTCCCCCAAGTACAAATTGGGATTTGCGTCTTCTCTAACGAAAAAATCAATTTCTACAAGCTTAGATTCTCCAGGATTAAGAGTTATAACCCTTTGATTAAATTTCAAAAAGTTATCTATTGCCGGAGAGCCTTCTAAAGTCAAAGTTACTCTTTGTTTTCCATAGTTAGTTATATTCAGAATTCTAAATTCATTATCCCCCTGTTTTAATTTAATTGAAAACTGCTCTTGGTCTGCCTTAAAATTATAATCCCGCTTGAATATTCCTCCCCCTCCTCCCGATGTTCTCTCTGGAATAGGGATTTCTTCTTCAGGCGTTTCTTCTGCGCTGTATGTGCTGAATCCGCTAACAAGGAATATAAGATCTCCTCTTGAGTAATCCATGATCACACATTCTAAATCTGAACAGACTTCTCCGTCTTTAAGTATGCGAGGGTTGCTGAAAGTTAAATCATTTAAGGTAAGAACTGCAGGTTTATTCAATCCTGGAAACGATTCGGATTTAATCCGAATAAAGTTATAAGAAATATTGACATTTTTCGTGAAGTTTATTACTCCTTGAATAAAATCTTCATTGTCAGTAAGATTAACGGGCTCATTAAACTCGATTTTTCCGTTTAGAACGTCATCCAAAACAAAATTGTCTAGTTGCTGTAATTGCTCTAAGGTATAATCAAGAATTTGAGTTGTTTCACCTTTTTTATCTTTTTTCTGATTTTCTAATTGGGATTCATCGTTAGATTCAGAATTTTTATTAAAGCCATCAAGAATAACTTTAACACGCGTAGCATTAATTGTAAATGAAACTTGCTTTTGAGTTAAACCATAACTATTATTCGCAAAAAGATAGAGTACATTATTTCCAGAAGAAGCATTAATATTTATGTTTCCGTTTAAAGTGATATTCTCTCCTTCATTTAAGTTGTACCAAGTGGTTAAGCCTTCTGATTCAAAATTTAAAGGAATCCCCTGGCTTATTAGATAAGTTCCATTTAAAGGGCTATTAATTTGTAAATAAGGGGGCCCGATTACAGAGATTGCCATAGCAACATTTGATTGCGAGGCTTTTCCGCTCACAATCTCTGCATTGAGTTCGCTGGAGGTTTTCAGCTTTAAGTTAAGATTAATTAGAGTTAATCCAAAAAGAATTGGGACTAAGATGAGCAATAATGAAAGGATAACAATCCACAAGCCTCTTTTCATAGTGGATATTAAATAGTAAATTAGCTATTTAAACATTAAGATTACAAAAAATTTAAGAATTTAGGCACTATACTGTTTGTAAACAAAGTTAATTAGAACTAACAAAATGGCTTTTATTGTGAAAAAAATCATTAGCGGAAAAGAATATTACTATTTGAATGAAAACAAGCGAGTGGAAGGAAAAGTTAAAACCAAAACTCTTGCTTATCTTGGAAAAGAAAAAAATGAAGCTGAAAAAAAAGCAGCAGAGATAATCTCTCAAATTGAAAAAGGAGAATTTAAAATGGAAAAAGATGAGCACAACAAAACCGAAGAATTAAAAAAAGTTGAAAAATCAGAGATGAAGATGGAATCAAAAAAAATTGAGTCGGAGAGAGAATTAGAAAATAAAAATAATAAAGTCGAAATTGAAGTTGAGCCAAGAAAAAAAATAGATGAAATCACCAGAATCGCTTCAAGCAGAGGAATATTTTTTCAAACAGCAAACCTTTACGGGGGCAAGGCTGGATTTTTCACCTATGGGCATCTTGGAAAACAGCTTAAGATGAATTGGGAAAATCTTTGGAGAAAAAATATTTTGGGAATTGGAGATAATTTTTATGAAATTCAAAGTAATAATATTCTTCCAGAGCCTGTTTTCAAGGCGTCAGGGCATGTTGATAACTTTAACGATCCAATGACTGAATGCAAAAAATGTCATTTCAGATTCCGTGCAGACCAATTTCTCGAAGAAAAAGGGGTGGAAAACGCTGGAAGCTTAAGCATTAAAGAGATTGATGAAGAAATTAAAAAAAGAAATTTAAAATGTCCTAAATGCGGGGGCAATGAATTTTCTGAAACCAAGCAATTCAATATGATGTTCTCGGTTAATGTTGGATTTGAAAATGAGAAAGCATATCTTAGCCCTGAAACAGCGCAAGGAGCTTATGTTACTTTCAATGAAGAGTTCAAGGCAACTAGAGAAAAACTTCCATTGGGATTAGCGATAATCGATAAAGCTTACAGAAATGAGATTTCTCCTCGTCAAATGTTTTTCAGATTAAGAGAATTTAGCCAAGCAGAATTGCAGATATTTTTTGATCCAGATACAATTAATGAACATGAAGACTGGGATTCGGTTAAAAACGAGAGAGTTTTGCTTAAATTGGCTTCAGAAAAGGAAATAAAAGAAATCAGTTGCCACGATGCGAATGAAAAATTGCATATCCCTAGATTTTATTTATATCATCTTTGCAAAGTTCAGAATTTTTATTTGAATGTGATTGGAATTCCTAAAAACAAGTTCAGATTTAGGGAATTGGACGAAAAAGAAAGAGCATTTTACAATAAAATCCATTTTGATGTTGAAGTTTATCTGGAAACTCTTGGAGGATTTAAAGAAGTTGCAGGGGTTCATTATCGAGGAAATCACGATTTAGTTGGGCATCAAAATATCTCTAAGAAAAATCTTGAAGTTTCTTTTAACAATAAAAAAATTCTTCCTCATGTTCTTGAATTAAGTTTTGGTGTTGATAGAAATGTTTGGACTCTGCTCGATGTCTTTTATTCAATGCGAGAAGATGGAAGCATATTCAAATTTAATTCAGCTGTTGCTCCAATTAAGGCAGCAGTGCTCCCTCTTGTTAAAAACGACGATAATCTAACAGATTTTGCAAGAAAAATTTATTTGGACTTGAAAGAAGATTGGAATGTAATTTATGATGCAACAGGAAGCATTGGTAGAAGATACGCAAGAAATGATGAAGCAGGAACTCCTTTTTGCATCACAATTGATGATGAAAGCTTGAAAAACAATGATGTTACAATAAGAATAAGAGACACAACCGAGCAAGTTAGAATCTCCGTCGATGGATTAAAAGAAGCAATAAAATTGTCTGTGCAAGGAAAAAATATTTTAGATTTAATGGAAAAAATAAATACAAGAAAAAAATAAATTTTTTATTTTTTTGATAGATTTTTCATTGAAAATTTTATAAATTGATTTCTCCGACGGAAAAATCTTTTTGTTTCTGGAAAAATACCGAAGAATTTTTAAACATTTAATTCTTGATGATAATAACTAAAAAAGAGGTATTAAATAATGGCAGCAAAAAAGAAAGCTACAAAGAAGGTTGCAAAGAAAGCTACAAAGAAAAAGAAGAAATAAATAACCTTTATTTTTTCTTAGTCTAACTTTCACAACTTTTTTTATTTTTTACAAATTGTTTTATTTTGAGGGGTTGCCTTTTGGTTAATCCCTTGTTACTTTTTATTTTTTATTTAATTTATTTTTTAGCTAAACTCTTATAAATATCACTTAAAAAAGAAAATGGCTGCACTGAGAGTCGAACTCAGGACCTCCTGCTCATGAGACAGGCGCTCTGCCAACTGAGCTATGCAGCCATAGATTAATATGAAAAAAACTTCTTTTAAAGGTTTTTGAAATGAAATTTTAGCAAATTTAGCCGGATTTTAATAATGTTCAAGGAGAATTCAGAATTATTGCATTTCTTCGAGGTTTACAAGAGGTTTTTTCTCTTTTCTTCTCTTGATTCTTGTTGCAAATCCTGCGACTTGGTTTCTTATCTTTTTACTTGGCATTGTATCTCCAAGTATCTTTTTGTTTTTTTCAAAGTCGTCGCTGAATGCAACACCTTCTTTTACAAAGGTTTCTGCGGTTTTCTTGACTAGTTTTGTTTTAATTTTACCCATGTTAATCATTGAGGATTGTATTTGTGATTTTTTAAGGCTTTCTGTTGAAAATTTTAGGTGTTTTTCATACTTTTTAGGATTAGTCCACTTTTTCTATGCCTTGCAAGTCTTTAATAGCTTCAATTAAATTGTCCAGTTTTTTCAAAGGTTCTCCTAAAGCGAGAATTTTGTAAGGCAAGTTAAGTTCTGAAGACTTCTTGTAAGCTTTAGTTATCTCTTGATCTGTTATTTTCTTTTTACTGTAAGCTACAATCAGATACTCTTTTTGGCTTTCTTTTACTTTCAACACGATTTCATTATTGCTGGCTTCTTCAATATCTAAAATTTCAATTTGCTTTTCAGAAAGATATGTTTTAACCCGATTAAAAAATTTATTTGTGTTGCCTTTTTGGCTGGACTTTTTTTCTGTTTTCTTTTCTTTTTTTTCTGTTGGTTTCTTTTTTTCAACTTTTTTCTGAGTTTTCTTTTGAGTTTTATCAAAGATATCTTCAACTTCTACTCTTTTTGGAGTTATTTTTTGAGTTATTGTTATTCTTTCACTTGCATTTTGTTGAATTTCCTCTGTTTTTTCATCTGGAGATTCATCCTCAACTTCGGAAATTTCTTGAGTGTAAGTTTTTTCTTGTTGTGCTTGGTGAAATATCTCTTCCTGTTGTTTTTCTATTCTTTTAGTTTCTTCTTGTTTCTTGGATTGGTAAAATTCTGCTTCTGGAACTTTGTAATATCTCCAGAAAATTCCCTCTTCATTTTGAAAAGGAACAGCAAAATCACGAATTTCTCTCAAAGCAACTCTAATCGCTGGTTCTACGTCTTCATCTTTTAGAAATCTTTGTTCTTTTAGCATAACAAAAGCTTCTTTTTCTTTTTTCTTAAGAGCATGAGAAAAATTTTCTAAAAAAGTTTCTTGTCCTGGAATAAAATAAAGCGGAGAGCTTCCAACCCTCATGTAAGACATCTTTATTCTTTTTTCAGAGAGTATTTCAGAAAGGAAAGCAGACGCAAAAAGAATGCTTAACCCTGTTTCTTTAGCAATATGAACAGGCAAACTTGGGCCTCTTCTCTCTAAAAAACTGATAATCCTCTCTTTTATTTCTAAAGCATTGCTTGCCATATTTAAAATAAAAACAAAGATGTTATAAATATATTCATGCTGGGAGAATAATTATCTGATTCCACTTATTTTTACATCTTAATCCAAGAGCTTTCGTAATAAGTGACATCTTGCTCTTCATCAACAACTGCAATCAATAATTTCTTTTTTGTGGAATGTGCTGTTCTATTCTTAGAAGAAAACTCTTGCCAGCTGAATGATTTTGATTCATTGTCCGCGAAAACAATCCAACTGGAGTGCTTGTTTCCGGGCTTAGAGCCTTTTTCATAAACTCTGAAATCTGCTCCGAACTTAAGAGCTGTTTTTACGACATAGCCTTTGTTTCTTAAATCTCTAAAAACAGGATATTTTACATTTATTCTTCTGTCAATTTTTTTGAACTTGCTGAAAAGCTCGTCTTTCAAAACCGGTTTATTTTTCCAAAGAATTTGCATCTTTTGTTTTTCCACTAAAAAAAGAGCTTCAGCTAAAGAGTAAACAATCTTTCCATCTGATTTTTCTCCAAAATTGCTTTTTTCGTAAAGAGTGTAAGCTTCATGCGAAGTACTGAAAACGCTGTCTCCAGAAAAATGTGCTTGAATTTTATCCATATTATGTTCAGTTTTTTATATTATTTAAAAATATGTTTTAGAACTGTTTTTCAGCTGTAGAAATGTTTTAAAGTATGAATGTAGATAATAAATCATGAAAAAGTCAGAGAAGCAAGAAAAACCAGAGAATGCAAAAAAATCTGAGAATTCGGAAAATCAGGAACTTGATTTTGCTAAGATTGAAAAAAAATGGCAAGATAAATGGGAGAAATTTCAGACTTTCAAAGTAGAAGAGAGCTCTAAAAAAAAGAAATATTATGTCTTAGAAATGTACCCTTATCCTTCTGCTAGCTTTTTGCATATGGGGCATGTTAGAAATTACACTATTGGAGACACTTATGCTAGATTCAAAAGAATGAATGGTTTTAATGTCCTTTACCCTATGGGATATGATTCTTTCGGGCTTCCTGCAGAAACAGCTTCTAAAAAAGAAGGAATTCATCCAAAAAAATATGCAGAATCTTCTATTAAAAAAATTAGTGAGTACTTTAAGGCATTAGGAACCAGTTATGATTGGTCAAGAACCTTGGCAAGTCACGAACCAGAATATTATAAATGGAATCAATACTTCTTTTTGAAATTATTTGAAAAAGGATTAGCTTACAGAAAAAAAGCTCCAATTAACTGGTGCGAGAATTGTGCATCTGTTTTAGCAAATGAAGAAGCTGAAGGCGGAGAATGTTGGCGTTGTGGGAAAGAAGTTGTAAAAAAAGATTTAGAGCAATGGTTTTTCAAAATCACAGATTATGCAGACAGGCTTTTAGAAGATTTGGAAAAAATTGATTGGCCAGATAAAATCAAAACAATGCAAAGAAACTGGATTGGGAAATCTCACGGAACAGAAATTTTATTTGAAATCAATAAAGAAAAATGGCCGGTTTTCACAACTCGCCCAGACACTGTTTTTGGAGTTACTTTTATGGTTATTTCTTCTCAGCATCCAAGATTATTGGAGATTACAACAAAAGATCAGAAAAAAGAAATTGAAAAATTAATTGAAAAAAGCAAGAAAGCAAAAACTTCTGAAGAGATGGAAAAACTTGAGAAAGTCGGAGTATTCACCGGGAGTTATGCGGTTCATCCTATTACTGGAGAAAAGGTTCCTGTTTGGGCTGGAAATTTTGTTTTAGCAGATTATGGTTCTGGAATGGTAATGGCTGTCCCTGCTCACGATGCGCGGGATTTTGATTTTGCAAAAAAATACAAGCTTCCAATTAAATTTGTAATTGAAGGCAAAACAAAAAGCAAAGAATCAGAGCCTTATTTAGAAAAAGGCAAGCTAATTAACTCCAAAGAATTTAATGGAATTGATAATGAACAAGCTAAGCAAGAAATAACCGAATTCTTGAGTAAAAAGAAACTTGGAAAAAAAGTTGTAAATTACAAAATTCGTGACTGGTTGATTTCTAGACAAAGATATTGGGGAACACCTATCCCAATGGTTTATTGTGACAAGTGCGGAATTGTCCCTGTTCCAGAAAAAGACTTGCCTGTTTTGTTGCCTGAAAAAGTTGATTTCAAATCTTCAAATCCTTTGACAACATCTAAAGAATTTATTGAAGTGAAATGCCCTAAATGCAAGTCTAAAGCAAGAAGAGAAACAGATACAATGGGAGGATTTGTTGATTCTTCCTGGTATTTCTTAAGATATTGTGATAATAAAAACAAGGATAAACCATTTGATAAAAAGAGAGTGGACTACTGGATGCCTGTTGACCAATATATCGGAGGAGCAGAGCATGCAGTTATGCATTTGTTGTATGCAAGATTTTTTGTGAAAGTTTTGAAAGATTTAGGATATGTTAACTTTGATGAGCCTTTCTCTAAACTCTTCAATCAAGGAATTGTTTACAAAGATGGAGCAAAGATGTCTAAAAGTAAAGGAAATGTAGTTTATCAAACAGAAATTTCCGAGAAATATGGGATTGACACAGCAAGATTATTCTTGATGTTTGTTTCTTCTCCAGACAAACAAATGGAATGGAGCGATAGCGGTGTTGAAGGTTCTTACAGAATCATTAACAGAATCATCAAGCTTTCTCAGAAAATAAAGAAATGCAAGCAAGACGCAAAAACAGAAAGCAAGTTTAATTTGAATTTAAAGAAAATAATTGAATTCATTGAAAGCTTTGATTACCCTAAGGCAATAATCTCTTCTACAAATTATTTAGAACATTTGGAAAGTTTAGAAGAAGTTCCTAAAGAATCTTATGAAAATCTTTTAAAGATTTTTTCTCCTTTCTGTCCTCATGTGACTGAAGAGCTTTGGGAGAGAATAGGGAACAAATCTTTCTTAAGTTTAGAGCAATGGCCTGCAGTGGATGAATCCAAAATTAATGAAAACTTTGAAAAGCAAGAGCAGGCGATTGAAAAAATCATTTCAGATATAAATCAAGTTGTTAAGATTGTTTCAGACAAGGGAAACTCTGCAAGTAAGGCTTACCTTTATGTAATGCCCAATGAAAAAGATTGGATTTCCAAAGAAACAGAATTCTTTAAAGAAAAAACAGGATTAGATGTTAAAATTTTCGCGGTTAATGACAAAGACAAGTATGATCCTGAAGAAAAATCCAAGAAAGCTAAGCCAGGAAAGCCTGGAATTTATCTTGAGTAATTGGATTTCTATTGTGCAACAGGTAGCTTTTTATAATTTCTTTTATTAATCATTTCAATGGCAAAAAGAGAGGAGCAAGATTTTACTTGCTTAGAAAATACAGACAAAAAAATAGTCTTAGTTTTGTCGATTCTTTCTTTGATATTAATAATCACTCTTTTTTCTTTTTTGTTCCTTTACGGTTTAAAAGAAAATGAAAAACTGAATCTGTGCGGAGATGGAACGCCTTACTCTTCTTGTTCAAAAGACAAGCCTTACTATTGCGAATCTGGAAAACTCGTTGAAAAGTCTTCTTTATGCGGCTGCCCCGATTTCTTGATTTCAAAACAAGAAAAATGCGTTTTACAAGAAAATTCTAGCGCCAAAGAAAATTCTTTTGAGTATGTTCTTAACGGAGAAGTTAATAGTATTTCTATCCCAGTTTATGAAGACATTTATTCTCATGTAACTGAAATTGACAGATTCATAAGCTATGGCGAAAATGAAACCCCTTTAAGAAGAGATTTTAAGATTAAGAAAATAAACAATGATCTGCAAAGAGAATTTATTTTGCCTTTAGTTAAGGAAATTCAGAACTCTGCTCCAACTAAATTAACCCAGGCTAGAATTTCAATAAGCCTTGTTCAGAATATTCCTTGGAAAGTTTCAGAAAAAGATAAACTTTTTTCAGGCAGCAGAGCTTATTATTCAAGATATCCTTATGAAGTCATTTATGAAAATGAAGGCGTCTGCGGTGAGAAATCTGAATTGCTTGCCCTTATTTTAAAAGAATTAGGATATGAAACCGCAATATTCTATTTTCAACAGGAAAATCATGAATCTTTAGGAATAAAATGCCCTCTTCTAGAAAGTTTCAAATCAACAGGATATTGTTTTGTAGAAACCAGCGGGCCATCTATAATAAGTGATTCCTCTATAAGCTATGCTGGAGGAATTGTGTTGGATTCAAATCCTGAAGTGATTGAGATATCAGAAGGTGAATCACTTCCTTTTGGGATATATGAGTATTTTGATAAATTTAAAATGGCATTCACTAGAACGAGCCTTGTACCAGAAAAAATCAGAAATTATATTTTTTTAAAACTTCAAAAAAAATATGGATTGACTGAAAGTTATTACTTAAGTTAAACTTGCTAAGAAGGTTTATAATCCTAAATTTCTTTTTATTAAAATGAAGAAAAAGGTGGAAATTATTGCAACAATCGGCCCTTCTAGTTTTTCTAAAAAAGTTCTTTTAAATCTGGTTAAATCTGGAATGGGCATCGCCAGAATTAATACAAAGTACGGCTCAATTAAGGAATACCAGAGAACTTTGAATTATCTTAGAAAAACTCGGTGCAAAATTATGTTTGACATAAAAAATTTAGAAATTTTAGAGTGGATTAAAACTCAAAAATATGACTATTTGGCTGTTTCGTTTGCAGAATCAAAAAAACAAATTCAAAAAATAAGAGAAATTGTTGGAAAGAAGATTAAGATTATCTCTAAGATTGAAAGCGAAAAAGGACTTGAAAACTTAGATGAGTTAATCTCTGAGAGCGATGGAATAATGGTTGCGAGAGGAGACTTGGGAAAAAGTATCCGAATGGAAAAGGTTCCAATAACTCAAAAGATAATTATTCGAAAATGCAATAACAAAGGAAAAATGGTTATTACGGCAACAGAAATGCTGCTTTCCATGGTTAATTCTAAATCTCCAGGAAAAGCAGAAGTTAGCGATATTGCTAATGCGGTTTTAGATGGTTCAGACGCTTTAATGCTTTCTGAAGAAACAACAATCGGCAAATATCCTGCGTTAGCCTTAAAGACAATGCATACAATAATCAACGAAACAGAGAAAATGAGATGGCTTTTACATTAAACTTTTTGTTTAATTTATTTTTTGTTTTATTCTTTACCTGAAGCTTTTGCTAATTTTTTGTGTCCAGAAAGAAGGGAGAGAATTTGTAACAAATCCCCTAAATTCTTCAGAATAAATGTACGTCAACCCTTTTTTATCTCTGAGATTTCTAAAATCTTCGCTGGTGGATTCATAAATCTCTTTTATCTTTTTTCTTTCAAAATCTTTTTGCAATAATGAAGATGGCTTAAGAGCGATGTAATCTGCTTGTCTTATTGCATTAACTTCAAGATTTGAAGAGTTCTGCGAGATGAAGAGTATGCTTATTCCCTTGTGTCTTGCAATGAGAATCAATTCACTAAGAATTTTGTTAGCGTTAGTCATAGCTCTTCTGGAACTGAACAGAATTCCTCCTTCGTCTATCAAAACCAAAGAATCATTTTCTATTTCTGATACATTTTCGACTACTTTAATCCAAGAGGGCATCTCTTTCTCATCAAAGCCCATCGCATAGCACCTCTTTTTCTTTTTTGAATAAATGTTCTCTAATGTTTTCAATCCAAACGCAGTCTTGCCTGTTCCTCTGGCTCCTAAAATAAGCCCAATTGTGCTTTCTGCATCTTGAACTTTTCCTTCCCAAGCATCAAAATTTCCAGAAATTGTTTTGATTAAATTAAACTGAGAATAATTTGCGCACATCTTTTTTCTTTTTATCCTGGTTTGAGTTTTGTTTGTTTGTTTTTTTATTTTTTTCACTAGCCAGATGATCCCCAAAGCGATAAAGTAAGGAATCCTAATAAAGAACCATAGAATTGAGAAAATTCCTTTGAAAAGATTACTTAGCTCTCTTTTCAAAGAACTCTTATTTTTCTCTTTTTTATTTTTCATATCTCTTGCAAGCAAATCTATTTTATATTTTTATCTTTTAAGGAAAATTTAAAAATTAGATTGTTCTTAACTGATTTATGAGAGGATTAGACCCTTCAAAGAAAAGAGTTTTGAATTATCAAGAAAGAACGCGGATTGAGCAAGGATTTAAAGACTGGAGAGATAGGCCTAGTCGCATTTTTAAAGAAGTCTTGACAGAATACGGATTGAGCTGTGAACAAGCTTCTAGAAGATCTCACTATCATATTAGATTTCCAGGGATAAGTGAATTTATTACCGTAAGTTTTACTCCGAGTGACGGGGCAAGATTCGCTCAAAATTCCGCGCACACCTGTATTAATTACATTGAAAGGCATTACCCGGGAAAAAATAACTCTCCTGAAAAAGATAATAAAAAAGCAGTAAAAAAATAAATGTTAGCCTTCAATTACCGCTTTTATTCTTCTTATTCCTGCAGCACTGGATTCTTCTTTGATAATCTTGAATTTTCCAATCTCTTTAGTGTTGGAAACATGGGGGCCTGTGCAAATCTCTTTGCTAAACCAACCTTTTTTAGAACTGTCTTTAATTGTGTAAACTGAAACAATTTCAGGGTACTTAGTTTCAAATTCTGCTTGAGCTCCAGATTCAATGGCTTTTTTAAGAGGCATTTCTTCTTTGATTACGCTTAAAGACTGCTTTATTTTTTCATTCACTAAATCTTCAACTTGTTTAACTTCCTGTTCTGTTAATTTTCTTGGAAAACTAAAATCGAATCTTAATCTTTCTTCAGTTATGTTAGAACCTTTTTGAGCAACATTTTCATCTTTAAGGATTTGTCTTAAAGCTTCATTTAAAATGTGAGTAGATGTATGGAACTTTTTTGTCTTTTCAGAATTATCAGCTAATCCAGATTTGAATTTTCCTTCTGTAGCGGTTCTTGAAAGTTCTTGATGTACTGTCTGCTCTTTTTCAAACTCTTTTTTTATTTTGCTTTCATTATATTTTACACCCTTTTCGTTGAGCATTTCGAAAGTCATTTCCAAAGGGAATCCATAAGATTGGAAGAGCAAAAAAGCGTCCACCCCTTGGATTTCTTTTTTTTCGCTTAGAATTTTTTCAAAAATTTTAATTCCTTTCGTGATTGTTTCATTGAATTTTTCTTCTTCTTTCCTTAACTCTTCTAGAATCTTTGTTTTGTTTTGTTTTAATTGTTCATAGTCATTGTAAATCACGAAAACGCTTTCAGCAACATTAGAAATAAAATTTTCAATTCCTAACATCTTTCCATGCCTTATCGCCCTTCTAATCAACCTTCTCAAAACATATCCCTGCTCCGTATTAGATGGAATTACTTTGTCCCCTAAAATAAAAACCGAAGCTTTAATGTGGTCTACAATTATTCTCATCGATTTTTTTGTGCTTTCATTGGATTTCAAATAATCTTTTTTAGAAACTTTTTCTACTTCTTGAATTATCGGTTTCCACATATCTGCTAAATAATTATCCTCTAATTTGTTTAATACTGCAGTTGTTCTTTCCACCCCCATGCCTGTGTCTATATTTTTTTGTTTGGATTCATGGTATTTCCCTTGAGAATCCTGAACATATTGCATTAAAACATTATTCCAAATTTCGACCCAGGTTTTATCCTCCGGATTGAACTTTTCTGGAGCAGAGTTTTTGTTGTCTTTCCAATAAAATATTTCCGTGTCTGGGCCGCATGGCCCTGTTTTTCCCGCTGGCCCCCACCAATTATTTTCTTTTCCCAAAAAAGCAATTCTTGGTTTTTTTATTCCTAAAAATTCCCATTTTTTTGCAGACTCATTGTCTCGAGGAATATCTTTATCCCCAATAAAAACGGTTACAGCTAATCTTTCTTTTGGAATTTTTAATACTTCAGTTAAGAACTTGAAACTGTATTCGATAGCTTCTTCTTTGAAATAATCACCTAAACTCCAATTTCCAAGCATTTCAAAAAAAGTGTGATGAGTCGTGTCTCCAACTTCATCAATATCCTGAGTTCTGATGCATCTTTGGATACTTGTAAGTTTTTTCCCTAAAGGATGCTTTTCTCCAAGAAGATATGGGACAAGAGGATGCATTCCTGCAGTAGTAAAAAGAACAGTAGGGTCATTTTTTGGAACAAGGCTTTCATTAGGAATTATCTTATGCCCCTGAGATTTAAAAAATTCTAAATAATTCTGAATAAGCTGCTTTCTGTTCATGTGTATACATTAGAAATCTATCTTTTAATTATTTTGGTTTGCCCAAGCAAGTTTTTTTAATCAGAAGAAAGAGACTGAATCTTTTTTTGAATCTCTAAAAGCTGCTGTTCCAGAGCATCTTCTGTCTTTGAGCTTTTTGACTTTGGTTTTATCTCTGAGATTGGTTCAACCTTTGTTTCAAAAATTATCTTTTGTTTGTGTGAATCTTTGAGTATCTTTGGGATTTCCAATTTAGGAAAAGTGGATTCCATTTTTTTTATGCTTGCTGAAAGTTTTTTGAGAGCCTTGTAGAAATTAATTTTAAGAGCAGTTTCTTGTTTTCTTAACTCGATATATCTATTTATTGCCTTTAAGATAAGAATTAACTCAATTTCAGAAGTTAAAACATCTTTTCTTAAGAAAATTGCTTCACCATAATCCAATCTGATGTGGACAGGGCTGTTTTGTTCTGTCATTATATTTTTGAGAAAATGTTTTTATCTATCCTTTCTATCTGATTTTTCATAGATTCCATCTTGGTTGTCCAAGACACTAATTCATCATTTTCTTGTTCTTTAACCTCTTTGATTTTATTTAGCAATTTTTCTGCTTCAACAAGTTGTTTTTTCATGTCTGTAAAGAGATCCAAACTTTCTTCGAACTTCTCGAGTTTAATGAATACGGAATCCTCTTTGCTTTTAGTAACAATCTCTCGAGAGACTGAAGGCTTAGCTAACATCTTGGAAGAAGGCAGCATCTCCTCAGAAAGAATCTCTTTTGTTCTTGGAGACTCGGAATTAGAAGCAATTTTTTTGACTTCCTTAGTCACTTCCACTTCTTCATCATAGTCTTCCAAATCATCGTAATCCTCTTCCAACTCTTCTGTATCGTCTGGAAGTATATCACCTCTTACTTCCCCAGATACGGCATCTTTGATTGTATTTTGTGAAAATTTGTTTCCCAAAGAACTTGAAGGGAAACTAGGCAAAGCTTGTAACGGCCTTTTAACTTCTGTTGTTTTAGAAGAATTAAAATCAAGTTCAGGAAGCCTTGGAAGCTCCGGCAAACTTAATGGTCTCTCCTCTATTTTTTTACTTTTGAACAACCCCATTTTTATTATACTGCAATTTATATATTATACTAGAAGTATAGGTTTAAAAACTTTATTTTTTTATCATATTAATAAACTTTAAATTTTTATTCGGTAAAATTCCATATGGATGAAAAATTAATCAAAGAGGCAATGTTTAACGTCGGTGGGAAACCTGCTGAATCTTTAGTTGGCATTCTTGATGGGAAAAAATATACAAATGAATTCTTAATTGCAAAAAAATTGGATTTGACAATAAATCAAACAAGAAACATTTTATATAAACTTTCTGAGCAAGGAATGGTTTCATCAACCAGAAAGAAAGATAAGAAGAAAGGATGGTACACTTACTCCTGGAAAATTGAGGAATTGAGAGCTTTAGAATTTTTGAGAGGAATTCTTGATAAAAGAATTGAGCAGCTTCAAAATCAAATTAAGAATAGGGAAACAGTAGGGTATTATTCTTGCACTAAATGTAACATCGAATTCAATGAAGAAAATGCTCTTATTCAAGATTTCACTTGCCCAGAATGTGAAAGCATACTTGAACGCTCGGATAACACTAATGTTATTAAAGCATTTAAAAGAAATTTTGAAGAATTAGAGAAAAAATTGGGTATAATAAACAAAGATATTGAAGAAGAAAAAACAAGGCATCAGAAACAAAAAGACAGGGCTGTAAAAAAAGCTGTTAAATTCAAGAAAGAAGAAAGAATGAGAAAGTCTAGAGAAACAAGAGAAAAGAAAAAGAAACTTCTTAAGAAAGAAGAAAGAAAAAAAGCTCGTGAAGAAAAGAAGAAAGAGCCTAAATCAAAATCAAAGCCAAAAAAAGCTTCTAAAAAGGATTCTTCTAAAAAGAAAACTAAAAAAACTTCAAAAAAGAAGTAATTTTAAGTAAACTAATTTTAATTTAGACATGGGTAACTTTTATCTTAAAAAAAACAGAATTGGTTTTAAGCTTAGCGCAACAACCAGTTTGTTAATTGCGAATATAATTTGTTTTGTCATATTTTCAATTTTACTTTTAATAAATGAAAATTTTATTGATTACATCGCTCTTAAACCTTCAAATATATTTCAAGGAAAATATCTTTGGACTTTTTTAACTAGCATGTTCATGCACGGTGGATTTTTTCATTTGTTTGCAAATATGCTTTCTTTGATGTTTGTTGGTAAATTAGTTGAGAAAATTCTTGGCCCTAAAAGATATGTCCTATTTTATTTAGCTTCTGGTTTGTTCGCAGGGATTCTTTTTGTTTTATCTTCTTTGGTTTTAACTTCGGATTACAATACTTTCGCAGTTGGAGCTTCAGGTGCTTTGTTTGGATTCATTGGATTACTGATGATTTTAACACCTAATCTTCCTGTTTATGTAATGTTTATTCCAATTCCAATTAAAATGAAATATGCTGGTGTCGGAATGCTTTTTGGATTGTGGGCGATTTCTATCCTCGGAGGGCTTCCAGTAGGAAATATTGCTCATCTCGGGGGAGTTTTGTCCTGGCTTGCATTTGGATTTTATCTTAAGATTAAATATAAAAAGAAAACTAAATATATTCAAAAGTTATTCAGTTAACTTAGTATCCATTTAATGTTCCTATGAAATCAAAAAAGAGCGTGAAAAAAAGAGAAAATGCTAACTTAAAGAAGAAAACCCAAGACGCGTCTTCTTTAAAAGGAATCTATCAGTCTAATCTTAAATATATTTATCAATCAAAAACTTTTATTCTGGTTACCTTTGGTGTTTTTGTTTTATTTTTCTTGCTTGGACTGCTTATTCCTGCCCCTTCAGTCTTAGAAAAAGAAATATTTGAATTGATCAAAGAACTTTCTGAAAAAATAGGGGATTTACAGGGAATAAATTTGATTTTTTATATATTCTTCAATAATTTGTTTGCAAGCTTATTCGGGTTAGTCCTGGGAATTTTCTTTGGAATTTTTTCTGTGGCAAGCGCGATAACTAATGGCTATGTTTTGGGGTTTGTTTCTGCATTAAGTGTTAATGCAGGGGGGATAAGTTCGCTTTGGAAGATATTGCCTCATGGAATCTTTGAGCTGCCAGCAATCTTCATTTCTTTAGGCTTGGGGCTTAGTTTGGGCTTCCCCTTTGTTTATCGATATTTCAAGTACTATTCTCATAAAAAGAACTATTGGGCATTAGCTGGAGGAATACTCTTCCTTTTTGCTGGCATTATAATTAGTGCAATAACTGACAAGAAGCTAAGAAGTTATCAATTTAAAGACTTTAAACGCAAATTTAATAACGCTCTTTCCATTTTCTTTTTTATTATAGTCCCTCTTTTAATAATCGCAGCTATTATTGAAGGATTGCTTATCTCTTTATTATAACTCGTGTTGCTGAGCGTCTTAAGTGCATAAAAATTTATATAGTCTTGAAAAATTCCTAAGATATCTTAAAAGTAGTGTGGGGAAAATGGAAGCATCAACAAAAAAGAGCAATAAAAATAAGATTACCGAAGAGGATCTCATTGAAGCATTAAAAAAAATTGCACCAGGCACTTCAATTAGAACAGCTCTCGATGATATAATGAGGGCAGAAATGGGCGCATTGATTCTTGTTAGTAAAGAAGGTGTTGAAGCAGTCTGTGAGGGAGGTTTCAGATTAAATTGTAAATTCAGCCCGCAAAAACTTGTTGAACTTGCAAAAATGGATGGAGCAATAATCATTTCTGATGATTTCAAAAAAATAGTTTCTGCAAATACGTTACTTACTCCCAGTATGAGATACTCTTCTAAAGAAACAGGAACAAGGCATAAAGCTGCAGAAAGAACAGCAAAACAGCTTAAAGGAATAACTATCGCAGTTTCAGAGAGAAAAAGAAAGATTACTGTTTATTACGGAGACCAAAGATATGAACTAGAAAAAACTTCTGAAGTTTTAAGAAGAGCAACAGAAACACTTCAAATTCTAGAAAAACAAAAAGAAAGATTTGACGATTTGATGATTAGTTTAAACTTGTTGGAGATGAATAACGCAACAAGAATGAGCGATGTTTGCAATGTTCTTCAAAGAATTGAAATAATAAAAAAGATTTCAGAGATGATAAAAAGAGATTTAATTGAACTTGGAAAAGATGGAATAATCGTAAGTATGAGAGTTAAGGAGTTAACAAAGAATATACTCAACGATCGAGAATTAATCTTAAGAGATTACTTCCCTAACACTTACGAGCAGACAGGATTGATACTCGAAAAAATGAACTTTGACTTCTTGATTGAAACTTCTAATATAACTAGACTTATCTTCGAAGAAACTAATGACCAGCCAATTGCTTCTGAAGGAAGAAGAATTTTGATGAAGACTCATTTGCTTGAAAAAGAAAGAGATTTGATGATGTCTTACTTTGAAACATTGGATAAGTTATTCAATACAAATAAAGATGAACTGTTGAAAATTTTCAAGAATGAAAATTTTGTAGACTCCTTGCTAAATGAACTTAACACCTTGAGAGAGAAAATTCTTACAGGAAAGCTTATTTAACCATTCACAAAAGTTATTCTAAATTTATTCTAAATTCATCATCGAAATGAATTCGATAAAGTTATATATTCAAATTAATTGAGATTTTTATGTTGACAAAAAAACAAGTTGAAGAGATTAGAGAACATTTAGACAAAGCGCAAAATCCTTTATTTTTCTTTGATAATGATCCTGATGGATTATGCAGTTTTTTGCTTTTGCAAAAATACAAGCAAAGGGGAAAAGGAGTTCCAATACGTTCTTTTCCTGGATTGAATGAGCTTTATTTCAGAAAAATTTCAGAATTAGCTCCAGATTATGTCTTTATTTTAGACAAACCAAATGTTTCTAAGGAATTTTTTGAGAAGGCTAGGGAAATCAATATTCCTATTGTTTGGATAGATCATCATAAAATAAATCGAGAAGAAATTCCCGAATGGGTTTATTATTACAATCCAATATTCAATAAGAACTCGACAAGCGAACCTGTCACAAGTTTATGTTATCAAATAAATCCTGATGAAAAGTTAGCTTGGATTGATATTGCAGGATGTATTGCAGATAAATTCTTTCCTAAATCTTATCTTAAATTCAAAAAGAAATACCCTGAATTGTCGATTAATTCCGAAGATGCTTTTGATATTTTTTATAATTCTCAAATTGGAAAGATTTCTAGAATTTTCAGTTTTGGGTTAAAAGATAGCATCACTAATGTTGTTAGTATGCTAAAATTTTTAGTTAAAGCAGAAGGGCCTTATGATGTTTTAGAAGAAAACTCTCATAATCACTTGATGCATAAAAGATTCAATGAAATAGACTCTAAGCATAAAAAATTATTGAACAAAGCAATTGAACTTGTTGAGAAAGATGAAAAATTAATCTTTTTTCAGTATGGGGGAGATTTAAGTATCAGCTCAGATATCTCAAATGAACTGAGTTTCCTTTACCCAAAAAAATTCATAATTGTAGCTTATATCATCGGAGCTCATGCAAATATTTCTGGAAGAGGAAAAAATATTCGTGAAAAAGTTTTGGAAGCAATAAAAGACTTTCAAGATGCAACTGGTGGAGGGCATGAAGATGCAATTGGTGCCAGAGTCAGAGTTGAGGATTTGGAATTATTCAGAAAAAGAATTCAAGATTTCATTGAAAGTAATAAAAAATAATTAAGAATAAAATTAATCAATAGCTTCTTCCGATATAAACTACTTTTGTTGCAGGTTTTCCGCAGATAATGCAATTTCCTTTTGGTTTTTCGTTTTTTTTTGCAAGTGTTCCTCTTACATCTCCTGAAAATTCTTTTTCAACAATTTCTGCACAAGGAATCCCAGATTTATCAGTGGAACAGAAATTAACTCTTGCCATTTTTCCAGAGCCAAGAGCCTCTTTGATTTCTTTTTTAGTGGAGCAATCAACAAGCCTTTTTTCAACGAATTTGTCTGCTTTTTCTTTTAATCTTTTGTCAAACTCTTGTCCTAACTTATTCAAGATTTTCAAATCCTTTAATTTTAATTTTTCTTTT
>ENA-UOWG01001063-UOWG01001063.1-activated-sludge-metagenome-genome-assembly--contig:-NODE-1063-length-30080-cov-4.756436_pt1 | contig 30080 bp, 23 predicted proteins | sample MGYA00238147_ERZ761563 | MGnify/ENA primary metagenome ERZ761563 (study PRJEB28884, sample SAMN05720216) | anaerobic digester metagenome | isolation source: active sludge of municipal... | reverse complement strand
AAGATGACCTTTCATATATCGGGCTGTCTCCTGGATTACCTGGGAGAGAAACATCCCAAAACTATAGGCATAATAAAAGAAATGGTTTCTCGCAATCAAATCGAGATGATGGGCGGCGGGTATTATGAGCCGATTTTACCATCGCTTCCCGAAAGAGACTTAAAAGGCCAAATCAATATGATGTCGGATTATATCAAAAACAGATTTGGCGCAAAACCACAAGGGATGTGGATTCCCGAGCGCGTCTGGCAGCCGGAGCTAACCAAACCGATTAATGAGTCGGGAATAAAATATTCAATTTTAGATGACACCCATTTTTTAAGGGCGGGATTAAAAAAGGAAGACCTGCACGGTTATTTCTTAACCGGCAAGGGCACCAAAAAGATTGCGATTTTCCCGTCGGATAAGACGCTTCGTTATACCATGCCGTTTAAGCTGCATCATGAAACGATAGATTATTTTAAGAATGAATCAAGATACAGAGAGAATCTTCTTTTTACTTATGGTGACGATGGAGAGAAATTCGGAGAGTGGCCCGGTACCCATAAATGGGTCTTTGAAGAAAAGTGGTTAAAAGGGTTTTTTGAAGTTCTCCTGCAAAATAGAGACTGGATAAATTTAATTAAGCTATCTGATTATTATAAAAATAATGAAGCCATCGGTACGATAGAAATACCTCAAGGATCTTACGAAGAGATGATGGAATGGTCGGGAGGTTCTTGGATGAATTTCCTCAATAAGTATCCCGAAACCAACCAAATGCATAAAAAGATGGTTTACGTCAGTGAAAAAATTGCCGTCTTACAAAAGAAGGCGACTAAAAGCGATTCAGCGAAATTAAAAGAGGCCACCAAAGAATTATATAAAGGGCAATGCAACTGCGGATATTGGCACGGGGTGTTCGGAGGGCTTTATTTGTTCCATTTAAGAAACGCTATTTATAACCATCTGATTACTGCTGATAAGATTGCTGATGAAATCTTACATAAAAAAGATAATCATTGGCTCAATATAAAAGAAGTAGATTTTAATCTCGACGGTAAAAAGAAAATCATAGTTGAAAACAAGACATTTTCGCTTAATCTAGACACTCATGGCGGAGTTTTAAAAGAGCTTGATTACAGGCCGTTATCCTTAAATCTTATCAATACTCTTTCCCGCAAAGAGGAGGTCTACCATAAGAAAATCTTAGAGTCCATGGGAGAGAAGCACGATGAAGGCATCAAAACTATTCATGATGATTTTCGAGAAGTAAAGCCGATATTAAAGAAAAAAATAATTTATGATAAATTTCCGCGATATTGTTTAAGAACATTTTTCCTGAAAGAGGATTTGAACATGGAAGAGTTTATCCATTCTGCGTATGCAGAGCTGGGAGATTTTTCTTCTGCCGAATACAAGATAGCCAAAAAGAAAGATACGGTAGTTTTGGAGCGCACATCAGAAGTTTTGGGCTCAAAATTAAAACTAGCAAAACAAATCAAAATAAAATCCGAAAAAGAATTAGAATTCATTATTAGCGTCGATATTTTCGGCTCAATTGCACAAAATATCGCTTTGGGATTAGAATTTAATATCACCATGCCGTCTTTAAATTCTGATAGGTATAATTATTTTTCCGACAATAAGAATCTTTCCGGATTAGGTACGTCTGGAAGCGTCTTTGGCTTGTCCAATTTTGGAGTTTCCGACTCTGGCAAGGAAATTGGTTTAAAATTTAAATTTGACAATCAGCCTGACAGTCTTTGGTATTTTCCGATTGAGACTGTGTCGCAGTCAGAGAGGGCATATGAGCTTAATTATCAATGTTCTTGTATTTTTACAAGGTGGAAAATAACTCCTTTAGCGCCAAGAAGTTGGGACACAAAAATTAATTTGCAATTCACTTAAATAGATATATAATAAATAACGGTTTGGGGGGGTGGTTGAAATGGCAAATAATAAAAACAACAATAAAAAGACATTAACTCAAGAACAAATACGTCAGGAGACTACTAAGTTTTCTCACCCATCCATGGAAGAGCATTTAACAAGACAGATTAATCTTCCGTCAGCGTATAACAAAGATAGAATCATTGCTATGGTTAGAGACCCCTGGTGGGTTTTTGCCTACTGGGAAATCACTCCGGAAAATGAGAACTCCGTCAGGAATAAAATAAGGCAGGCTGGCCAGAATTTTGATCGCTCAGTGCTTAGGATTTACGATATAACCGGCGTGCCTAATTTTAACGGCTCTAACGCAAAAAGTTATTTCGATATTTCTTTAAAAGATTTGGCTAGGAATTGGTATATCGATGTCGGCGCTCCGGCAAAACGCTGGTGCATCGAGATCGGCATGGTTAGTAAAGAAGGCGGTTTCTATACTTTAGCTAGGTCAAACATCATCAGTACCCCGCGGTTCGGCATGTCAGACGTGTTAGACGCAGAATGGATGCTTTCCGATGAAGAGTATTACTGGCTCTTCGGCGTATCCGGCGGATTTGGTATCGGCAAAAGCTCTATGGAGATGAAGGAACTTTTCAAGAAGAGACTGGAAGAGTGGATTTCTTCAGGAGCTATATTTAGCCTCTCAAGCCACATCCTACAACAGAAAAGGTAAAAAAATCTAAATGGAAAAGGGATATCTATCTTTTATCTTACATGCTCACCTTCCTTTTGTCAGGCATCCCGAACATGAGCAATTTCTAGAAGAGAGCTGGTTTTTCGAAGGAATTACCGAGACTTATATTCCTTTGATCAAGATGCTAGAAAGCTTGCTCAATGACAATGTTGATTTTGCCATCACCATTTCTTTAAGCCCTACGCTCATCGCCATGATGGAAGATGAGCTTCTCAATGCAAGATACAAAAGAAGGCTCGAGGCGTTGCTTGATCTTTCTTATAAAGAGATTGAGCGCACAAAATTTGATGCAAGGCTTAACCGCCTGGCGCACATGTATAACAATTTGTTCAAAGAGGCGCTATACATCTATGCCGAAAAATATCATTGCCGGCTGCTTGAAGCATTTAGAAAATTAGATCAAAGCGGTAAAGTTGAATTTATGATTTGCGCCGGCACTCATGGATTCCTGCCGCTTATGGAGATGTATCCTCAGGCAGTGAGGTCCCAGGTTAAAATTGCAGTTGATACTTACAAAAGAGTTTTTGGGCACGCCCCCCGAGGAATTTGGCTTCCCGAATGCGGTTATTACCCCGGGTTAGACAGCATTTTAAAAGAATTTGGCTTAAGGTTTTTTATCGTCGATGTGCATGGAGTTTTATTTGCTGAGCCTCGCCCTAGGTTCGGAGTTTATAATCCTTATTATTGCAAATCGGGAGTAGCTGCATTTGCCAGAGATATTGAAACTTCCAAAGCCGTATGGAGCGCTGAAGAGGGATATCCGGGAGATTATAATTACCGAGAATTTTATCGTGATATTGGTTACGATTTGGATTTAGATTACGTAAAACCTTATCTAAATGGCGACGGAAGGATGAATATCGGCATCAAATATCACAAGATTACCGGTAGGTCAGATTATAAAGATCTTTATGATCCGGACGCTGCCAGAGAAACGGCATCCGCCCACGCCGGAAATTTTATGTTTAACCGCGAGAAGCAGATTGAACATCTTTATGGGAAATTAGGAAGAAAACCGATTATTGTTGCTCCTTATGATGCCGAACTCTATGGCCATTGGTGGTTTGAAGGAGTTGATTGGCTTAATTTTGTTATAAGGAAAGTCTGTTATGACCAGAAGGTCTTTAAGTTAATTACGCCCATGGGATATTTAAAGTTGTACGATAAATTTCAGATTATTAACCCATCGCTTTCAAGCTGGGGTTGGAAGGGATATTCCGAAGTTTGGCTTGAAGGCTCCAATGACTGGATTTATCCGCATCTGCATATGATGGTCGAGAGAATGACCGAACTTACCCACGAATTTCCTCACGCTAGCGGCGATTTGAAAGAAGCCCTGAATCATTTAGCGAGAGAATTGCTTTTAGCCCAATCCAGCGACTGGCCATTCATGATGAAGACTAATATTTTTAGCCAGTATGCCTGCCAGAGGATAAAAGATCACATCGATTCATTCAATAAATTATATGAAATGATTAAGTATAATAAACTTGATATGGGGTGGCTTGGTCGCAGGATTAACCAGTATAATCTTTTTAAAGAAATAGATTACAGGGTCTATAAATAATATGCATTACCAGGATGTTCTTACTTTTATTATGTGCGGCGGAAAAGGGCAGCGCCTGTTCCCTTTGACTAGAGACAGGGCAAAGCCGGCGGTACCTTTCGGGGGAATCTACCGTATAATCGATTTTACTCTTTCCAATTGCCTTAATTCAGGATTTCATCGAGTCCATGTTCTTACCCAGTACCGCTCTATGTCTCTAGATCGGCATATAAGAATGGGATGGAATATATTTGACCCGCAAGTAGGAAATTTCATCGATACCATTCCCGCTCAGCAGAGAGTGGACGAGAGTTGGTATAAAGGGACAGCCGATGCCATCTATCAAAATTTCCATGTTATACAAAACGATAAACCGGAATATGTTTTGATTCTAGCCGGCGACCATATCTATAAGATGAATTATGGCAATATGTTTAAATTTCACCTTGAGAAAAACGCCGATTTCACTATTGGCCTGGTGAGAATGCCGATTGAAAAATCAAAAGAATTGGGAGTTTGCGAGATGGACGGAGACGGTAGGCTTGTCGGTTTTGCCGAGAAACCTAAGCATCCGAAGACCATCGAAGACGCCCCAAATCATTTTTATGCCTCGATGGGAATTTATCTTGCCAAGACTGAGTTCTTAAAGAAGATCCTGACCGAAGATTCTCAGAGGCAGTCCCAGCATGATTTCGGCAAAGACGTTATCCCCAATATCTATAAAGAATTCAAGGTTTTTGCTTATGATTTTAACAAATACGAAAAATACGGAGCTTATTGGCGAGATATCGGGACGCTGGATGCCTATTACGAGGCCAATATGGACCTGGTTAATGTGACTCCGGAATTCGACCTTTATGATAAACAATGGCCGATCCGAACTTACGAGGAGCAATTTCCTCCGGCAAAAACTGTTTACGATGGTTCATTGGAGCCTTCGAGAAAAGGCGAAGTTGTACAGTCGCTTCTTTCTCAAGGAGTCGTGGTCAGCGGCGGCAAGATTTATCGTTCCATACTTTCGCCCAACGTGAGAGTCAATAGCTACACAACGGTTGAAGATTCGATTATTATGGAAGGTGTCGATGTCGGTAGATATTCCAAGATAAGAAGGGCGATTATCGATAAGGAAGTAAGGATTCCACAACACGAAGAAATAGGGTATAATATAGAGGCAGATAAGAAGCGTTTTCATGTAACCGAGGGCGGGATAACCGTCGTAGCAAAGAGGGAAGAAATTGGCAAACTTTCTTAATATATTTAAAAAAGGAGCAAGGCCTATGGAAGAAAGAAGAGTGTTTCCTAGGATTGATTGCCCGAAGGACAATTGTTGCACAGTTGCCTGCAAAGAAGAAGGAAGATTTAACGGTCAATTAACAAATATAAGCCGAAAAGGTGCTTCGATTATTTCCCAGAACCGTATCGAGGATAATTCCAGGCTAGACGTGGTTATTAATTATCCCGATATAAACAGAGAAATACACTCGGTAATTCAGATAGTCTGGTCAAGTTTTAAAGACGGGAATTACCGGTATGGCGGCAGGCTCGTTGATATCAATAACGAAGATAAATACGAGCTCCTCGACCATTTTTACGAATCCTGGAAGAGAGATATCGTAAGCAATCGTTAATTTCCTTCTACAAAAGTTTATTTACCCGCCTGTATTAACAAAATACTGAATAGTTTATTTTAAAAAGGAGATAGTAAGTGTTTAGCGGCATAGTAAAAGAAGCATTGAAAGAGGATTGTGCCAAGAAAGATACCACCACAGATATCATTATTCCCGAAGAGAAGAAGGTAAAAGCTTCAATTATTGTTAAGCAGAAGGCGGTTGTCTGCGGTATTTTCTTAGTCAGAGATGTCTTTAGGACAATAGACAAAAATATAAAGTTTAAATCTTATGTAAAAGACGGTGATTTAGTTAAAAATAATTCCCAGATAATTTCTTTGAGCGGAAAAGCCAGATCAATACTCAAGACCGAACGTACCGCCTTGAATTTCTTGGGGCATCTTTCTGGCGTTGCCACAGAGACTAGAAAATTCGTCAGTGTAGTTAAGTCCTATAAGGCGAAAATCTACGATACCAGAAAGACTCTTCCGGGAATGCGCATTTTGGAAAAATATGCCGTCAGATGCGGAGGAGGATGCAATCATCGAAAAGGTCTTCGGGATATGGTTCTTATTAAAGATAATCATTTAAGCGTCCTAAAAGGTTTAAGATTAAGAGATGTCGTGAAGATCGCTAAAACCAAGAGACCGAAAAAGGCAAAAATAGAAATTGAAGTTAAGAATATAAAAGAATATCGGGATGCGGCCTTGGCTTGCCCCGACATAATTCTTTTGGATAATATGACACCAAGCGAAGTAAAAAGAATAGTTAAAATCAGAAAAAGTCTGAATTTCCATCATCAATTGGAAGTTTCAGGAAATATCGATCTTAAAAACGTGCGTTCTTACGCTGCAGTGGGCGTTGAGAGAATCTCCGTCGGAGCGCTAACCCATTCTGCAAGTTCGGTTGATTTTTCCCTCAAAATTATCTAACTCTTTAAGGAATAAATTGGACAAATTTAAAATCAAATCATCTTTTAAGCCTAAAGGCGATCAGCCCCAGGCGATAGAGCATTTAATTCGCGCAGTAAATAGTGATGAAAAGAATCTTGTTTTATTAGGAGTTACGGGTAGCGGCAAGACTTTTACCTTGGCTAATGTTATCGCAAAAATAAATAAACCCGCCTTAGTTATTTCCCATAATAAGACTTTGGCAGCTCAGCTTTATAGCGAGTTTAGAGAGTTTTTCCCCGAAAATGCCGTGGAATATTTTGTTAGCTATTATGATTATTACCAGCCAGAGGCATATATCCCGCAGACCGATACCTATATCGAAAAAGATTCTTCGATCAATGATAGACTGGATCGCTTAAGGCTTTCTTCGACCAGCTCGCTTATGTCCCGTCGGGATGTAGTCATTGTGGCTTCCGTATCCTGCATTTACAATCTCGGTTCTCCGGAAGAATATAAGGCGTTATTGGTTTTTCTGGAAAGGAATCAGAAAGTAAACCGAGACGACATCATAGCAAGGCTTGTAGAGATTCAGTATGAAAGAAATGATTACGAATTCACAAGAGGGAAGCTCAGGGTGCGCGGAGACGTCTTGGAAGTTTTTCCCGCTTATAAAGAAACAGCGCTAAGAATTGAATTTTTAGACGATAAGATTGAGAAGATTATCGAGATTAATCCGCTTACCGGAAAGGAAATTAATCGCTTAGAAAAAGTCGCTATTTATCCAGCGAAGCACTTCCTTATCTCTAAGGACAGGATAGAAGAGGCCTTGAAATCTATCAAATGGGAATTGGATGATAGAATAAAATTATTACAATCGCAAGGAAAACTTCTTGAAGCACAGAGAATCCTGCAGCGTACAAATTATGATATGGAAATGTTGAGAGAGATTGGTTATTGCCACGGGATTGAGAATTATTCGCGGCATTTGTCTGGACGAGAACCTGGCTCTCGCCCGTTCTGTCTTGTCGATTATTTTCCAGATGATTTCTTAACCATAATTGATGAATCGCACGTAACTATCCCGCAATTAAACGGGATGTATGAGGGGGATAAGGCCAGAAAACAAACGCTGGTAGAATTCGGCTTTAGGCTGCCATCTTGTTTGGACAATCGTCCATTAAAATTTAGCGAATTTGAGAAACTGACCAAACAGATAATCTTTGTTTCGGCTACGCCTTCAGATTATGAAATTAAGAAGTCTAGAGGAAGAGTGATTGAACAGATTATTCGTCCTACCGGTTTGGTGGATCCCGAGATAATTATCAAGCCAACAGCAGGCCAAATTGAAGATTTAGCGGACAGGATTAAAGAGCGCTCAGATAGAAAAGAAAGAGTACTTGTGACAACTCTTACTAAAAGAATGGCCGAGGATTTATCGAGTTTCCTGCAGGATAAAGGATTAAAGGCGCGTTATCTTCATTCGGAAATCGAGACCATTGAACGCACCAAGATTTTAAAGGAACTTCGCCAGGGAAAATTTGATTGTCTCGTCGGCATTAATCTTTTACGCGAGGGCCTGGATTTGCCCGAAGTATCGCTGGTCGCGATTTTAGATGCCGATAAAGAAGGTTTTTTAAGATCTCAGACATCGTTAATCCAAGTTGCAGGTAGAGCCGCAAGAAATATTAACGGCCAGGTAATTATGTACGCTGACACAATAACTGATTCTATGAGAAAGGCTATCCAGGAGAGCCAGCGTCGCAGAGAAAAACAAGTCGAATTTAATCAAAAGAATAAAATTACTCCCCAGTCGATCAAGAAGGCGATTCGAGACGGAATCGAAGAGTTGGAAGAGGCGGAAGGATTGGTGAGGCAATCGTCTGGCGAGTCGGACGACGAATTTGAATTTAATTCTATCATCTCTGGTTTAGAATACGAAATGGAATTGGCGGCAAGAAACTTACAATTTGAAAAAGCAGCCAAAATCAGGGATAAGATAAAAGAATTAAAGAAAATCTGATAAATGGTATAATATTGCCTATGAAGAATCTAGTAATTGATATCGGGAATACGAATACAAGCTTTGGAATATTCAAAGCCAATAGGCTCATTAGGTCTTGGGATATTCCTACGGGCAAGATTGTCTCCGGAAGGGATTTAAAATTAAATAAGGCAGCGATAAATAGTATTGTGATTTGCAGTGTGGTTCCGAAGGCTACGCGAGCATTGAAAGCTAAGGTAATTAAGCAGTTGCATATCATGCCGTTAGTCGTCGGAGAAGATATTAAAGTTCCGGTCAAGAATTTATATCGGAATCCAAAACAGGTAGGTCAAGATAGGCTAGTGAATGCCTTTGCAGGATTAAAGATCTTCGGCGCACCTTTAATAATTGTAGATTTTGGTACAGCTATAACCTTTGATGTGGTTTCTGCAAGAGCTGAATACGTCGGAGGAATGATCATTCCGGGTTTAAAGATTTCTTTGGAGGCACTGGCAACAAAATGCGCGCTTCTACCCGAAGCGAAACTAGCCGCGCCCAGAGAACTTATCGGTAAAGACACCAAAAATAGCATTCTTAGCGGCATGCTCAATGGATTCGGTTGCCTTTGCGACGGCGTGGTTATAAAATTAAAAAAACAGTTTAAGAAACAACCTATTGTTGTGGCAACCGGCGGTAATATTGGATTGATAAGCAAATTTTGTAGTTCCATTGATAAGATAGATAAGAATCTTACCTTAAAAGGATTAAATTTCTTGACTAAGGATAGATTTTAAGTAGAATAAAAACAGTATTTTTGCAATAATATCTAATTCCCCCTTAGCTCAGTCGGTAGAGCGAGTGGCTGTTAACCACCAGGTCCGAGGTTCGAGTCCTCGAGGGGGAGCCATATTGACGTCTGACAGCGGATTGCGCCGTCAGGCGCCGCTGTATCGAATAGCCCTGTTTTGGGATGTTTCCCGAGCAGGGCTATTTTTATGCTCGTGGGGCTCAATACGGCCTTCTTCATGACATGGCGGATGATTTCCTTGCGCAGGTATGGGGCGAGCGTCTCAAAGAGCTCGGAAAACTTGCCAAGGGCCTCAAGGACGTCATCCTTATTGATCGCCTCCCGCTGGATATCGCTTATTTGAATATCCAAGGCAGAAAGTCCGGATTCGATGTCTTTTCGTTGCTTGGCCAGCTCGTCCAGCTTCTCACGCAAGAACACGCTGTTGTCATCCGTGGCCATGGCTGTCCACTTTTCCATGATGCCGTCCGCGCTTTTCTTGACATCATCGAGTCGCTTTTGGAGTGTGTCACGCTGTCCTTTTAGTTGGGGCATCTCTTTGTGAAGTTCTTTATTCGCGGCCTCGACCATGATTGCCACGGCTTCATCGTTCGTGGCGAGTTCTTTGAGCTTATCGATGACCACGCCTTCAACCTCACCGGCAGGCATCTTGAATTTGCAGTGCTTGCAGTGGTAATAATAATATTTCATGCCTTGCCGTCCGGTCCCGCAGGTTCCTTCCATTGGCTTACCGCATTTTTCGCAGAACAATAATTCACCATTTAACAGGTACAAATGTTTGACTGGCGTTACACCATTATGCCGGGTCGACCAGTTTCGTTTCATAAGATGCTGGGCTTTGTAGAACGTGTCCTCATCGATGATCGGGTCCCAGACAGCCGGAACAACCCGGTATTTTTTGTAATCCGGCAGTTTGTCCTGATCTGACCATATCCAGCGTTTATTGATTTCCTTTTTGCCAATGTAGGCAAGATTGACGAGCATCTGCTTTGTCGATGACTTGCCGAATTTTTGAGGTGGTTTTATTTTATTCCGTCGGGAGGTGTAGCTTTTTGTCCGAAAGCCGTGATCATTGAGCGTCCGGGCGGTCTCGATGACTGAGCCGCATTCCAGATACTTCTTAAAGGCGAATTGCACGATCGCTTTTTCTTCGTCATTGATCTCAAGATATCCTTTTTTCGCCGGGTTTAAGTTGTAGCCCAGCAAATGCCCGCCGTTCCATAAGCCCCTCTCTGCCCGGGCGATAGTGGCGTCCCGGTTTCGCTCGGAAGTTTGCGTGCGCTCGAATTCTGCCAGCGCCATCATGATTGTTATGAAGAGCTTCCCTTGTGATGAGGTGGTGTCGTAGTTCTGTTTTAAGCAGACGAATTCCACGTTGTACTTGGTGAGGATCTCAAAGAAATTCAGAAAGTCTTTGACCGAGCGGCTTATGCGGTCAAGCGCGGTGCAGATGACTGTATTGACCTTGCCGGATTCCATGTCAGCGAATAGCTGGGCGAATTCCGGGCTTCGGATCGAGTCCTTGCCGGATACGCCTTTAAGAATATAGCGGCCAGCCTCAACCCAATGCTCGTCGCAGGCGGTATTTTTGTATTCAACATGCGCCTGTAAGCGTTGGAGCTGGTTTGTGAGTGATCCTTCGGGGTTCCGGGCTTGTTTGTCCGTACTGACCCTGATCACGAATCCACATCGTTTATTTGTCTCTGCCATAGCGACCCAACCCTATCACAACCCCGCGACAAGCCAAGCTGAATCAATCATTATTCCTCAATATTACGATTGATGATTTCCCGGGCTTTTTCCATGGCTTCCCGGACCTTTTCTTGGCGCTGGGGGTCAATCTTGAGCGACCCTTTCTTTTTAAGGTATTCATAAACGCCCGTGGAGAGGAGCTTGGCGGTCTTAGCCAGCCGATCGTCCCCGTCCGGGCAGTCGATATATTCGACTTCTACTTTTAAACGTGTCTTTTTCTCTTCCATATCTCGTACATACAACTTTTTTTTCCGAAATGTCGCGCGGGTCTTTAAAAAAAGTCCTCCCATACATGTATTCCGCTTTTTTCCCGAAAGTGTCGGAAAAATCTTTCCCCTAAGGCGTATATACCGGATTTTTTCGAAAAGTGTCCCGCCTTAGAGCGTATATACGATGTTTTTTCTTAAAGTGTTGCAGGTGAAATGAAAATAATTCCGACAGTTCGCGGAATTTTCCGGTATGTACGCATAGGGAGAAAAAAATTCCGACACTTTGGAGGGATTTCCGGAATATACGCTTAGGAAGAAAAATCCGACACTTTGACGAAAAATCCTGAATACATGCTTAGGGTAAAAAACTTCCGACACTTTTATGGAAAACGGGGAATGTATGCTGTGGAAGGAATATTTGAAGGTTTGGTGAAACACTTTGGTAAAAAAAGTTGTATGTACTATCAGGAAGCCTGCAACATTTTGAGATTTTTTTACGTATATACCCGCTAAAGGGGGGACAAATCGGCGAAAAAATCTGTATGTACACGGTGAGGGCTGAGACACTTTGAAGAATTTTTACGTATGTACGAATTAGAGCGCGACATTTTGGCAGGAAAATCTGTATGTATGGGTGGGACACTTTTGAGGATTTCGTCGTATATACGCCTTGAGGAAACAAAGGAAACAAGATGAAAGAACAATATTTTGAAGCTGGAAACATATATCTGGCCGCCTATCTGGTCTCAAAGGGCTGTGCCATGAAAGGCATTGCCGGCGCCGGAAGGCAAAAACGGGTGCTTTTTGATGACTGCGAAAAGACCAAGGAGCTGGCGGACGAGTTTTTCAGTAATTCCAAAGAGGAGCAGTTATTTCAGTGCTACAGAAGGGTTAAAGATTTCATATTTCAAAACGGAGTATAAAGATGAAAACCGAGGAAAGAATAGCGAAGAAATGGCAAGCGGACAATATCCCGCCAGAACTTAAAGCCCCGCCTATCGGCGTGGGATTCAAATTCACACCCCAGAAAGACAAAAAGCCCAAGAAAGAGCCGATCAATGTCGCGACCGGCGGCTATGCCAAGTCGAATGATCCGGTAACATGGCGGCCGCTTGATGAAGTTATCGCCAAGGCCGAAGCGCTCAATCTTGACGCCCTAGGATTCGCGATTACCCCGCCTTATATCGGCATTGATATAGACAGATGCGTTAAGGATGGTGTGATCGCTTCGAACGCGAAAAAGATAATCCAGCTACTCGATAGTTACACCGAATTCTCACCGACCGGGACGGGTATTCATATCATCTGTAAAGGAGCGCTTCCCAAGGACAGAAAATTCAGCGCTTTGGGCGTTGAGATGTATTCGGGCAATCGTTTCTTTACCATTACCGGCAACATCGTGTCCGGCTGTAAGAATTCCATTGAAGAAAGAAAAGACAAACTCGCCAAGCTATTTGAAGAATCAGAGCGGTTTGAAGAAGAACACAGAAAAGAGCGAACGCTTCTTAACCGAATCAGAAAAAGCAATGACAGCGAAGTGTTCTTCAAACTTTATGAAGGTAAATGGCAGGACGCCTATCCTTCTCAATCCGAGGCAGACCTTGCTTTCTGCAATAAACTCGCCTTCTGGACAGGTAGAAATCCGGCGCTCATGGACAAGATTTTCCGGCATTCCGGTCTTATGCGCCCAAAGTGGGACGAGCGACACTTTGGCGACGGCAAGACATACGGCGAGTCTGTTATCGAAAAAGCGGTCAGTGATTGCGCGGAAGCTTTCGGCGACTCATCCGAAGATGCCCTCAAGCGCAAGCCAACCCAAGGCGAAGTAATCACCCGGGAATATGAGGAAAAGATAAAACATTATTTTCGTGACCAGCAAGGCAGTCCTTTTGTGGTCCTGCCATTCGGTGATCATGTTGAGGTTTGCCCGACAGCAAGCGCGCATTTCCGTAACTGGGGCGCGAAAAGATATCGCCACAAGTTCGGCGTGCCTCCGAATAACGAAGCCTTAAAACAAGCGCGCATCCAGATCGAAGCCCGCTGTCAGGACGCGCCTCAGATAGAGCTTTTCAACCGGGTAGGCGTTTATAACGGAGACTTTTATTATGACCTTACCACGCTTGATTGGCGTGGTGTCAGGATCACGAAAGACGGCTGGGTGGTCTGTTATCTTCCTCCGATATTCAGACGTTATCAGCATCAGGCTGAGCAAGTCATTCCGGTTACCGGCGGCAATCCCAAAGATTTCCTGAAATTCTGCAATATTCATAAAGACGACCATTGTCTTTTCTTGATCTCGGTAGCATCATTTTTTATTCCCAATATCCCGCACGTTATCCCTAATCAAAACGGCGAGCAAGGCACGGGTAAATCAAATAACAGCCGACGGGTCAAGGGGCTCGTGGACCCGTCAAAGGTCATGCTCATTTCAACGCCGAAAGATTTGGAACACGCTCAGATGACAGCGGACAAACACTGGATAAATACTTTTGACAATATTTCCAAGATTCAGGAGTGGTTTAGCGACTTTTTATGCCGAGCTGTGACCGGTGAAGGCGACATGAAACGCTCGCTTTATACCAATGACGATGAGTTTATTCGGGCGTATCGCCGGTGTTTTGTCTTAAACGGTATCGGCGCTTCGGCGTGGAGGCCGGACCTTTTAGATCGCTCGATTATTTTCGATATCCCTTTGCTCAAAGAAACACGCTCGGAAAAAGAAATGACCGAACAGTGGAACGCGTCATTACCGTTTATCCTTGGCGGGTTCTTTACTGCCCTTTCAAACGCGATGGCTATTGTCCATCAGGTCAAAGGCCATGAGAAATTCCGTATGGCGGACTTTGCCCAGTGGGGCGCGGCATTGGCCGAGGCTCTGGGGTTTACCCGGGATGAATTTTTCAAGAAGTATCAGGAGTCAGTTGACCGTAAATGGCAGGACACTGCCGAAGACAGCGCCCTTGCCAAGAAACTGATCAATATTGTGCTCGAGAATAACGGCGAGTGGCACGGTTCAGCGGCCGAGCTTCTTTCGCTTATCAATCCGGACAAAGACGAAAAAGGCATTCCGGCCAACGCCAAGTGGCTATCAACGGAATTAACGCGTATCGCTCCGGTGATGCGTAATGTGGGGATCGATATCGCGCGGAAAAATAAACGTGAAGCCGGTACAGGAAGGCGGGTTTTTATCCTTAAGAAGATGCCGGGCGCCGTGCTCGATGATGATTATTACGGGTGTGAGGATGGGCGTGAGCAAGATGTGAGCAGAGACGGTTTTTGTGAGCAGGACGATGACCCTCGGCCGTTTTGAGCTGTGAGGAAACAAGTGTTCCTCACGCCTTGCTCACGGCTCTGCTCACATGGTCAATCTCTGTATCTACAAGGTGTTAGGTGAAGTTGTGAGGATTGTGAGGGTAATTTTCTTAATTTTAACAAGACAGGATAAAGGGAAATTCACACACGAAAGTAATCATAAAGAGCCTGTAGAAGAAGCAAGAAAGTATCCTCACGTTGCTCACGAAAAAAGGAGGTGTGCCGTGGATTGACATTATCGGATTTATTGGGTGGATAAAAATATCAATGTAAACAAACAGAAAGGACAAGACCATGAAGATCAATTTTTTAAACGTGTTAAGGGGTAAAAGCACACCCGAAGAGATCGCCGAACAGATCGTAGCTCTTGAAGAAAAGCAGAAGCTTTGTGAGCAAGAGAAAGTCGAAGCAAAAGAGAAAGTGAAAGAAATCAGAAGCCGTGTCATGTGCGGTGAGCGGGTTATTCCCGACGCCATAAAGCAGGCGGACTTAGCTTTGGGCGAGTGCGATATCAACTTCGATGTTATCAGTGAAAGTCTCGCGAAGCTGAAAGCGAAGCTCGAAGAATCGCTTGTCGCCAAGCGAGATGAAGAAATGAAACGGATCATCGCAGACAGAAACTCGATGAATAGAGACAAAGACAAAGCTATTCTTGAGCTATGGCGGGCTAAAGGCAGGCTGTTCGCGTTAGCGTTCGCTATTTACGGGCATCCGGAGACCACGAGACGGCATCTTGAAGAATTTCCTGAGTTTAGCCCCGGGTTGGGATCAGACGCGCACAAGGTTTTTCATGCTGAGATAGACAAAGGCATTGCTGAGTTGCGCCGTCCAACAATAGCGGACGTTGAAGAAAATATTCGAAGCAGGGATCACTGGGTGTCACACTTCGATCTGGATGAGGAGATAAAAAGCCTGATGAAGAAGTATAAGCCGGAACAGGTAAAACCAGCAGAGCAATCGGAGGCGGTCACTGTATAAAAGAAAGTTTAATGCGGAGAAACCGGATCGATGTTCTTGTTAACTCTTCCATCGTGAAAGTTTTGCCAGATAAACGCGTCTGGCAGAGGGTACCTCTTGCCCTCCTCCGCACGCATTTTTTAGAGGAGCGTTATGGGATGGTATTGGCGTAAACGCAAAAAGAAGAAATGGAAGCCGGGCTTCTGGGTTGATGTGAGTTTCGATTTACCTGGTTGGCGTGAGGTGACCCTGCGACTGCGCGTGACTCCGGAATCCTTTAAGCGATGGGTCCTTCGGGAGGGGGTTTGCCGAGGGTCGGGCGAGGCGCGGTCTTTCAGTGATATCAGTTTCAAAAACTCGTGTCAGTGTCAGCAGGTCGGTGAAAATGCCCCAAATAAGGCAAATTCCCCTTCAAAACTATGTGTTTTTGGAGAAAATTAGGGATTTTTCAGTGACATCCACTGACATCACCCGTGTCAGTGTGTCAGTAAAGGCACGGGAACGCTGTCACAAAAAGCATATTGTTTTTGTGACGAGATACGGAAGACCAATTCTCAGTACTGCTTTACATCTTTGTTATAAAACATAATTCCGTTTGACTTGGCGGTTGGATGAGTATAAAATATGGATTTATAAGGACTGGGAAGGACTCAAATATACTCATCTAAACACAAAGCAGAGGTATTTTACATGGACGACCTTCGCAAATATCTAACCGTTCCCGAAGTAGCCAAAAAACTAGACATCACAGAAGAATGGGTGCGTGATCTAATCGCCCGCAAGGAGATCAAAGCTGTAAAAATAGGACAGTGGAAAATTAAACCAGAAGATTTGGAGGAATTTATAAAAAACCGGAGTAATGGCTAAATAAAAAAGCTCTCATCGAGAGCTTCAATAGGAGGAATAAAATGATTTATTCAAAAGTCGAAGTTCAAAATTTCAGGTGCTTCGAAAAAATAACAGTTGATGGATTAAAACAAGTTAATCTGATAACTGGACAAAACAATGTTGGGAAAACAGCATTTCTTGAAACCATGTTCATAATGGCAGGGACTTCTGGAGAACTCATGTTACGCACGGATACTTTCCGTGGTATGCCAGGTATTAGTATTAATCTGTCAGGAGCAGGGGCAACTGAATCGCCTTTGAATAGCTTTTTCCATAATTTTAACACTGATAAAGAAATAATCTTACGGGCTGAAAATGAAGATAATTGGAATAAGGTTACAATAAAATCCAGCGCCCCTTCAACCATCCTTATGTCGACAAGTGACTCAGAAGGAAGAATGGCTTTGCGGGGAGATCAGTCTAGGGTCCTTTGCGAATTTGTTTATGAAAACTCAAAGAAAGACAATTTCGCCAATAAACTAACTTTATTTCCAGAGAAGAAACAGATTTCGTTCGGAGATAACGTTCGGCCAGCTTTCTTTGAGGCAATATTCTTGCATAACGTATCGTATAACCCAAAAGAAGATGCGGATCGCTTAGGGCGGTTATTGGAAACAAAAAAAGATCCCGAAGTTGTTGGGGCCTTGAAAATTTTGGAACCACGAATTAAAGACATTAAAATTGCTCCGCGAGGTGGTGATATTACGATTTTAATCGATATTGGAAAAGACCGTTTGATCCCGCTAGCTTTATCTGGTTTGGGTATGATAAAAGTGCTTCGCTTAATAGTTAGCATGCTCAGTGTTCCCGGAGGCGTTTTACTTGTTGATGAGATTGAAGTCGGATTGCACTGGAAAGCATTATTGCCTATTTGGCAGGTTATTGAGAAAATTGCGAAGCAGTATGATGTTCAAGTTATTGCTACTACCCATAGTTTGGATTGTGTTCGCTCTGCCGTAGAAGCTTTTTCGGGAAAGCAAAAATTTGACCTCGGTGTTTTTCGTTTTGAAGAAACAAAACAAGGTATCCAGAGCATCGCCTATAATGAAGGAAGTATCAAAGCCGCGATAGAGAATGATTTGGAGATCAGATGATGGCTGTGCAAGATCAGGCTATTTCCAAACCAATTCTTGTTGTTGTTGAGGGTAAAGATGACGCTGGAGTTTTGGCTAAATTTTGTAAGGAATGGGCGTTTAATGATATTCAATTCTTTGGGGTAAATGGTAAGCCAAACAATGATAACGTATCTGCAGTTATCCAGCAGGCAGGTTTTGTTGACAATGTTAAATGTTTTGCAATTGTTCGAGACGCCGATGATAGTTTTGATGATGCAAAGCGAAGCGCAGAAAATATTCTCTCCTCATTAAGCCTCTCGATAAAAACCAGCTTCTTCATTTTGCCTAATAATCGAGACAATGGAATGTTGGAAACATTGTTGATGCGTATTGTCGAACAAAATAATTGTGATAAAAATCAGTGCATCAATTCTTTTATGGGCTGTTTGGCAACCAAAGGCGTGATTATTCCTGATCATAAGAAAGATAAGGCAAAAACATATGCTTTTTTGAGTGCTAATGACGACCCCGGAAAAAGGATTAATGAAGCGGCACAGGCTGGCTATTGGGACCACAATAATGCATCATTGAAGCCAATAAAAGATTTCTTTGAGACTTTACGAACTCCCTGACGTTTTGACTATCAGGAAGCAATGGAAGCAAATAATGGAAAAAGATATTGAGAAAATAACGATTGAACTCGCGCCTAATATCGCTCGGCAAATATCTTCAGTGGCTCGGCAATCTACTAATGAAGCGGATTTTCGTAGAGAGGCCGCAAGAATACTTGAAGATGCAGGGTTATCGGTAGGTCTTACTATTATTCCTCGCGATGAGTTCTCTGTGGCTCGAGGCAGGGTTGATTCCGTTTATAATCGCTTAATACTTGAATATAAGCGTCCGGGTATTTTAAAAAGTTCAAATGCTACTTCTGCAAATCAAGCTGTTATTAAACAAGTCAAGGACTATATTGATGATGTCGCAAAACGCGAAAAGCGTGAAGCGCAAAGACTGGCTGGTGTAGCTACTGATGGTCATTATTTTATCTTTGTACGTAGAGTCGGTGAAGGCTGGTCGGTTGACGATCCTTTAGCTGTTAATTCGTCATCGACCATACTATTCTTGAGGCTGTTATTCTCCCTTTCAAAAGGCGCGGCATTAGTTCCAGAGAATTTAGTTAACGACTTTGGCCCAAAAAATATTCGTGCCCAACGCGCTATTCGTGCTCTTTATACGGCTTTGCATAGCACAAAACATCCATTAGTCGGTAAATTATTTGATCAGTGGCGATTATTTTTCAGCGAAGCTACTGATTATAAGGCATGGGCAGATAAGATTGAATCAAAAGCGGAATTTCGCTCATTCGTAAGTTCATTATGGACAAAAGAACAAATCAAACATTTAGATGCCGCAAAAGTTTTCTTTGTCCTGCATACATATTACGCATTATTGATCAAACTTGTCGCATCGCTTGCCACGGCACGTTTTGCTGGAGGGAAGTCCGCGCCATTGTCTGCTTTTGCTCTAAAAAAAGGTGATGATTTAAGATTAGCTATGGCTGATCTTGAGAGAGGCGGTCTTTTTCGAGAGTATGGTATTCGCAATTTTCTTGAAGGGGATTTTTTTGGTTGGTATATACCCGCTTGGGATAATGAAATTGAGGATGGTATAAGTGATCTTATAAAACGCCTTGCAGATTATGACCCGGGTACGCTTGAACTTGCCCCGGAAAATGCCCGCGACCTTTTAAAGAAGCTTTACCATTATTTATTGCCCCGAGAAATACGGCATGATTTGGGTGAATACTATACCCCAGATTGGCTTGCAGAACGTTTAATCAGACAAACTTTGGGAAGTCGTGATTTAGGTGATGTGACAAAGAGGGTTCTTGACCCCTCATGTGGGTCGGGAACATTTCTTGTCATTCTTATTAAATATATTCGTGATCGATCTGATAAAGAGAAACGAATACCAGCCGAAACGCTGAAGCTTATTCTACAAAACATTATTGGTATTGATTTGAATCCCTTGGCCGTAATTGCGGCAAGAACTAATTATTTATTGGCACTTGGCGAATTACTCAAAGAACGTAAAAGTGAAATAGATATACCTGTATATCAGGCGGATTCAGTTTTAACGCCTGCAAAAGGTGAAGGGTTGTTTGATGGAGGGGTTTATTCATTAAAAACTTCTGTTGGTATATTTAAAATACCACACGCTTTTGCGCGTCGCGAACGAATGGATATACTCGCCGATATTCTTGATGAGAGTGTTGAGTCTGACGTTAGGCCCGAATCTTTTATTAATCGTGTTGAAAAAGCAATTACTTTACCCTTACAGGAGTGGGAGGAAGCTAAATCCGGACTTAACCTATTGTTGAATCAGCTAAAAGAGCTACACGCGCAAGGATTAAATGGGGTTTGGGCGCGTATTATTAAGAATTCTTTTGCCCCATTATTTCTTGACCCATGCCAATATATTGTTGGCAACCCTCCATGGGTTAATTGGGAAAGTCTACCTGATGAATATCGTACGCAGACAAAGCCATTATGGGAACAGTATGGATTATTTCCTCATGGAGGGATGGATACAATTTTGGGTAAAGGCAAAAAAGATATAGCCATGCTTATGACATTTGTTTCAATAGATCGTTATCTTGAGATGCAAGGAAAAATTGGTTTCGTATTGCCTCAAAATTTATTTAAAACATCGGGTGCGGGTCAAGGTTTCCGAAGATTCATATTGCCAAATGAAATTCATTTTGCCCCTCTAGTCGTTGAAGACATGGTTGAATTAAAGCCCTTCGAAGGGGCTACAAATCGAACCTCGGTCGTAGTCTTTTTAAAAGGTCGAAAAGTTTCATATCCAGTTTCTTATCAATGCTGGAAAAAGAGGATTACTGGCAGAGGTGGATCCATTGGTTTTGATACTCCCTATGAAGAAGTTACAAAGGAAAAAATTACATTTCAGGTTTGGAATGCCGAGCCAATAGATAAAAATGACCCAACATCTGCGTGGCTTACTGCTCGTCCACGAGCACTTAAAGTTATGCAGAAAGTTTTAGGGAAATCTGAATATAACGCACACGAAGGATGTAATACTGGCGGTGCTAATTCGATTTTTTGGGTAGAAATTTCTGATAAAAGACCTGATGGTAGGATAATAATTTCTAATGTAGTTGAAGGGGCTAAGAAAAAAGCGGCTTTAACACAAGCCGCGGTAGAAAATGAACTTTTGTTCCCTTTGTTAAGGGGTCGTGATCTGGAACGTTGGAGTTCTTCCCCATCACTTTATGTGTTATTCACTCAAGATGCAACCAAACGCAAAGGGATCGCTGTTTCCTTAATGGAAACAAAATATCCAAGTCTTAATGGATATTTAAGACGGTTTGAAACTCAGCTGAGAGCCCGTGCGGCATTTAAACGTTATTATAAAGAAACTGATCCATTTTGGTCTATGTTTAATGTAGGCCCCTATACTCTATCAAAATATAAAGTTGGTTGGAGATATATTGACTCTGATTTTCGCTGTGCTGTTATTGCTCCGATACAAGACAAAGTTCTAGGAGAAAAAATAATTATTCCTGATCATCGTGTGATAACTGTTAGCACCGATGATGAAATGTCTGCTCATTATTTATGCGGCGTTTTGAATTCGTCGATAATTCGGTTAACTGTCAAACGATATGTAGTCGGGACACAGATTGCGCCCCATATTTTGAATAACGTTAATGTCCCCTTGTTTTCTTCGTCTCTCAACCATCATAGAAGAATAGCTGACCTTTCTAAGTCAGCGCATACTGCGGTTGCCTCCGGAGATTCTAAAACTGTTTTGTCAATTGAAGAAAAAATCGATCAAGAGGTTGCGAAACTTTGGGGTTTTGAATTGACTGATCTACAAGAAATTAAACGATCCTTGGAGGAAATGTGAAATACGATAACCCTTTTAAAGATTTAAAACCAGCTTTGGAATTAATTACTAAAGAAGCTAAGGTTCTTCCTGCTACTGGACAAGCCATGGAAGATATGGTGCGTCCGGATCATGCCGAAGTTATTGATCGTCTTCGTATGGGAGATGATAATTATTTTGAAGTACTTCTTGAGACTCCTAACAGGAGCCCTTACGTCCAATTAACGCCTTTTTATCGTCAAGAAAAACATATGCTGAGATATTTTATTGATGGTTCTGCGCGCACATTCTTTTTGGGGGATGTCGTAGAAGGAAAAAGACGAACATCAATTCATGTTTCACAGATTGGGTCGGCGTGTGTTTATCGTCAGGATAACGGACACGTAAATGTTGCAAAGTCATGTCATAAAATTATTTTGATGATGGATAAAAAATCTGTTTCTTTTGGTGATCAGGTTGAAGAATTAGTGAAAAAAGCAGGCGATCGGTTTGCTTTTTGCGATATTCAAGAAGAAGACGGTGAAACTGAAAGAACATCTCCGGGAAAAGAGCCGAGATCTCGAGCTCCGCATAAAGCGCATCATTTAATGGCTAAACTTGAAGAGGAGCTTGGACGAGATTTGAAGCGTGGTAAAAATCATTGGTTGATAATGGATGGGAACGCCGGGAAAGATCTTTATATGTACAAGGATATTCCAAATATTTGCTGGCTTAATAAGTCTTTTAGCAAGGAACCAACATTCCAATTACAGGGAGGTAAACTTGGCAGTAAAACCGTTAACCTCTACGAATTGTTGGCCGACCTGCCTTATTCTTCTCGAACATGTGCGTTTTCAGCGCGTTCAGGCGATGCCGCAATATGGTTTCTACGATTACGAGAACAGAAACAAATGGATTATCCATTGATGGGGGTAGTTAAAGTAGAGTTGCCTAATCCAAGTAAGGAGGCGGTATCGTCAGATATAATTAATGAATTATCTTCTGCATTACTTGCAGAACGACAAGCTACGCCGCATGGTAAAGATTCAAGATGGCATGCGCATATTTATGCGATTTATCTAGCTGAACAGGCAGTAAAGAATGGTTTTATATCTACGGAGGCATTAAAAGCTGGTCTCAAGTGGCCATTTAAGGTTTAAGAATTTTTAAGAAAAATGGAGGCTTAATCATGGCAGAAGAAAATAAAAAAAATATCATCGGGAAAGCATCAGCAACACAAAATGAACCAAACTCATCCGAGAAGTTTTCTTTCTGGCTTGCGCCAGAAGAAATTGTTAATCCATTTGACATTATTGAGGCGGATCAGATGCAAGGTACTCGTACCTTCGGTCTTGTAACAAATATTAAGCAGATTACCGATGCTCCTACGCATCTTTCAAATTATATTTCTAGTGATTTTGGAAGTACGGAAGGTGCGGCTCAAACCCCTCGGCAAGGAGCTAATGTGGCTGAGGTGAATGTTTTAGCAAACTTTGACCCAGCGGTTAATCAACGATATCCGATGGGAATTTATATGCCTGTTCAAAATGAGTCGCCCGTCCAATTTGCAGATGAAGCTGGAATACATGTAGCGTTGGGGATTGACAAAATGTTCGAATATGAAAAAGAACATAAGGAAAAAATTACGATACCTGCAGGTATTATTCGGATGTCGAATGGTACAAAAGCACGAGTTTTCCTTGATAAAAGGTACATTCTTGGACCTGAAGGCGCACATATGAATATTTCAGGGATTTCCGGACTTGCTACAAAAACATCATATGCAATGTTCCTGATTCAGTCAATTTTGCAGTCCTCAAATGCTAACGAAATCGGAGTTATTTTGTTAAATGTAAAACAAAATGACTTACTTGTTATAGACAAAGCCCGCACTGGTATAAAACCTGAAGAAATTGCCTTCTGGGAATCAATGGGCTTAAAGCCAAAAGCTTTTGATAATGTTCGATACCTATTACCATGGGGTAAGTCGACTCAGACGACAGGATTGCCAAATTGTTTTGGCGAGCCACCGGATCAGTTTTTCACCTATGCTTATTCTTTAGAGGATGTTATTGGGGATCGATCTAATCCCGGCCCGGGTTTAGACTTATTGGTTAGAGTTCCTGATCCGTGGGATACGCTAGGAGCACTTATAGGTGAAATTCAGCAAGGGGTAATGAATGGCGAAAAAGCATGGCAGGCTGTACGTACATGGGATGCGCTTTTAAATGGAGCACCTTTGATGGATAAAGGTATCCCGCAAAAATATGGTCAGGTAGCAGCTTCTTCTGTTGGGCGTTTCATCAGAATTTTAAGGCGCGTTGTTAAAAATAGACAGTCAGGAATATTTGTCGAACAACGAAGCCAAAAAAGAGCCGCAAATCTTGGAGAAGAAGTAAGAAAAATTCAAGGCGGCCAAACAATGGTCGTGGATATTGCAAAACTACAAGATGAAGAACGCTCTTTGGTTTTTGGTCATATCATCAAAGAAGTTTATGGCATGTATGCTGAAGCAACAGTTGATGAGCGCAGTGAATTGCCGAAGAAGGTTCTCATTTTTGTTGATGAGTTAAATAAATATGCTCCTGCCCGCAAAGGCGAAGGCGAATCGTCTATCCTTGATTATGTTTTGGATATAGCGGCAAGAGGACGATCACTTGGAGTTGTATTAATATCCGCAGAGCAGTTTATGAGTGAAGTACATGGTCAGGTTGTAGGAAACTGTTCAACGAAAGTGATCGGTCGCAGTGATTCATCGGAGCTCGCCGACCCGACTTATAGGTTTATTTCACAAGATGTTAAATCAAATTTAACGAGACTCAATAAAGGTGAGTTGTTATTAACGCACCCGATTTACCGTCAACCTGTTCGCATTGAGTTTCCAAAACCAGTTTATCAGGCGATAGGTCATAATACGAAATGAGTACAAATCTTGTTATTGAAAGTCGGGCAGATTGGAGATGGTGGGTAACGCCACGATACTTACGCGACAAACCTGTCCATCGATGGTGCGTTTTTCCGCATAGCTTTACAAGTGAACTCGTCCATGGACTTATTGACGAATGGGCACTAACGTCTGCGGATATGATCCTAGACCCTTTTTGTGGTGCAGGAACAACGTTATTAGCTGCTAAAGAAAAAGGAATTTCTGCCACTGGGTATGATCTTTCTCCTTTCGCTGTCTTTGCGACGCGTGTCAAGTTGGGGCACTATAGTCCTGATGAATTAGCCGATAATTGGAAAGAATTACGAAATAGCATTGATCCGTCCAAATGGAATGGGGCATCGCGTGAATATCCAGAGCTAATTCGAAAGGCATTGCCCGGGCATTTACTCGGAGCTTTTGATAGTGTCAACAACCGAATTAATAAAATGGATTTCAGTCGGTCAAACCGATATTTCTTTAAGATGGCTTTATTATCGACGATGCCTAAATTTAGTCGCGCTGTTGCTACTGGTGGTTGGTTGAAGTGGATTGACCGAAGATTGACAGTTAAATCTCTACCTGATGAATACGAAAAACAAGTGCAGTCTATGATCAAGGATTTATTGTCTTCAGGCAATGGTAAATCCAATGCTACATGGAAAGTTGGCATAAGCGATGCTCGTTCTCTTCCAGACGCCCAGAATACTTTTTCAGCTATAATTACGTCGCCTCCATATCCGAATCGCCATGATTATACGCGTGTATTCGGTGTTGAATTGATGTTTGGTTTTCTGGATTGGGAGCAAACAAGAAATCTCCGGTACCAAAGTTTTGAATCACATCCTGAGTCGCATCCCAAAAGGCCCGATTACAGTGATTATTCAGAGCCAAAACAGTTGGCCCAAACTTTAAAACGACTTGAGAAATCTAATGTTGATGAAAGAATGCCCGGAATGATTAAGGGTTATTTTATAGATATTCATTTGTCATTACGAGAAGTAAAAAGAGTGTGCCGATCTGGCGCGCGGATAGCCTATGTGGTTGGCAATGCGCAATACGGGGGCATTCCAGTTGTAGTGGATGAATTGATAGCTGAAATCGGATCAAAACTTGGCTTAAAGTGCGAGAAAATCTTGGCAGTTCGTTATAGAGGTAACAGTGCTCAGCAAATGTCTGAGTATGGTCGTAAACCATCGCGGGAAAGCATCGTCATTCTAAAAAAACGATGAAATGCATCTATTTTTGTCAGGAGGCTTTTTTATGAAACGTTACTGGGTCATTGCCCCATATTCATCTAAAAACGAAGAAGGCTTTGAGGAGTCATGGTCATATGACTTGAAGAATAGCGTTATTGCGATTGGGTGGTCAAAGGTCGGCGATATTTCACTGCTTTCCGACAGTGCATTGGTGGAAAAATTAAAGAAAGAATACCCGGACAAACACGCCCAGCGTTCTTTCAACACGCTCAAACTATTCTATTCTGAGATTAAAGAAGGCGATGTCATTGTCGCCCGCAAAGGCAGAAAAACTATTGTCGGAATTGGTGAGGTCACTGGCAAGGCGTTTTATGACCTCAATATGGGCAAAGATCGCTATTCCGGGCAAAGCGAAGATTTCATCTGTCCGAATTTCATTCGTGTTAAATGGCAGGATCGTTATATTGACTTTGATCAAATGGTCTTTGGCATGAACACAATCCAGCAGATTTCGGATAGAAAATATAACGCTCTTATCTCAGGAAGCTATGAGAAGGAAGATTTCGAGGACGATTACGAAGAAGGTCAGGAATACGAAATTCCTCTCTCTGAGCGTAAAATTATCACTCAGCCGTCAGAGCCGACAATCAATTCCCTCGTTGATAAGATTGACAAGGGCAAGTTAGAAGTCAGATCGTTCTTTCAGCGTAAGTATGTATGGGAAAAACAACCTATTATTAAGAGCCGGTTGATTGAATCTGTTATTTTAAATGTACCTATCCCGATTATTTATACCGCAGAGGATGAGCAGACTGGGAAAGAGTTGGTCATTGATGGGCAACAGAGACTTTTAACCTTTCACGCCTTCAAGAATAATCAATTCAAATTGAAAGGTTTAACTATTCTGAAAGAACTTAACGGTTATAAATTTAAAGATCTCTCGAATAAAAATGATCCTGTTGTTAAAGAGATAGCGGACAGGCTCGGAGATTTACAGGATGGTTTCTGCGATCGACCTTTAAGAGTGGTAAAGATTTTGAAGGAGTCACACTCGGATATTAAATTTGAGATATTTGAACGGCTTAACCGTGGGTCAGTAAAGCTGAACGACCAAGAGCTAAGGAACTGCATTTATAGAGGCAGTTTCAATGAGCTATTAAAAGAACTGGCAGAAAACAAAGACTTCTTACGTTTGCAGGGGCTTAAAAACACACATTCCCGAATGCTCGACATTGAAAGGATACTTCGTTTCTTTGCTTTTTGTGATAAGGGTGAGCGGAATTATAAATCACCTCTTAAAAAATTCCTCAATGATTATATGTTACAGAAGCAAGATATCCCGGAAGCCGAGGCAAACGAAAAACGAGAGCTTTTCAAAAAATGTGTTGAGATATGCCAGACGGTTTTCGGGAATGTCGCTTACAAGAGAGTATTTCCGGGCAATGATGAAATGCCGAGCGGTTATATTGATAAGAGCCTTAATCAGGGCATTTTTGATATTCATATGTGTGGTTTTATGGAATACAGCAAGCGGGATGTTATTCTCCGGGCTCAAGCGATAAAAGAAGCGTTTCTTGAGCTTGTGACCTCGAATAAAAAATTCATTGAGACTATTGAAATAGGCACTTACGGGACACCGCAAGTTAAGTTGAGAATGGAAATGTGGGTTGGAAAATTACGGGAAGTCATGGGAATGCCAAAGGATGACCGACGTCTGTTTACTTTCGAAGAGAAAAAGCGGTTATTTGATCAGGACAGTACGTGTGCTTTATGCAAAAATAAAATCGCTTATATAGAGGACGCTCACGTTGACCATATTGAGCGATATTCCGAGGGTGGTAAGACCGCATTGTCGAATGCACGGTTAACGCACAGATTTTGTAATTTGAACCGGCATTGAGAACCAATTGAACTATTCGGGAATTCCTAATAGTTCGATAGAGTAGAAACAAACTTCTCCTGCTCTTTGGGATTTTTGAGTAGTTGCCGCAATTGGCGCTCGGTGACGAGGCGTTTGGGCATGGGATCGCCCAAGGCTTCGATGGCTTTAACCAGTGGGGTGTTAAGGCTAAGAAGGCTTGTATATTGCCAGATTCTGACCCGGGAGATGCCGACTTTGCGGGCAAGATCAGATTCGTTCTTGGCATCGCCTGATTCGAGCATTCGGGCGTATTCTTTGGCCACGAAGATGGGGTTGCGGTAGGTCTTGGGCGGTTTGGGGCGGATCCGGCGGGCGTCTTCAGGCGTCTGGCCGTCCCGGATGACGGATATGATCCTGTGGTTCCATTTGCCCTGTTCGGTCAGGATCGCCGTGTGGTGCCATAAAAGCCAATTCCCTGTGAACTGTTCGGGGAGCCAGTTATTCTCTCTTTTTGGTAAATTAGAGAGACATGAAGCCCTGGTTGCTTATCGCAACCAGGGCTTCATTTTGGCAAAAGAATTATTATTAAATGCTTGACCGGCATTAAATTTTGTAGTATGAATAATATGTAAAATCATACTTTTCATACTAGAGTTGTTTAAACAGATTTCAAAAAGGAGGCAGAAATGAAAGGTTCACCAGAAATATACGGTACAGTGACAATGGGAACGAGGGGTCAGGTTGTTATCCCTATGAAGGCAAGAAAGGCACTTAAAATAGAGCCAGGAGATAACCTGATTGCTATGTCAGGTCCGCCGGGAAAGCAAGAAATAATAAGCCTTATTCCATCTAGCCATGTCGCTCAATTTTTGCAGCATTTTGAGCAGAGTATTTCTGTATTGAAGAAAGAGATGGATAGGCAAGGTAAATAGTTGGAATAAAAGGAACTTTTTAGTGTTGGCTATAGTCAAAATAAGTAGGAAAGATAAAAAGATGCGCGTAGAAATGAAACGGTTTTTAGTGGCTTTTTTTGTATTTTCTGTATGCGCGAACCTGACAGTCTTGTCAATCGCTGAAGAAATGCTTACTTGGCAGGACTGTGTTAAAGAGGCTGAGAAAAACCATCCCGATTTGATTTCCGCGCAAGAAAGTATAAAACAATCAGAAGCCAGTAAAAAAATCACCACCAGTACAATTTTTCCCCAGATAGACGCCAGCGCCAGCGGCTCAACCACTGAGACTGCAGGCAAGGCCACGGATTCCTACAAATACGGCGTATCAGGAAGCCAGCTTTTGTTTGATGGGTTTAAAACATCAAATAATATAAACGCCGCCTCAGAGAATATTAAAGCCGCACAATTTTCTTATAAGTTTACCTCAAGCGAAGTAAGGTTAAACCTACGCACTGCATTCATAAATCTATTGAAGGCCCAGGAGTTATTAAAAATTACTAAAGAGATATATGATATAAGAAGAAATAATCTTATGTTGATTACTTTGCGTTACGAATCTGGCCTGGAACACAAGGGTGCACTTCTTAATGCCGAAGCCAATTTAGCCCAGTCTCAATACGAGATTTCCCAGGCGAATCGTTCGCTTGAAGTGGCGCAAAGAGAACTTACCAAGGAAATGGGCAGGACTAAATTTGAGCCTATTAGCGTAACAAGGGATTTTAATGTGCAAGATTCTGCTTTGGATAAGCCTGATTTCGAGGCGCTGGTCAATAATCACCCATCCTTAGGGAAGCTTATTGCCCAGAGAAATTCGGCTTCCTTTAGTATCAAGTCTGCTGAGGCAAATTTCTATCCCAGCCTTTCTGCGCAGGCAGGAGCCAACAAAAGCAGTTCGCGATGGCCACCGGAAGATGATCAGTGGAATGCCGGGCTTAGTGTATCAGTTCCTATATTTGAAGGCGGATTAAGATTGGCACAGGTGGATCAGGCTAAAGCTGTTTTTAATCAGGCAGTAGCAAATGAAAGAAGCACTAAAGATGCTCTTGTCGTAGCGCTTGAGCAAATGTGGGCAGATCTTCAAGATGCGGTAGATTCGGTAGGAGTTCAGCAAAAATTCCTCCAGGCCGCGCAAGAGCGCGCTAATATTGCCGAAGCTCAATATTCTTTAGGATTAATCCAATTCGATAACTGGACGATTATAGAAGATAATCTGGTTAGTGCGAAGAAATCTTTTCTTAATGCCCAAGTAAATGCATTGCAGGCTGAAGCCAATTGGCTAGGGGCGAAAGGAGATACGTTAGAATATGCGCAAAAATAAATGGAAATTAATCGCGGTAGTAATCGTTATTTTGGTTGTGGCTTTGTTTGTTGCATCGCAGTTTAGAAAAAAAGAATCTAATGGAGATACAGTTAAAGAAATTAAACCGTTTGTCGGTTCGATTAATACTGTGATTTCTTGCACTGGTACAGTCCTTCCCAAAAACAGACTAGAGATAAAACCGCCAGTAAATGGGAGAATTGAGAGCGTTTTGGTTCAGGAAGGAGATAAGGTCAAAGCAGGGCAAATTCTGGCATGGATGAGTTCTACCGAGAGAGCAGCTTTGATAGACGCTGCCAGAGGTAAAGGG
>ENA-UOWG01001061-UOWG01001061.1-activated-sludge-metagenome-genome-assembly--contig:-NODE-1061-length-30120-cov-7.981540_pt1 | contig 30120 bp, 27 predicted proteins | sample MGYA00238147_ERZ761563 | MGnify/ENA primary metagenome ERZ761563 (study PRJEB28884, sample SAMN05720216) | anaerobic digester metagenome | isolation source: active sludge of municipal... | reverse complement strand
CCCCCTACGTATTACCGCGGCTGCTGGCACGTAGTTAGCCGGGGCTTCCTCTGGAAGTTAAGTCAAGCACGGATGGTGTTGATACCCGTGCATTTAATGCTTCCTGACAGAGGTTTACAATCCTAGGACCTTCATCCCTCACGCGGCGTCGCTGCGTCAGGCTTTCGCCCATTGCGCAAAATTCCCCACTGCTGCCTCCCGTAGGAGTCTGGACCGTGTTTCAGTTCCAGTGTGGCCGATCAGCCTCTCAGCTCGGCTACCCATCATTGCCTTGGTGGGCCGTTACCTCACCAACTAGCTAATAGGACATAGGCTCATCCTCGAGCGGGAGGTCCCGAAGGATCCCCCCCTTTGATCCCGACGCCTGCGCATCAGGAAGTCATGCGGGATTAGCACCGGTTTCCCGGAGTTATCCCCCACTCAAGGGTAGATTACCTATGCATTACTCACCCGTCTGCCACTCTACTTATCCCTTGCGGGACTTTCGCGTTCGACTTGCATGTGTTAGGCACGCCGCCAGCGTTCACTCTGAGCCAGGATCAAACTCTCCAGTTAGTTATTTAAAGGGCCGAAGCCCCTTAAACCGAAATTGAAAAGTTTGAAACTTTTGGATTTGGAAATTATGGGTCTGTTGATGCTGGCTAAAACATCACTCTACTCAGTTTTCAAAGATCCTTATTTTCTTCACCGAAGGAAAAACATCGACATTATACCCTTTTTTTCGGGCATGTCAATACCTAAAAATATTTTTTTTAAAATATTTTTACACCACAGTAATAGCATAAAAACCGGCCCTTTTCAACGGAAATCATGTGCACAAAAAAGTTAATTCTTTTATGGCTATATTATTGGGTAATCGTGACACGAACAACATTAGACCGCGGCGGGAAATCCGGCGCGATGAGCGGCCCGCTACCTGCGAAAAACAACTTTTCCGTTCAGGATCGTCATGGCCACGGGCGTGTTGAGAATGTCCCTTTTGGCGACCGCGAACAGGTCCTTCTCCATGACAGCCATATCGGCGAGCTTGCCGACCTCGATGCTGCCCTTGGTGTTCTCCTGGAATTCGGCGTAGGCCGGCCCCAGCGTGTACAATTCGATCGCTTTTTCCAATCCCAGCTTCTCCGCGGGATGCCAGCCGCCCTCCGGCCCGCCGCCGGGGAGCTCGCGCGTGACCGCGGCGTAGAGCCCCAGGCGCGGGTCGAGCGGCTCGACGAACCAGTCGGTGCCGAAGGCCAGGCGCGCCCCCGCCCGCAGCAGCGAGGTCCAGCGGTAGGCGTCAGCGACGCGGGAGCCGATGCGCTTCTCGGCCCAGCGCATGTCGTCGATGCAGTGGCTGGGCTGGACCGAAGCGACGACGCCCAACTCGCGGAAGCGGGCCACGTCCGCGGCGCGCACCACCTGGGCGTGCTCGACGCGGTGGCGGGCGTCGCGCCCGCCGTTGGCGGCGCGGGCTTTGGCGAAGGCGTCGAGGATCCAGGCGTTGGCCTGGTCTCCGATGGCGTGGGCCGCTACCTGCAGCCCGGCGGCGTCGATGTCGCGCACCAGCCGTTCCAGCTCCTCCTGGGTGTGGATGGGCAGTCCGGCGGTGTCGGGCTCGTCGGCGTACGGCGCGAAGAACAGCGCCGTGCCGGCGCCCATCGAGCCGTCGACGAAGAGCTTGACCGTGCCCAGGCGCAGGAAGGGATCGCCGTACGGAGCGGTGATGCCGATGCGCCGGAAATCGGCCCAGCCGTCGGCGCCGCGCCAGGCGTTGACGCGCACGCCGAGCTCGCCCCGGCGCCGCATCTCCTGGTAGATCTCCAGGTCCTCGCTGGAGCTGTTGTCCTGGATGCTGGTCACGCCCAGTTCCTGGGCGTGGCGCATGGCGGCGCGGATGGCGCGTTCGCGCCGCTCCCGCGTCAGGGGCGGGATGACCTTGTCGACCAGGTCCATGGCCGTATCGCGCAGGATGCCGGTGGGCTCGCCGGTCCCGGCGTCCTTGACAATCTCCCCGCCCTGGGGGTCGGGCGTATCGCGGGTGATGCCGGCCAGCTCCAGGGCGCGGGAATTGGCCAGGGCGATGTGGCCGTCGAGGCGCTGGATCATGACCGGATGGCCGGCGCTGACCGGGTCGATGAGCTCCCTGCGCGGGTGCTTCTTCGAGGGCCAGTTCTCATGGTCCCAGTTGCCGCCGGTGATCCACTCCCCCGCCGGCACCTTGTATATATAATCTTTTAATATGCGCACGAACTCCTGCTCGTCGCGGGCCGGCCGCAGGTCGATGCCCAGCAGGTAGAGGCCGCCGCTGGCGAAGTGGAGGTGGGCGTCGTTGAATCCGGGCAGAACCAGCTTGCCCCGCAGGTCGATGACCTCCGTCTTCCCGCCGATCAGTTGCTTGATCTCCCTGTCCTTACCGACGGCCACGAACCTGCCGTCGCGGACGGCCGCCGCCTGCGCCCAGGGCTGCGCCGGGTTCACCGTGAAAATTTTCCCGTTGACGAGCACCAAATCGGCCATCAAGCCCTCCTCCGCCGCAAAAAGCGCGGGAAATGCCGATAGAATTGAAATTATCAAGGTCAGCACGGCTCTTTTTTTCATCCGTTCGCTCCAGGCAATTCAGTTTTTTGCGGACAGTCAATATTGCCGAAGTCGTACGATAAAGTCAAACACAGGAGGCATGTGAGACCCCGGGCCCGGGGAGGGGCCCTCGCCCTGATATGGGGAGAATCCCGCCTCGCCTCCGGATCCTCACTCCGACGGACGAGGCGATGAAGGCGCGATTCCGGCAATCCTTGATTTTTTTCCGGCAGAAACTATAATGCCGATCATCAGGCATCATGCCGCGAAAAAGGAGAGCCCCATGAAGCGATTTGCGTTCCTTTTCCTCTCCCTGACGCTCGCCATCGCCGCGCAGGTCAAGAGCGACGCGGACTCCGGTTCCGAGACCGCGCCGTCCCGCGACAGCATTGTGGAGACCCGCGTCAGCGAGGTCACCGTATACTCCCGCCACGCCCTGGTGACGCGCACGGCCGGGCTGAACCTGCCCGCCGGCGAGCACCGCCTGGTGTTCGGCCTGCTCCCCGCCAACACGCGCCGGGAGAGCGTCCAGGCCGGCGGCCGCGGCGCCTTCGTCCTGCGCGACGTCAACGTCGTCGACGTGCCGCGCGAGAAATCGGGCGATGAGCGGGGAAAGGCGCTGCTCGCCGCCCTGGAGCAGGCCGACATCGCCGTCCAGGACCTGCAGGACCAGCTGCAGCGCCTGGAGGAGGAAAAGGACTACCTGGAGAAAGTGGCCGACAAGTTCCTTGAGAAGCGCGAGAAGGAGGGGGTGGCCGTGGAGCTCGGCCCGGACAACTGGGTCCGGATCCTCCAGGCCCTGCGGCAGAAACGGGCCGATCTGGACCAGGAAAGCCGCGCCACCGAGCGCCGCCGGGCCAAGGCACAGCAGGAGCGGGAAAAGACGGCGCAGGAGCTTCGCAACCTGCGGGGGGTGCAACAGGAGAAATTCCCGCGCCCGGAGCTGACGGTCGAGCTCAAGAACGCGGGCCGGATCGAGCTGGAGATCACCTACCTGGTGGAGGGGGCCGGCTGGGGCCCGCGCTACGAGCTGCACGTCTCGAGCCGGGAGCGGACCATGGGCCTGCTCTACCAGGCCCAGGTGTGGCAGAACACCGGCGAGGACTGGCGCAACGTGCGCCTCTCCCTCTCCACGGCCAATCCCGACCACGCCAGCCAGCATCCCGACCTGAAGCCCTGGCCGGTCCGCTTCGTCCTTCCCGTGCCGGCGCCGCCAACGGCCAAGGCCAGTGCCCCGCAATCGCGCATGGAGCAGAATTTCCAGGAGGCCGTCGTCACCGGGGCCATGGCCAATGTCTATGTCGCGGACGGGGCGGCTGCCCCGGGAGAGGCGCCGCCGCCCATCCCCGAGATGGAAATGGCGACGGCCGGCGTCAGCAGCGGGGCAACGGCCGAGCTCTACCAGATCTCCGGCGCCAGCACGATCATCTCCGACAACCAGGTGCACAAGGTGGGGATCATGTCCGGCTCCCTGCCGCTGCATTTCCGCTATTCCTCGGTCCCCAAGCTCTCGGCCCGCGCTTATCTCAAGGCCAAGGCGGTCAACGCCACTTCCTACACGTTGCTCGCGGGCGAGGCGAGCGTTTTCCTCGACCAGAGCTTCGTCGCCACCACCCGGCTCGGGCGCATCGCCCGCGACGAATCGTTCTGGACCTTCCTCGGACCGGACGACGACATCCAGGTGGAGTACAAGCTGGTGAACAAGACCGCCGGCGACAAGGGGTTCATCAGCAAGAAGAACACGCTGGCCTTCGAGAGCCTGGCCACGGTCAGCAACCGCAAGAAGACCGAAGAGGAGATCGTGGTCTGGGACCAGATCCCGCTGCCAGGCCACGAGGACATCAAGGTGACGCTGGTGAAGCCCAGATACAAGGAGGACAGCGATCAGCTCAAGCTGACCAAGGCCAATTTCCTCGAGTGGTACTTCAAAATGAAGCCGGGCGAGAAGGTGGAAGTCCCCCTCTCCTTCACCATCGAATACCCGCCGGACAAGGAGATCAGCATCAAGTAGCTTCCCGGCGGGCGGGTTCCCGTTTTCCTCCCGCTTCCGCTCGGTCGTTGCCGCCCTTCGGCCTGCGGGCAGGGGCGCAACTCCATCCAGGGATTCCGCGGCATGCCACGTGAGCGAGCCTGGCAGGCCCTATTGGCCGATGAAGTCGAATGGATTGCGCGGCTCGCCGCTGACGCGGATCTCGAAATGCAGGTGCGGCCCCGTGCTGATCCCGGTCTTGCCGACCGTGCCGATGCGCTGCCCCTGTTCCACATGGTCGCCAGCCTTCACCTCCCGCATGTGGAGGTGGTGGTAGGCGCTGGTATAGCCGTTGTCGTGGTCGATCACGACGCGATTACCGTCCTTGTCGTTGAACTCGCTGGTCAAGACCGTGCCGGCCGCCGTGCTGCTCACTGGTGCCCCTATCTTTGCTAGGATATCGACGCCGGGGTGGAATTCCTCCTTTTTCGTGTAGGGATTGAGCCGCTTGCCGAATCCGGAGGAGAGATACACCATTTTCCCCGTCTTGCGCACCAGGGCGGCGATGGCGCCGTCAGGCCGTATCTCTCCCTGCTCCCATACATAGCCGGATGTCGGCCAAATGGCCTTGAAGGGGCGCACGATCAGCAGGCCGTTGCTTCCATCGGCGGCGACATCGAGCCCGTGTTCGTTCAGCAGGCGGGACAGGAGCCTGTCCCAGGGAAGGTCGCGCAGGTCGCAATTCAGCTTCTTCTGTTGGACATCCGGAGCGGCCAGGACGGAAATCCCGCAGAACTTGGTCAGGAACTGCGCGGCGATGACCACGGGTTCCTCCTGGAAGCGCAGGGTGATCTTCTCGGCCTTGAAATCCTTGCCAAGCCGCGGTTCGCACAGGCGGCGGATCCTGCGCAGGAGGGCCTCTTCGCGGGGGTTCAGCGGCACCTGCCCGGACAAGTCCATTCCCACGCCGCCGCCAACGAAATTGACGGTGCAGGTGAACGCCTGGGGCCGCGCCTTGCCGTCGACCACCAACGGCTCGACCTGCCACTGCTTGACGGCGGCGACGGCGGCCTGGACGAATTCGTTTTCTCCGCCGCGGAAGGCCTTCACGCTCCACACCTTCCCCTGCTCGTTCACCTCGACCTGAATGGTGACGCTCCGGGAAAGACCGGTAGCGAGCATCTTCGCCGGATAGACCGGATCGACCTTCTTCAGGATCTTCGGGACAGGCTGAGTCTCCGGCGCGGTGACTATCTGCAGGGCGCTCTCCTGAATGACGTCGGCGTCGGCATGGCGCTGCACGGCCAGGAAAAAGGGCTGGGAGAGCGAATCCTCGAAGCCGAACACCGCGACCTTCCCCGAGGGCAGCACGATCTCGTTGTCGAGCAGGGCGGGCTTGTCCTTTCTCGCCTGGTCGAAAACCTGGACCTGGAACGAGTCGGCCGCAGCCAGCTTGACCACCTGCAGCAGGAACTCGTGGCCGTTGAGAACAACAATCTGGAAGCGCTTGCCGGCCTTTTCGCGCTCCCAGCTCCACTGGGTCTGGACCAGGACCGACAGGCCTTGGAGGTTGAAGACCCGCTTCAGCTCGGACTCCTCCTCCTGCAATCCTTTCTCGGTGATGAAATTCCCAACGAAAAGCGGCCGCAGGGTGTAGGCGGTCACCACCTTCGCCCCGGCCGGCTTGGGGCCGCGGATCCCCTCATAAAAGCGCAATTGCAGGAGAATGTCTCCCTGAGATGACGCCGGCAGGGAAGCGGACATGGCCAGCAGCACGACCCAGAAAAAGTGAACGAAAAGGTTCTTTCTCATTTTCAACTCCGGGGAATTTCCTTCGCGATCCAGAATATGGAGCGGTCGGGATCCTGGCTCTGGAACTGCATGACCCGCGCCGGCCGGTCGGCGATCTTCGCCGAGCAAAGGCGCACCTGCGGTGCCGGTAGCGGCGCTGGAGGCGCCGGCGGCAGGGAGCGCCGGTTAAAAACCAGGATCCAGAGCCCGACAAACATGAGCAGGGCCAGCGCGGCCGCCGCGTAGCCCCAGCGCCATGCCCGGCGCGCCGGCGTCGCTACGGAAGCGTCGACGGCAGCCGGCTCACGCCGGGCTGTGATTTTCTCCCGCACGGCGGGCCACAGGTCGATCCCCGGCGGGAGCTGGCCAGCGGCGACCAGGATGGGCGGCATTGCCGCACCGCTCTCGCTCGCCCCGCGGCAGCGGGGGCAGCGGTTCACGTGCCAGCGGCTCAACAGCAGCCGCAGGCGTGAGAAGGGAAAGCGGCGGAACAGCTCGAACCAGGTGCAGTTCATGGGACCTCCTCGCTGCCTTGCTTCACAGGCCGAACGACATACCCGGCGGCACGGAGCTCGCATTTCAGCTTCCTCCGGGCATTGAGCAGGTGCACGCGCACGGTCGACTCGGAGCAGCCGAGCATGACCGCGATCTCGCCGGTGCCGCAGTCCTCGCTGTACTTCAGGGCCAGCACCGCGCGCTCCTGGGGCGTGACCCGTTTCAGGATCGGCCGCCAGAACGGCAACTCATCAAGCGCGGCCGGAGCATCCCCCGCGGCCCGGTCCGCGGCAGCGGCCTCCAGCAGCCAGAAGCGGCGAAAGCGCCGCTTCCGCCGCAACAGATCGATGCCGTGATGGTAGGCGATGGCGAAGAGCCAGCTCCGGAAGCTGCGCGAAACGTCGAATTGGCCCAGCCGGGCATACGCGAGGACGAATGACTCCTGGGCGGCGTCGCGCGCGTCGTCGCCGCTTCCGAGCAGGTTCCACAGGAAGGCCACCAGCCTGGACTGGTACTCGCGGACCAGGCCTTCAAAGGCGGCCATGTCTCCCTGCTGCGCCCCTGCAATCCGCTCTTTTTCTTCCATGCTCGCGGTTCGCCGTTAATACGACAGTCCCTTCGCGCTTCGTTTAGTTGAAATTTCGCCGCTGCCGGCCTTCAGCCGTCTTTCCCTCTCCTGTCGGCCGCAGACCGGGAGACACCCCCGGGCTCGAGCCGATCGGTCAAGCGCATGACCGGGTGGTCGTCCTCGAGGTTCCAGTACAGGCAATGGCGGATCGGGCTGTCGTCGTTGAGGCGGATGCGCACCTTGCGCTCGCGCAGGACCAGCCGGCAAGCCAGGCGGACCGCGTCGAAATGGCAGCACTCGTGGCAGAAGGTGTTGAAACCGGGATCGGCCCCGGCGCGCTCGGAAAGGCAGGCGCGCCGCTCTTCCAGGAAGCCGGGCAGGATCTCGTCCAAGCGGCGCGATTTCTTCTCTCTGCCGTGAAGGCGCACGCCGGCGGCGATCGCTGCCGCGGCCGCAGCAATGAGGGTGCCGCGGACCACCCACAGCCTGAAGGGGCTCCTGCCGACCAGGGAGAAAAGGAGGTCGATCAGGTTCAGCCCGGCGAGGACCCCCAGCGGCACGAGCGCCCACAGCCCCTTGTCGCGAAACAGGCCGGAAAGGAAATAGTTCATCCTCTCACTGGACCGTGAACCACTTCTCGCACGCCGCCTTCTTGGCCGAGTTCATGTCCGCGACCTGGGTCGTGATCTTGTACTTCCCCTTCTGCAGGCCGCTGAAGGTGTAGGTGAACGTGATCGAGACCTCGGAATTGGGATTCCAGGACTTGAAGGGCAGGACGGCGAACTCGTTCTGCCCGCCGAGCACCTTGCCCCCCTCGTCGGCCACCTGGAAGTCGGCCTTGAACCCGAACTCGTAGTAGCCCGCCGGGTTCGTCTTGAGCGAATAGCCGGCCGGCTCGGCGTACAGGTAGATCGCCTCGCCTTCGGCGAAGGCGTCGCTCCCCCTGGGCTCGAATACGCCGTAGCTGTTGTCCGGACCCTTGACGAAGCGGACGTTCCCGAGCAGCAGCGGCGACTGGGAGCAGAATGCCGTCACCAGACGCCGCAGCGCTGCCAGGGCCCCGGCATAGTCCTTCGCCGCGGCGGCGGAAGCGAACGTCCCATAGGCCTTGTCGAACTCCCCGGCCGGAGCCGCCTGGGCCAGCCCCAGCGACGGGATGCACGCCGCCAGCAGCACGGCCGCGATCCATCCCCGTCCCATGTTCTTTTTCATCCCTCCCTCCTTGCCGGCCCCTTGGCCGCAAATAACCGGATCGTTTGATTATATGCCCCGCGCCGCCGCAGGTTCAAGGCCGAGGCCGGTGGGCCGTCGAATCCCGGCCGCCGTTGTGCTATCATGGGCGGAGTGAAACCCCGGGAGGTGGCGGCATGCCCGAAAAACCCGATTGCGCGAGGCTGACGGCCGAAGCGGGCGACCTGCAGGCGTTGGGACGTTCGGCGGAAAACGCCGAACTCTGGGACTTCGTCCGCGCCTGGGTGCGCCGTTTCCAGAAGGCCGACGGCGAGAAGGCCGTGGAACGCTTCGTCTGCCTCTGGGCGGCGGTGATGGCCTGGACGGCCAAGGGCGTCCCCGAGGCGCACCGCGCCGACGACGAGGGCTACCTGGTTCATTGCCTCGGCCGCGACCAGAAGCTGGCCGAGCGCTTCGCCAACCTCTACAAGATCGACCGGGAATTCCGTAAAAGGACTGAGCGCTTCCTGGCCATGGCGCCGGTCTTCCGCTCTTCCTGGCTGCAGGGCGGCGCCGTGGGCGAATGGGACCCGGCCCAGGAGCGGCGCCCCTTCGTCGTCCGAGCGCTCGAGAGGGCGGCGGCCGCCACTGGCCCCCCGCCCTTCGCGCCCGCCTGCGCCCGCGAACACCTGCTGGCCGGAGAGAAGCTGCCCAACGACTGGGCGCACGTCCTGGCCGTGATCGCCCAGGCGCGCCGCAACCTGTTGCAGGGCGGGAAGAGTTACCGGGCCTCCGGCGAACGGCAGTTCTTGGAGCCGGCCATGGCCATCCTCTGGGAGGTGTGGCGCTTCGAGCTGCCGGCCGGCCTCCTGCTGACGCGGGTGACCTGGATGCGGGCCCTGCTGCGCAGCGGCTTCCTGGCCCGCGAGACGGAGAACGGGCGCATCTCGCTGGCCGACGAGACCGACGCCAACCGCAAATACCTGCAGAAGCTCCTGGCCGCGGGCCATTTCGGCACCCTGAAGAACGATGTTTTCCTGCCCAACGAGCCCTTCATCGACGAGTCGCTGTGGCTGCGCGCGGTCGATGCCGTCCATGGCGCCGCCGACGCGGGCCGGGCCGACGACCTGGCCATCCTGGATACGCACCTGGCCGGGCTGGTGCGCTGGCTGAACCAGGTGGGCATGGCCACCGAGGCCAGCTGCGACGGCCACCTCGAGCGCCGCCCATCCTTCACCGCCGCCGACGAGGACGGCGCGCGCCTGGCCGCCTGGCTGCTGAACTTCCGGGCGCCGCAGTTCAACCAGGCGGGCCGCACCGTCAAGTACGCCGGCTCCGGTCCCAACCCCGCCGCCACCAAGCCCGCCGATCGCCTGCGCAAGATGCTCGACGTCGCCGAGTGGCTGGCCAAGAACCGCGACGACCTGCGGGAGATGGTGGCCGCCATGCGCCGCGTCTCGGCTCCGAAGTCGCCGCCCAAGGCGGACGCCGCGCGCGAGGTCGGACAGCGGAAGCCCTGACGCGGCGGCCCCCGGTCCGGGACGGCGGGAAGGGAGGAGTTGTGTCCCGGCGCGCCTTTCTGCTATCATCTCCCGGGAGCGCCGCATCGCTCCCCTAGTTCAACGTGGAGGCCACATGAAGTTCGATCCGCTGCGGTTCATCCTCGTTTCCATCGTGATGTCCCTGGCATTGGCGCCGGCCCTGGGCGCCGCAGGGGAGAAGAAGGCCGATCCGCCGGCCTACCGCTTCCAGACCGTCGTCGAGGTGAAGCATACTCCGGTCAAGGACCAGTACCACACCGGCACCTGCTGGTGCTTCGCCACCGTTTCCTTCCTGGAGGCGGAGGCGCTGCGCCTGGGCAAGGGCGAGTTCGACCTCTCCGAAATGTACGTGGTGCGCCGCACCTATCCCAGGAAGGCGCTGAATTACGTGCAGATGCACGGCCACGCCGTCCACCAGCAGGGCGGCCAGGCCCACGACGTCATCGACCGGCTGCGCGACTCGGGCCTGATGCCCGAGGAGGCCTACAGCGGGCTCAACATCGGCCAGAAGCGCCATGACCACGGCGAAATGGTGGCCGTCCTGCAGGCGCTGGCCGACGCCGTCATGAAGCGCGAGGGCAGCCGGGTCACGCCGCGCTGGCTCGAGGCTTACGAGGGGGCCCTCGACGCCTACCTCGGCCGGTTGCCGGCCGAGTTCGCCTGGAAGGGCCGGACCTACACCCCGCGCTCCTTCGCCGACCAGGCGCTGGGCCTGGATGCCAGCGACTACGTCGAGCTCACCTCCTATGACGCGCACCCCTACTACGCCAAATGCCGTCTGGAGATCCCCGACAACTGGACCTACAACGCCGATTATTACAACCTGCCCATCGACGAGCTGGAGGCCGTGGTCGAGAAGGCGCTCTCCGGCGGCTATTCGGTCGTCTGGGACGGCGACGTGAGCGAGAAGGACTTTTCGACGCGCGAAACCGGCTGGGCACTGGTCCCCGAGAAGGACTGGGAGGACCGCACCATGGCCGAGCGCGAGAAGAAGCCGGCGGCGCCGGTGAAGGAAAAGCAGGTCGACCAGGCGATGCGCACCGCCACCCTGCGCGACTTCACCACCACCGACGACCACCTGATGCACATCGTCGGCCTGGCCCAGGACCAGACGGGGGCCCGCTTCTACCGCATCAAGAACTCGGGCGGCACCGACCGCAAGTACGACGGCTACCTCTACATGTCGCGCCCCTATTTCCGCCTCAAGACCACGGCGCTGATGGTCAACAAGAGCTCGCTGGCGCCGGAGCTGAGGAGCAAGCTGGGGATATAAAACGATCAACCGTGACGCGTGACGCGTGACGCGTGACACGTGAAGAAAACAGCGCAATTTTCTTGTTCGCCCTGTTGCTGTTCCTCGTTACGCGTCACGCGTTACGCGTTACGATAGCTCGATCACTCTCAAGCCATAGATGCCCATGACTTTCGTCTCCCCCACTCTCGTCTCGCGCTCCTGGTGCTGGTGGCCGTGGAGCAGCAGCCTCGGCCGCGCCCGCCCGATATAGGCGTTGAGGGCGGTGAAGCCGGTGTGGACCTCGTCCTCGCGGTCGTGGACGCGGCGCGGCGAGTTGTGGGAGAGGAAGACGTCGACGGCCGGGAAGGACGACAAGAACTCCTCGGCCTCCTCCTGGTAGTAGAGGAAATTCCCCCGCGGCTTGTACTGCCAGCAGCCGTTCAGCCCGCCGAAGCGCAGGCCGCCGCGCTCGACGACGCGCAGGTGCAGGTCGATGATGGGCGTCGGGAACGGCGCGTCGGCGTCGTGGTTGCCCTTGACGGCAAGAACGGCCTGACAGCGCCACGCTGCCGCCGCCTCCAGGATCACGACGTCGGCCATGTCTCCGAGCGCCAGCAGCAGGTCGGCGCGCCCGTGCGGGCCGCGCCAGTGGAGGTCATCGATGTCGGCCAAGGCCAGAATCCTCATGGCGAATGCTCCTCCCACCATGATAGCAGAAAAGGAAGCGCCAGCGTCAGGCGCGCCGCCGGCATCCCGCCGGGGCTCCCCCCCGGGGGCAGCCTCCTCCTGCCCATGCTGAGATATTCCTTCCGTGCTCGTATTGTATGGGTCTAAGGAGAAAGCCCAACATGAAAAATGCAGTCAAATGGATCGCCGCCCTGCTTTTGCTTTCGGGACTCGCCATCGCCGCGGACAAGCAGCTGGCCAGCGTCAAGCCGCCGACGACCGACCTCTCGGCCGTCAAGCCCGCGCTGAAGGTCCTGTCCCCCAACGGCGGCGAGACCTGGTGCAAGGGCGGCTTTCGCCGCGTCACCTGGTCCGAGACGACCATCATGAAGCCGCTGAAGGCCTGGATCAAGGTCGCCGGCCAGGAGGGGATCTACGAGATCGGGCACAATATCCCGCCGGGGACGAAGAGCGCCGATTACACGGTCCCGGCCAACCTCGGCTACGAGGGGCAGGTCTTCAAGATCGTGGTGGCCACGATGGACGGCAAGATCATGGACGAGAGCGACGGCTGCTTCACCATCCGCAAGCCGTTCATCGAAGCGCAGATGAACGAGACGGAGGAACAGCAATACACGGGGCCCTGCCCGGTCACCCTCCAATTCAGCGCCAAGATCCACGTCGAGATGCCCTGCCAGGTCAAGTACAAGTTCTGGTACGAGGACGGCAGCGAGTCCCAGGTGTTCAGCACGCTCGTGCAGTCCTACCAGGACGTCCCCTTCTCTCGCGTCATCAACGGCACCCTGCAGGGGCACGTCAGCATCCGGATCGTGTCGCCCAGCCAGGCCGTCGGCGCCCGCACGTCCTATTTCAACGTCCACTGCTCGGAAGCCGTGAAATAGGCGGGCGGCGCATTCCGCCCGGGCCACGCCTCCCACCCGCGGCTTGGAAAGGGACGCCCAAAGGGGTATGATCCCGGGCGGAGGATCGAGCATGACCGACCTGGAGAAGGGGATATGGGGGATCATCGGCCGGCCGCGGACGGCGGCGCTGGCCACCGTCGGCGAGGACGGCGCCCCCTGGGTGCGCTACGTCACCGTGCGCGCCGGGAAGGATTTCACCCTGAATTTCTGCACTGCCCGCTCGACGCGCAAGGCGCGGCAGATCGCCGCCCGGCCTGACGTGCACCTGACCTGCGGGAACCTGAACCCTCCCGACGGCTCGGCCTACTTGCAGTTCGCCGGCCGCGCCGAGATCCGCTCCGACGCGGAGGCGAAGGCCGCGTATTGGCAGGAGGAGTGGAAGCGCTACTTCAGCGGGCCCGAGGATCCCGAGTACGTCATCGTCCTCGTCCGGCCCGCGTTCATCGAGTACAACGCCCCGGGCGCCCTGGAGCCAGAGGTCTGGAGAAATCCGACGTTCGACGTCAGCCGTTAGCAATCAAACAGCAACTTCATGGCTTCCTTGTGCATCTTGATCGCGGCTTTGCTGACGCCTAGCGTCTGACGTCTTACGTTCCCTGGCATTGCGGACGGCATTCTCCCATGTGGCAGCTCCCGGATCGTGCCGGTGGCCGTCCGCAGCACCGCAGGCGGTGACGACGGAGTCATCGGCGGCGCGCCCGACAGCCGTGGGGACGACAACAGCATGCTCAACCTGCACCGAGTGCACGGCAACCAGTTGGTGTCCGTCCGCACGGGCGAGACCGAAAGATAGATGGTGGGTGAGAATTGTTCCGTGATGAGCGATCGGGGAGCCGCGCGGATGGATGAGCGAGAAACCGGCAACGGCGGGGCGGGGCAGGAAGCATTTCAGGAAAACGGGCTGCCAGCAGCGGATATGGAACGTCGAGCCTGCCCTACTCCTCGCCTTCCCAGCTCTCGGGGCAGTTGGAACAAAGGTCGACCTTGATCTTGAAGGTGCCGCGGGCGCCGGCATTGGCCAGGTCGTGGCTGCGGGCGCCCCGCACGCGGCGGCGCGAGTCGGGGCCGACGATCTCCATCTCCACCGGGAAGCCGACCCCTTCCTTGCCGAAGCAGCGGCTCAATTGGAAGGCGGCGCCCTGGAAGGGAAGGTTGAGCTTGTGCACCACCGGCACCGGCGAGCCAAAGGGCACGACCACCGCGACCAAGTACGCCTCGACGTGGCGCACGCCCTCGAATCCGGTTGACAGGTATCTGAGGGTCAAGGTGCCGGCCTGGAGCGTGGCCTCGATCTTGGCGTAAAAGAGGGCCGCCGCCTCGCGATGCGGCAGGGGGGGCAGGGTCAGGAACACCTTTTGCTCCACGTTGCGGCCGTAGATCACGTAGAGGCGGTTTTCCGCTTTGAAGTTCTTGGCGCGGCCGATGATCGAGCCGGCCAGCCGGACCGGCCCGTCGCCGGTCTGCTTGGCGCCGGTCAGAGTCGCCTGTCCGGTCCAGTCGTTGTCCTGGGCGTAGAAGGCGTTGCCGTTCTCCAGCGCCTCGACGTGCACATGACCGGAGATGCGGCCGCGGAAGGTCACGCAGTGCTCCTCCAGGTAATGGTCGAGCCGTCCGGAGATCTGGCTTTCGCAAAGGCTGATGAGCGAGGCCCAAGGGTGGGCATGCTCGCCCTCCAGGACATAGGGCATGGCCATCTCGATGCCGGTGTGGACGCGGTGCACGTTGTGCTCCTGGGCGGAGTTGCTGGGCCGCCAGGCGCTGGGCAGCCGCTCCATGAAGTGCTCCTGGAACCAGCCCACCGCGCCGGCGCCGCGGCCGGCGGCCAGGGTCTCGATGATGTAGTGCTGGTAACCGCCGACGTAGATCTTGAGAGCCGAGGCCAGGAGGTGAAGCCCCTTTTTGATGGACTCGACGCGCGTGCACCAGTCCTGGGCGTTTGCCGCGCCGTCATCCCGGCCGTCGTTCTCGAGCGCTTCGGAGGCAGGATTCAGTATGTCGGCCCCATCCCGGAAAAAGCGGCCCACTCCATCGCGCGCCTCGGGGCGCACGCCCTCGATCTCGCTCAAGCTGAAGACCATGGGCTCGGTCAGGCCAACGACCTGTTCGGTGATGCGGTATACCTCGAAGAAGAGGGTGCGCAGCCGCGGGATCTCCCTGGCCGCGGTCCCAAGGTCGGGATCGCCGGCGGGGAAGGCGCCGAGCCTGGCCGCCAGCTTGTCGACCGAGTTCTGCATGGCGGTCTTCATGCGGTTCATCGCCTGGATGTACTGCCTCGCCGCCTCGGCCAGTTCGGTGCCGGCCATGCGCTCGCGCACCTCCAGCACCAGCAGCTGCTGCTCGATGCCACAACGCACGTAGAGGCCGTAGGAGCCGGGAACGGCGAAGGGGCCCAATTCCAGCGCGAAGGCGCCGCCGGGCCCGGCGGTGGCGCTGCCGGCCGCGATGGGCGCCGGGCCGGTGATCTGCACGGAGACGCGGCCGCCGGCGGCGGCCTGGCCGCTGAGAAAGGCCCTCTCGCCGACGCCGATCGTGGCGGCGCGCAACTCGGCGCGCAGCGGCGCGGCGGCAAGGGGGCGGCACAGGGGCATCATGAATGCGGACGCCGCCAGGAGGCACAACCGTGTTCCGCCGTGCTGCTTCATGTGCTACTCCATCCTGAGGATGCGCAGCTCGACGCGGCGGTTGAGCTGACGGTGCTCGTCGCTGTCGTTCGGCGCTACCGGCAGGCTTTCGCCGTATCCCCGGGCGCGCATGCGGCCCGCGTCGATGCCGCGCTCCTGCAGGTATTTCAGCACCGCCGCCGCCCGGCCCTCTGAGAGGGCCTGGTTGGAAGGATCATCGCCGATGTTATCGGTATGGCCGGCGATCTCGATCTCCATCTTGGGGTAGCGATGCAGGATCTGCGCCAGTCTCTTCAGCTCCACGCCTGACTCGGGCAGGAGCGTCGTCTTGGCAAACTCGAAGAAGAGGTTGTTGAGCCGGATGGTGGCGCCGGGCTTGATGGGCACCAGCAGCAGGTCGCGGCGGAACTCCTCTCCCGGCTTGGCCTTCACCAGGTCGATGCGGTCCGAGACCGGCAGGTAGCCGGCCGCCTCGGCGCGGAAGCCGTAGACATGGCCGATGGACAGGCCGGCCCGGTACTGGCCGGAGAGGCGGTCGCAATTCGCCTCGCCGGCGCCGACGCCGTCGCGCAGCCGTTCGTAGGTCACCGTCGCGGCGACCGGCTTGTCCTGCGGGTCGTGGGCACAACCGTGGATAATGGCCACCGGCATGGGGCGCATGGCGGTCGCAAGCTCGAAGACGTAGATGTCCTCGGCGCCGGTGCGTCCGGCAGAAAGGAAGGCATAGCGGCCCTGGCCGTCCACGGTCAGGTTGGCCTCGTCCGCGGCCGTGTTCAACTCAGGCCCCAGTTCCTCGGCCGCGCTCCATTTCAGCCAGGAGTCGTCCTGGCGGCGGGTGACATAGATGTCGTAGCCGCCCTGGCCGCCCTCGCGGTTGGAGGTGAAATAGAGGGTGGCGCCGTCGGCGGCGACGAAGGGCGAGATCTCGTCCTGAGCGCTGTTGACTTGGACCCCCAATGACTTCGGCCGGGTCCAGGTGCCGTCGTCGCGACGGAAGGAGGCGAAGAGGTCCCGGCCTCCAGGTCCGTCGGCATTCGTGATGGAGAGGATCAGCACCCGGTTGCCGGGCGCAAGGTAAAAGTCGTTGCGGTTGGAGGATGTAGCGAAGCCCTCGATGGCCAGGTAATGCGGCTCGCCCCACTTGCCGCCGCCGCGCACCGAGGTGGCCACGATCAGCGCGGTGAGAGCCGCCGGCCCGGGCTTGGCTGCCGCCTGGCCGGGAGTCCCTCTGGCGGCCTGCATCATGGTCAACGGGTCCGCGCCGTTCTCGGCCGCCTTTTGTGCCGCCTTGGCGATCTCCTCGAGCGCCCTCTTGAAATCGTACTCCTGCTCCTTGGCGGCGGCGCCGAAGCGGCCTCCCACCAGCAGAGTGTTTCCGTCGGGCACAGAGCAGATCCAGGTCGCGAAATCGTTGTTCAGCGGCGGCGCCATCTTGACAGCCGGGCCCCAGGTACCGTCGACCTGTTTCTCGGAGTACCAGATCGTCTGGTGCGTCCAGGAGAGGAGCGACTCATCGGCCATCGAGGACTTGAGGATGGGCAGCATTTGGATGCGCGTCGGCTCGTCCATTCCCTTCGTCAGCTTGGCCAGGGCCTTTTCGCGCACCTCGTCGTCGACGAAGTACTCGCGCGTGAAGTAGAGGATCCGGCCGTCGGCCGAAACCATGGGCAGAATCTCGCGCGCCGCGCTGTTGACCTGCGGCCCCAGCTTGACCTTCTTCTGGACGGCCTGCTGGCCCCCGAGAAGCCCAGTGAAAAAAAACAACCCCGCGAAAATCATGGGAAAAACGTAACGCCCCTTCATCGTCCCTCCTAGATCTCCCCTGGCATCATCCTGCCGGCCCCATTAAATAACAGCAGGAAGGAAATTGCAATTCCGTCCGCGGAAAGATCCGCTCCGACGCGGAGGCGAAGGCCGCGTATTGGCAGGAGGAGTGGAAGCGCTACTTCAGCGGGCCCGAGGATCCCGAGTACGTCATCGTCCTCGTCCGGCCCGCGTTCATCGAGTACAACGCCCCGGGCGCCCTGGAGCCAGAGGTCTGGAGAAATCACGGGAAGCTTGAGTGACGAGTAACGCGTGACGCGTGACGAGGAGCAGGCATTCCCGAGTTGACTCCAGTCTCGCCAAAGTCCAGTGCTCGATCTTGGCTCTGCTGACGATCGGCGCCTCACGTCCGCCTATTGCCGCCCGCCCTTTATTCCCGCGTGCCCAGGCTTTTCTTTTCTTGCCGTACACCGTGTGCCGTACGCCTAGACTTTCATTTTTTTGCCGTGCGCCTTCTTCTTCTCCACCGAGAACCCGAACTTGCCGATGTGCCGCCCCATCTCGTAGTAGTGCCCGTGGCAGTAGCACAGCGGCCGGGCGGCGGCCAGGTTGAAATAGCCGGTGCGGGCGTCGAAATAGGCGGGGTCGGCGTGCACGGCCAGGATCTCGGCGACGAACAGGTGGTGGCTGCCCAGCGCCCGCTGCTCGCGCACGCGGCACTCCAGGTTGACCGGCGACTCGCCCAGCAGCGGCGCGCTGACGTGCTTCGCCGGCAGCGGCGTCAGCTTCATCTCGCGGAACTTGTCGTGGTCGCGCCCGCTCTTCACCCCGCACCAGTCGACGGCGCGGGCCATGGCCGCGGTGGTCAGGTTGATGACGAACTCGCCGCTGTCCCGGATCAAGGCGAAAGAGTGGCGCTGCGGCCGCAGGGCGATGGTGCACAGCGGCGGGTCGGTGCAGGCCACGCCGGTCCAGGCGACCGTGACCAGGTTCTGCGTCTCCCCCATCCTGCCGCAGCTGACCAGCACGGCCGGCACGGGATACAGCATCGTCCCCGGCTTCCACAGCAGTTTCTTGGCTTGGTGCTCCATGACAGGACTCTAGCACAGCGAACGGCATGGGGCAAACAGATCTCCGTGTTCGTGTTAGTGTTTGTGTTAGTGAAGGCATTGAAACGGCCGCTATATTAGGAAACTGATTTTATTGAGCCCGGCACTTTGCCGTTCCCAACACTAACACGAACACGAACACAAATAGTCCGGTCAGGCATGAACCGTGCCGGTTGTCTGCCACGGGCCAAACGGATACAATACCCTATCGCGCACCCGCCGGAAAAGCCGGCACGCTCACAGGAGGAGACGCTTGGTTCCAGAGCCGCGGCCTTACCGCCATCAGCCCTTCGACCGCAGCGAGAAGCTGTACTTCCTGAAGGCCGGACTGCTGGTCCTGGCGCTCTACTTCTTCCGTCGGGCGGCGGCGGGCATCGCGTTCCTGGCGTGGCTGCTGGTGCCGGCGCTCTTCCTCTCCTTCGTGTGGTTCAAGTCGATCCGGACCGGCGATCGCCTGATCGACGTGCTGCGCGAACACGTCACCTTCATCCCCATCGCCCGCACCGAGGGCGGCCGCAAGTCCTTCGTCCCCTGGGCCACCCTGGCTCTGATCCTGGCCAACGCGGCGATGTTCTATGCCATGCGCCTTCTGTCGCCGGTTGACCGCGGGACCATCGAGAACGCCCTCTGCTTCCTGCCGCCGGAACCCATTCGCGGCATCTCCCTGCTCAGCCCCATCGCCAGCATGTTCCTGCACGCCGATGCCGGCCATCTCTGGGGGAACATGGCCTTTCTTTGGGCCTTCGCCCCGGCGGTCGAGGAACGCATCGGCCCCCGGCGCTTCCTGCTGCTCTACCTCGCCACCGGGCTGATCGGTCACACGGGAAGCATCGTGATCTGGCGGCTGTTCTTCCGCTCCGCGCTCTTCAGCCTGGGAGCCTCGGGCGCCGTGGCGGGAGTCATGGGCATCTTCATGGTCCGCTGCTACTTCAAGAAGCTGGTCATCCCGGTGCCGCTGGCCGGCCTGCTCAGCGTCAAGCTGAAGGTCAGCTCGCTGCCCGTCCTGGGCCTGTTCTTCGTGAGCGACTTGCACGGCGGCGTCCGTCACCTCCAGGGAGACATGTCGAACATCGGCTACTGGACTCATGTCGGCAGCATGGCCGCCGGCTTCGCCCTGGCCGTGCTGCTGCGGCTGCACGCCAAGGCCGCCGAGGAGAAGTTCACCGAGCAGGGGCTGGCGGCCATGGGCAGCGAGTTCGGCAGGCGCGCGAGCATCGACTCGCTTCAGGCGGCGCTGCGACTCAATCCCGACAACGAGGCGGCGCTGCTGGGCCTGGCCCGCGAGTACGCCATCACGCGCAGGCCCGAGGGCCGCGAACTGTTCCAGCGCGTCATTGCTCTTGAGATCGGCGCGAACCCCGATCAGGCCATGGCAGCCTATGGCGAATGCCGCACCAGCTACGGGCCGGGGCTTGAGTCCGGCTTGCAGTATCGCCTGGCCGGCGTCTTCTACCGCAAGGGCGAGCACGAGCCGGCGGCGCGGCTGCTGGAGGCGCTCGTCGCCGAGCCTTCGGCGCCCGACGGGACCCGCCAGCGGGCGTTCTTCCAGCTGGTCGTCCTGCTGGCGGAAAACAACATGCTGGAGGCCGCCCATTACCGTCTGCGCCAGTTCCGGGAGTTGTACCCCGCTTCGCCGCTGCTGCAGGCGGCGGAGGACAAGCTCGTCGACGTGCTCAAGAGTTGATAACGGAATCTACGCGTGCTGCAAAGTTCGACGTTCGAAGTTCGACGTTCGACGTTGAAGATAAAGCCCGTTCGCTTTGATGCGGAAGAATTCTAGTCAGGTGCTGAGCGTTATTCCAAAAAAGTCGGGATTGATCCCGAGCTCATTCAAATCACGAATTACGAATCACGAATTACAATAGATTCCATCTGGCGGCTACTATCACTATCACGACCACAAAAAAAAACCCCGCCCACGCGGGCGGGGTTTTTTTGTTAAATAAGGGTTGGTCCTTCGGACCTCCCCCCTTCCTCGCTAGAACGAGCAGCGGGTGGCGCCGTAGCCCACCTTGCAGCAGCCGTACTTGATCCACATGAAGCCGCTGATGCCCCAGCTGGTGCCCCAGGAGTTCTTCAGCAGCCAGGCGCCCTTGGCGTCGTCCCAACCGCAGAGGACGATGGCGTGGTTGGGCGAGTAGTTCTGGCAGGAGCTGAAGGTGCCGCTCTTGTAGGCCTGGAAGTAGCTGTTGACGTAGACCGCGGCGGCGACGCAGCCGTAGTTGTAGATGGCGGTCTTGATGCTGGAGGTGCTGGTGCTGACGCTGCCGTAGGATGCGATCTTGTAGCGGGTGGGGTTGGAGCAGTAGCTGCAGGGGGCGTCGACGGCCTTGTAGGGGAAGCAGCTCTCCAGGATGGCGCCGGGCGACTTGACCATGGCGAAGGCGAACCAGCCGCCGTCGCAGCCGTAGCCGGAACTGTTGCAGGAGACCAGGTACTGCTCGGAGAGGTCGAGGGTCGTGCCGTACTTTTTCTTGTAGGCCGCCTCGGTGGCGCCGATCGTCCCGAAGGCCCAGCAGGAGCCGCAGCTGCCCTGGTTCTTGATGGGAGTGTAAATGCCCGTGTACGCCGACGGCAGGGTGGCCTGGATCGTGTCCTCGCACACCTCGTAATCGGGATCATAGGGCTGCAGCTCGGGCTTGAAGGTGCACAACTGGTCGATGCTGTACTGCATCGCCTCGTTGATGTCGACCTCGAAGTCCCAGCCGTTGGCGCGGATCTCGGCCCTCATCTGGGCGATGTCGTTGCGCAGCTTCTGCCGACGCGCTTCCTGGTTGTACTCGCGGAGGTCCTGGTCGACCGCCTGCAGCGAGGGCAGGAAAACGAACGCGACGAGCACGAGCAGCCCCAACGCACCGATAGTCCACTTCTTTTTCATCTGATACACTTCCTCCTCTTTATGGATTGATTTCCATAAGCGTGTGGTGTGGGACATGGGCGGGTTCATCATCGCCCTGATGATAGAAATCCAACCATTTGGATGCAATACAACCGCAGGCTTAATTTCGGGTGTAATTTTTCAGGTCTCGCCCTACAACTAAAGTTGTAGGCGTGCTTTGCTGCCAGCGAAAAATCCTCATGCCATGGGTGTTTCGGGTTTCAGTGCGCGAGGAGGGCGACGACCGCCTCCAGACCCCGGCGATCCAAGTCGTCGAACTGCTCCGTCTTGTCGCTGTCGACGTCCAGCACGGCAACGATCGCCCCGGAGGCGTCGCGCACCGGCACGACGATCTCCGAAAGCGAGCGGGAGTCGCAGGCGATGTGGCCGGGGAACAGGCGCACGTCGGGGACGATCACCGTTTCGCGGCGCTGCAAGGCCGCCCAGCACACTCCCCTCTCCCGGGCCAGCACCTGGCAGGCAAGCGGACCCTGGTAGGGGCCGACGACCAGGTCGCCGTCCAACAGGCGGTAGAAGCCGCACCAGAAATAATGGTCGAACTTGTGGTAGAGCAGGGCGGCGATGGTGGCCATGCGCGCCTGCCGGTCGGATGTCCTGCCCAACAGCCCGGAGAGCTGCTCGCGGATGCGGCCGTAGCGGGCCAGCTTCTGTTCCCTATCCATGGCGGCCTCCCTGCCGGCCAGGGGGACGCGGCTCGGTCCAGTGGTAATGGCGGCCGCTGGCCCGCCCTTGCACGATGCGGCGGATGCGCGCCGCCACGGCTTCAGGGGCCGCCGGTCTCGCGTGCGGATGGCGGAGTGCGGCGCCGGCGAGCGTCGGCGGCGAAAAGACGTTGAAGCGCACGCCGGGATGGGCGGCGGCGAGCGAGAGGCCGAGGAGCAGCAGGCCGTTCTTGGCCATGGCGTACGGCAGGATCTTGAGATACGGGCGCTCCACGCCGGCGTCCTCGAAGGCGATGAACAGCACCGAGCGCAGCGGGGCGTGATCGAGAAGGAAACGGGTGATGTCGAGAGCCGGCCGCAGGTGCGACTGGAATGCAGCGGCCAGGTCGGCGCCGGTCAAGCCGGCGGTGGGCTTCTCCTCGACCGGCCCGTAATTGTGCACCACGTGGCGGCACGCTTCCAAGACCGCCCGCTGCCGGCGCAGGAAGCCGGCCGTGCCCCGGGGACCGGCGAAGTCGCCGCGCAGCCAGCGGACCCGCTCCCCGTCCTCACCTTTATGCCGGCGGTATTGCGCCAGGACGGAGAAGCCGGCGGCGGCGAACTCCGCCACCAGGGCGCGGCCCAGCAGGCCGGAAGCGCCGGTAATCAAGACAGTCTCACGCATGAAAACACTGGCCTATCGTGACGAGTGACGAGTGACGCGTGACGAGTAACGGCCAAATAGCGATATTGCCATGATCATGCATAGGATGGCTCGCTCCGCGTCACGCGTTACGCGTCACGCGTTACGGAGATCGACCTTTTGCATAATTCCACGGTATTGTGCATGAGCATGGCCACGGTCAGGGGGCCGACGCCGCCCGGGACGGGCGTGTAGTGGGTCGCCTTGGCGAAGGCCTGGTAATGGATGTCGCCGGTGATGACCGAGCCCTTCTTCTTGAAGGACTCGTAGAGTGACGGGGGACAAAACTTCTCGAAGTCGGCCTCCTTGTCGACGTGGTTGATGCCCACGTCGACCAGCACGGCTCCGGGCTTGACCATCTCGGCGCTGATGAAGCCCGGCTTGCCGACCGCGGCCACGACCAGCTGCGCCTCGCGCAGAATGGCGGCCAGGCCGAGGGTGCGCGAGTGGCACAGGGTGACGGTGGCATTGCGGTTGCTCAGCATGGCCGCCATGGGCTTGCCCACCAGGAAGCTGCGGCCGACCACCGCGGCGTTCATCCCGGCCGGGTCGATGGCGTAATGGTCGAGCAGGCGCATCACCCCCAGCGGGGTGCAGGGATAGACCCGGCCGCGGTTCTGCAGGATCAGCCCCTGGTTGGCGGGATGAAAGGCGTCGGCGTCCTTGGCCGGGTCGATGCGGTCGATGACCGCCCAGGGATCAAGGCCGGCCGGCAGGGGCATCTGCACCAGGATGGCATGGATTCCCGGGTCGGCGTTCTTTTCGGCGAGAATCCGCAGCAGCTCGGCGAGGGAGACGTCCGCCGGCAGCTTCACGAGTTCGGAGCGAATGCCGAGCTTCTCGGCCAGACGGCTCTTCGAGCCCACGTACGAGCGCGAGGCCGGATCGTCGCCGGCCATGATCACGGCCAGGCCGGGAACGATGCCGCGCTCGCTCTTGAGCTTCGCCACTTCGGCCGCTGTTTCCGCCTGGATGCTTTCCGCGACCTGCCTGCCATCGAGTACCGCCATGGTCTCCTCCTGAAGATCGATCCTATGCCGGGCTCCGGCCCGCGACCGGCCGGTAGACCGACATGTAGGCCGTCCCGCCGAGGCGGGGCGGCTGCGCCGGCTCGAAGCCGGCCCGGGCCAGCACGCCATCGAGCTCGGCCGGGTCGAGGCGCATGGCCAGCGGCGGGCCCGGAGGCGGCTGCCGCTTGAGGAACTCAACCACCGCCAGGAGGCCGCCGGGCTTGAGCACCCGCCGCACCTGGAGCAGCGCCGCGTCCGCGGCCCGGTCCGCGACCAGGTCGTGCACGATCATGGCCATCAGGCATGAATCGGCCGTGGCGTCGGCCAGGGGGAGCTTTCCGGCGAGATCGGCCACATCGGCGCGCAGGTTGGCCAGCCCCTCGGCCGCGGCCCGCACCCGCAGCCCGTCAACCAAGTCGGCCGCCATGTCCAGGGCCTGGACGCGCAGCGCCGGAAAGCGCCGTGCCGCCTCCAGGGAATAACTTCCCGGGCCGCAGGCCAGGTCGACGAGCAGGCCGCCGGCCTCGAGGCGCAGCGCGGCAAAGAGCGCGCGGGCGTCGACCAGGGAGAAGCTGTCCTTCCCCGCTCCCCTGGGCCTGGCGGACATGGAGCTCCCCGTCAGCCGATCCGGTGCGAAACGAGCCCGTCCTTCAGCTTGGGCTCGAACCAGGTCGACTTGGGAGGCATGATCTTGCCGGCGTCGGCCACGGCGAACAGCTGCCCGATGGTGGTGGCGCGGAAGGAGAAGGCGACGGCGAACTTGCCGGAGTCGACTTTTCGTTCCAGCTCACCCGTCCCGCGGATGCCGCCGACGAAGTCGATGCGCTTGTCGGTGCGCGGGTCCTGGATGCCGAGCACGGGCGCCAGCAGGTTGGCCTGCAGGATGGAGACGTCGAGCGAGGCGATGGCGTCCTTGCCGTCGAAGCTGCCGGGCCTGGCCGCCAGGCGGTACCAGGTGCCGCCCAGGTACATGGCGAACTCCTGGGGCCGCTGCGGCTCCTTTTCGCCGGACGCCTCGCAGGTGAAGCGCTCGGAAACGCGGGCCAGGAATGCGTCGCAGCCCATGCCGTTCAGGTCCTTCACCAGCCGGTTGTAGGGCAGGATCTTCATCTGGTTGTCGGGGAAGATGACCGCCAGGAAGAAGTTGTATTCCTCGTCGCCCGTGTGGCCGGGGTTGGCCGCCTGGCGCTGGGCCTTGATCTTGGTGGCCGCGGCGGAGCGGTGGTGGCCGTCGGCGACATAGAGGACCGACAGCTTGCGGAACTCTTTCTGGATGGCGCGGATCAGCGGGTCGTCGTCGACCACGAAAAAGACATGGCGCACGCCGTCATAGGTGGAGAAGTCGCTCTCCGGCTCCCGCGTCATGGCCTTGGCGATCAGCTTGTCGATGGCCTGGACGCGCTTGTAGGTGAGGAACACCGGCCCGGTCTGGGCATGGAGCGTCTCGATGTGGCGCTGGCGGTCGCGCTCCTTGTCCTCGCGGGTCAGCTCGTGCTTCTTGATCACGTCGTCCTGGTAGTCCTGGCACGAGGCGCCGGCCACCAGGCCGACCTGCACGTGCTCGCCCCACACCTGCTTATACACGTAGAAGCAGCGCTTGGCGTCCTGGACCAGCGCGCCCTCGCGGATGAAGCGCTCGAAGTTCTCCTTGCCCTTGGCGTAGACGGCCTCGGAGTAGAGGTCGGTTCCCGCGGGCAGGTCGATCTCGGGCTTGCCGACGTGCAGGAACGAGTAGGGATTGCCCTGGGCCAGCTCGCGCGCCTCCTCGGAGCTGAGGACGTCATAGGGCGGGGCGGCGATCTTTTCGGCCAGGTCTTTCCTGGGTCTGAGCCCCTGGAACGGTTCTATGCGTGCCATGAGTGGATTCCTCCTGTTGAAGTAAAGTCGTATTGTAAAGGATATCTCCAGGAGCGTCAACAGGAGAAGCGAAGATCAATCGTGACGCGTAACGCGTGACGCGTGACGAGGAACAGCCCTTTCGGTTCTGCAGGTGAGGAACCAAAATAAAACACGCAGCCTCCGCCATTCTGATTCACTTGAGTCAATATCGTTCCGTGCAATATCCTTTTGAACGAAATGATATGGGCTCAACCACCCGAGATGTCGTTCATGCAGTATGGCTCGAACTGCAAAAATGTGTTTGCAAGTGCCGTTACGTGTTACGCGTCACGAATGCTCGCTGATCAATTGATCCTGGGAGCCCGGTACTCCTTGTCCGGGTCCAGGCGCTGCACGTACGGCCCGTTCCACAGGGAAAGGAACAGGGAATCGAGGACCCGGGCGACGTCGGGCCGTCTGAGGACGACCTCGACGTTGCGCGAGCGGAAGAAATAGTCGTAGCCCCAGTTGCTCGTCCCGATCCAGCAGATATCGTCGTCGACGCGCATGACCTTGGAGTGGATGACCCGGGCGTAGGGGATGAAGCCGCGCCGCGCCTCGGGGATCACGGCGAAGCGGACCTCGATGTTTGCCGCGCGGGCCAGCTCCTTCAGCACCGGCACCTGGGAGGCGCGCAGGTTCCAGTCGGATACGAGCAGGCGCACGTTCACTCCGCGGGCGGCGGCGCGGCGCAGGGCCTGGTCGATGAGGACGAATCTCCCGTTCCCATCCCCTCCCGGCCCTTCCGTGCTGTAGGAGAGGAGCTGGACCGTCACCTTCTTTTTCGCCCTGTCCAGCATGCCGATCAGCGTTTCCAGCGCGTCGCCGATTCCCGGCGGAGTTCTTCCGGCCGGGCTGGCCACGAGGAAGGCATCGGCGGAGAAATACAGGGAAGGCTGCCGAGCAAGCTTCTCGTAGGCGTCCGCTTCGCCGCCGCAGAAATCCCAATCGGCCGCGAAAACGCGCTCCAAGGCCGCGGCAAAGAGAGAATTGCGGATGCCCAGGCCGGTCTCGTGGATGTGGGACAGAGAGCGCCAGTCGAAATTCTGGCTGCCGACGTATGCCGCGCGGCCGTCCACGATAAAATACTTGGCATGCAGGATGCCGCCGTGGATCCTCTTCCAGTCGAAGAGACGCAACTCGATCCCCGGTTTCCCCCGGAACAGGGCCAGGGTCTCGGGATAGGTCCGAGCCATGCCGGCGTCGCTGAGAATACGGACGCGCACGCCGCGCCGGCCCGCGGCCAGGACGGCCTCGATGACCGGCTCCAGCGCCTCCCCTTTTTCGCCGGCCATGTAGAATTCGGCGATGTCCAGCGTGCGCCCGGCAGCGGCGATCATTTCCGGCCAGACCTCGACCGCCGGCCGCGTGGCGGCGGCGTCGATCGCCGTTTCCAGCGGGATGGTGGTGACGACTTCAAACTCGGGCGGCCCGGCCGCGGGCAAGGCCATGGCCCAGGCCAGGCCCAGCAGGAGGGCCAAGACGGGAAAACGGCGGTCAGCGAGCATCGGCGGGTTCCTCCGCGGCCAGCTCGGAGACGGCGATGGGGCCGCCCTTGCGGTTTTTGCCGCGGTAGCGCAGGAACAGGCCGTCGCTCTGGCGGTACCAGTAGTCGCCGTGCCAGAAGATGGCGAGCAGGCCGCTCAGCGAGATGCGCAGGTGGACCGATGTGACCTTCTGGCCGTTGAGCTCGATCTCCTCCTCCCCCCGGCGCGTCACGCTCATCTTGCCGATCTTCAGTTCTCCGGGCCCCTGCGTGCCGATGGAGCGGAATGAGGCGCCCTCATTTCCCGACCGGGCGAATGGCCCCAGCCCCATCTGGAAGAGCTGGTTCCAGGGAGGCCCGCCGGCGTCAAAACGCTTGTCCACCTTTTTCCCCTTGAACGAGCCCGACAGGACGATCCGGCCGTCCAGAACGGAGGCGGAGAGTTCCATGCTTCGCGCCGGGTCGCTGAAGGTCCAGGCGCGCGTGCTCAGGTCGGCGGCGACGCGGAAGGTCTGGCGGACGGCCCCGGCGGGGCGTTCGCTGCTCAGCTCGACTAGGAATCCGTCCTCCGCCTCCTGGATGCGGATGACGTGGGTGGTCACGGCGCCGCCCTCGGTCTCGCGGTAGGTCAGGGTGCCGACGGGCAGGGAGCCGGCGGCCAGCAGGGACGGAATGCCAGCCGACAGCAGCAAGATGGCCAGGACGGCAGGAGCGGGCAACCGCCGCTTGCGCTTGAATCTCATGTTTGCATCATACCATGCATGAGCTCAATGTGTTAGTGTTAGTGTTTGTGTTAGCAAAGCCTGGATCGTGAATGTTGACGGACCAAAAAATGCCGCGTCTTGCTTTTTCCTTTCCCCTTTTTCCTTTAAAGCGCCTTGGCTTGGGGCATTGGAATTTTGAGTCCGTGCATGGAATCATTCTCTTACTTTTACCTTTTGCCTTTTTCCTTTTGCCTTGGATTTTGAATAAAAAAAAGGGGCCCCGCGGACGGGACCCCTTTCGTGGTTACTGTAACCGATCAATACATCCCGCCGCCCGGAGGCATGGCGGGGACGGGCTCCTTCTCTTCCTTGATCTCGGCGACCAGGCCCTGGGTGGTCAGCAGCAGGCCGGCCACCGACGAGGCGTTCTGCAGCGCCGTGCGCACGACCTTGGTCGGGTCGATGATGCCGGCGGCGATCATGTCGGTGTACTTCTCGTTCAGCGCGTCGAAGCCGAAATTCTTGTTGCGGCCGCTGCGCACGCGCTCGACCACGATCGAGCCCTCGAAGCCGGCGTTGCAGACGATTTGCTTCAGGGGCATCTCCAGCGACTTGGTCAGGATATCGACGCCGAACTGCATGTCGCCGCCCGGCTTCATCTTCTTGAGGTTCTGGGCGCACTTCAGCAGCGCCACGCCGCCGCCGGGGACGATACCCTCCTCGACGGCCGCCTTGGTGGCATGCATGGCGTCCTCGACGCGGGCCTTCTTCTCCTTCATCTCGGTCTCGGTGGCCGCGCCGACCTTGATGACGGCCACGCCGCCCGACAGCTTGGCCAGGCGCTCCTGCAGCTTCTCGCGGTCGTAGTCCGAGGTCGTCTCCTCGATCTGGCGCTTGATCTGGCCGATGCGCCCCTTGATGTCGTCGTCATTACCGGCGCCCTCGACGATGGTGGTGTTGTCCTTGTCCACCGTCACCTTCTTGGCCGAGCCCAGCCAGTCCAGGCCCACCGACTCCAGCTTGACGCCGATCTCCTCGGAGATCACCTTGCCGCCGGTCAGGATGGCGATGTCCTCCAGCATGGCCTTGCGCCGGTCGCCGAAGCCCGGGGCCTTGACGGCCACCACGTTCAGCAGGCCGCGGATCTTGTTGTAAACCAGGGTGGCCAGCGCCTCGCCCTCGACGTCCTCGGCGACGATCACCAGGGGCCGTCCCGACTTGGCGATCTGCTCCAGCAGTGGCAGCATCTCGCGCAGGTTGGAGATCTTCTTCTCGTTGAGCAGGATCAGCGGGTTCTCCAGTTCGCATACCATCTTCTCGGAGTCGGTCACGAAGTAGGCCGAGATATAGCCGCGGTCGAACTGCATGCCCTCCACCATGTCCATGGTGGTGTCGAGCGACTTGGCCTCCTCCACGGTGATGACGCCGTCCTTGCCCACCTTGTCCATGGCCTCGGCGATGATCTCGCCGATGGAGACGTCGTTGTTGGCCGAGATGGAGCCGACCTGGGCGATCATCTTGCCCGAGACCTTCTGGCTCATCTTCTTCAGGTCGGCGACGACCTGCTCGACGCCGGCATCGATGCCCTTCTTGATCAGCGTGGGGTTGGCGCCGGCGGCGACCATCTTCAGCCCCTCGGTGTAGATGCTCTGCGCCAGCACGGTGGCCGTGGTGGTGCCGTCACCGGCGATGTCGGAGGTCTTGGAGGCGACCTCCTTGACCATCTGCGCGCCCATGTTCTCCAGCGGGTCCTTCAGCTCGATCTCCTTGGCCACGGTGACGCCGTCCTTGGTGATGGTCGGCGAGCCGAACTTCTTCTCCAGGACGATGTTGCGGCCGCGGGGCCCCAGCGTCGCCTTCACGGTATCGGCCAGCTGGTTCACTCCCTGCAGGAGCTGCTTCCTGGCCTCTTCGCCCAGAATGATTTGCTTAGCCATTTTTCCTCCTATTTAGAAAATAGCCACGTTGCGCCGTTACTTGACGACGGCCAGCAGGTCGGAGCGTGAAATGACCATGTGCTTCTTGCCGCCGATCTTGACTTCCTGGCCGGCATACTTGCCGAACAGCACCTTGTCGCCGACCTTCATGAGCTCCTTGAGGGGCTTGCCCTGCTTGAGCTCATAGTCGAAACCGATCGCCCTGACGATCCCCATCATCGGCTTCTCCTTCGCCGTGTCGGGAATCACAAGAGAACCGATTTTCTCCTCTTCCTCGATGGGTTCGACCAAAACTCTGTCATCCAAAGGTTGCAGATTCATTATAATCCTCCTTATTCTGCTTGGATTTTCTGTAAAATTAGTATAAATTATTTTTTCGCCCGTGTCAACGGCTAATAAATTATTTATCAAAAAAATATGAGTGCAATGATGTTAACTTAAAAAAGTCACTA
>ENA-UOWG01001060-UOWG01001060.1-activated-sludge-metagenome-genome-assembly--contig:-NODE-1060-length-30135-cov-30.426995_pt1 | contig 30135 bp, 25 predicted proteins | sample MGYA00238147_ERZ761563 | MGnify/ENA primary metagenome ERZ761563 (study PRJEB28884, sample SAMN05720216) | anaerobic digester metagenome | isolation source: active sludge of municipal... | reverse complement strand
TTGAGCAATATTTTGTTTTCAAGCGCTTTTGCCTCCCGGAAGAATTATCCGGTGTCAAAAATCTTATATAATCAAATGAATGGAATATAAGGCATATTTAAAACAGCGCCCAAATTAATTTGGGCGCTGTCGCTTACGTTTTTCACCCCCGCAGTATTTACGCGGTGGGCATGGTTGTGAAAACACCGCGCGGGTCAACCTCGGTGCGGATGACCTTCAAAGCTTCAGGAGTAACCAATTTCGTTTCGGGGATATCCCCTTCAGGCTTGAGAAGCTCGAAGCCGGTCAACTGCTGAGCCAGTTCAAAGGTGACACCGGGGGTAAGGGATTTGACCCGCATGCGTTTGCTGACCGGATGAAAGTCATAGACACCCCACGGGCTGATCACAGCCGCGGGGCCATTGCCGATAAGGCCGGCCTCCTGGCGTGAATTGCCGCCGGTCAAATGTCCGACGGAAGTGATGAAATCAACCTTTTCAGGGAACTTATCCGGCGTCTGGAGTCCGACCAGGACCATTTTCTCGGTGAGCGACGACAGATCGTTATTTCCGCCGCTACCGGTCAGGCGGACCTTGGGATGGTGATAATCCTTGCCGATCATGTGGGTGTTTACATTGCCGTACATATCCACTTGGGCATAACCCAGAAATCCGATATCTACATATCCGTTGTAACATTGCGCGAAAGAATAGGACATCTCCATAACGGTGGGTGATTTGCGCCAGGTCATGGGACAACCGACCGACCAGGGCATATCGCCCTCAATCGGGTCTTGCCCTCCGGATTCGTAAACAATGGTGATGTTGGGAGCGTGGGTTTTCCTCGCCAGAATCCCGGCTACCATGGGAATTCCTGTTCCGATATACACGACCGAATGATCGGAAATCTGCTGCGCGATAATATAAGCCAATGTCTCCAATGGATTGGCTGGTGCATTTAAGTCTTGCATAATTTACTCCTGTCCTAATAGTAAAGTCCTGAATCATGCTTCAGGGTATATTCCTCATAAGAGAAATCAATGTCTTCATTGTCGCCCTCGGCAGCCTTGGTCTGACGGCGGGCCTCGGCAATCCACTTTGCGCCGCCCAGTTTTTCGACGAACTCGAACTGGTTTTTGACGCCCATGATCCATTCATCGCAAAAGGCCTTATTGTTTTCTTCAGAAGCGCCGCCAAAACGCATACACTTTTCCCACCATTGACGCGGCCAGTAGTAACATCCGGGCATGCTGCCGGGAAGGGCGCCAAAAGGCATTTCGACAACGGCATCCGCATAAAAGAACGGAATGATCTGCCCCTGCTTGTTGTAGCGGATGTCATTTTCGGGCACGATCTCTTCAGCCGTGATGATGAGTTTACGAGCTGCCGCGGCCACGGCCAGGTCATTGACGGCCGGACCATAGATATAGGCGTTGCCGTACTTGTCCGCAGCATTGCAATGGATAAACGCCACATCGGGATACAAAGCCGGAACAAACACAACGGGATCTTTCTCCTTCTTTAAAGGGTGCTGCATGACCTTGAGGTAGGGATTGTAGCGCACGAGGTCACTACCGAGCATCTGTTTACTGAAAAAACCCGGCGTGCCGAGTTGGGCAGCCTTAAACCCCTGGGCGACACCACCGTGACTCCATTCGGCAATAATCTTGAACTTGCCGGCCTTAAGCCCGCGGTCATAGACCCTGTCAATCCCGCGCATCTCCGCCCCGGTGTATGAACTATGGGAGTGGGCCAATAATCCATAGGTGATAAAAAAACTCTGATTCGTATTAGGCGCCCCGATCATCTGCAGATTTTTTTTACCTTGCCGGATCACCTCGTGAAAGGCCTGGTGGGGAGTTCTGACATAAGAAAAGCCACCATCGGTTATGATGTCGCCATCCTGCACAAAAGTCGCAACCGCCTCACCCATCGTCATCCGCTTGTCTTTCTTGCCGTGTTCCTTTTTCAAATGCGCCGCGCGTGCTGATTCAAAATCAACCAGACGATCCAGAACGGACGTATCGCTGAGTTTAAGATTCGCAACGGCCTCCTCGTTGTAGAGATATTTTGCCATCTCCATATCCTCCTTTTGAATTTCCATAAACAATATAACGTGGGGTTTCTACTATGAAAATCAGTCAGGGTCAAGCATTATCCACCGCTCTTAAAATACTGTTTGATTGTCAATGACTTATCATGCATAAAGACAAGTTATAATCATTAAACTATGCAGGAGGGGTAAATCATGATCCGTTCCATTGAAGAGAGTCCACTCTATCCGATTGTTAATCCGAAGAGCATCGCCTTTTTCGGTGCTTCCAATACATTCATGCGCATGGGATCCATCATGCTTTCATCCGTGCAGGCCCTGGGTTATGAAGGGAGGATCTACCCGATTCACCTGACCGAAAAAGAAGTACGCGGGTGCAAGACCTATTCCAGCATTATGGATCTACCCGAGGCGCCAGACCTGGCAATAATCGTTCTGCCGACAGAGATTGTCTGCCAGACTATGGAAGATTGCGGGAAAAAGGGCGTCAAACACGCCATCGTAGTATCCGGCGGCTTTCGGGAAACTGGACCCGAAGGCGGTAAGATGCAACAGGATCTGGAGTCCATCGCCGTTAAATACGGTATCCGTTTTCTCGGTCCCAACTGTCTTGGTGTTGCCAATCCTCATATTAAACTAAATCCTACTCCACTTAAAGCAGAAGGCCCCCCCGGTTTCGTCGGCCTTGCCTCCCAAAGCGGGAGTTTTATTACCCAGATGTTTGATTATCTTCATCGCCAGGGGATGGGATTCAGCACGGCGTTGAGTGTCGGAAATGAGGCTAACATTGACATTGTCGATTGCATGGAATATCTGGGCGCCTGCCCCAACACAAAGGTTATCACTCTTTATATTGAAGGGATCACCAGGGGAAAAAAATTTATTGAAACGGCCAAGGCCATAACCGCCCATAAACCTATTGTCGCCCTCTACGCGGGTGGGTCCGAGGCGGGTAAGAACGCGAGTCGTTCTCATACAGGATCTATGTCAGGCCCAAACGAGATCTATCAAGGCGTGTTCAGGCAATGCGGTATCATCCGGGCACAGACCTTGACGGAGCTCTTTGATTATGCCCTTGCCCTGGGAACGATCCGCCGGCCAAGGGGAAATAGGGTTATTATCCAGACCCACTCAGGGGGACCAGGGGCCACGGCAGCCGATGCTTGCGGAAGGGCGGGCCTTATGCTGCCGCCGCTCTCAATGGAAACGGTGGAAAAGCTAAAGCCATTGATTCCCAAGACGGCCAGTACGGCAAATCCGGTTGATATGACATTCAGTAAAAATCACGCGGATGACTTCTTCAATATTCCGGATATACTGCTGCATGAAAAGAACGCGGATATGCTTCTGGCCTATTTCCTGACCCCGAGTATTTTTATTGAGCGGATTCTGAAAGAAATGGGCGTTCCCGCTGAATCAATACCTGCGGAGAGGGACAAGATGATCGTTCAGTATGCCGACGCCTTTTGCAGCCTTAAAAAGCGTCACCCCGATAAACCGATCATCGGTTTCACTTACCGTAGTCTTCAAGAAAAGATGGTCAGGCATTTGCTCGACCAGGGCATTCCCGTATATCAGGACCCGGAGCGCGCTGCGCGATCTATTGCGGCCGTGCTGCAATACTATAAAATGCAAGACGACATCACAAAGGAAGCCCCATGCAATCCATGAATCCGTTAAAAGGCAAAAAACTTCATACACGAAAGATAGAAGTATCGACCCACGAATATGACGGGCAAAGAATCATTGTGGAAGGTTTTCTCAAGGACGTCCGTTTTCAGGCCTCTCATGCAATAAGCGGAGGAACGTTTGCGGCGGGCATCATTCATCACATGAAGATAAGGCTTTTGGTCAATTGCTCTAATCTTTTGATTGAGGATGTGGAGGTCGATCTGCCGTCTGTGCCTCGGGATGAGTGTCGGGAAACGATCAACTGCCTGGCTCCCGTTAAGGGCCTTACCATCACCAAAGGCTTTACGTCAAAAGTTAAGAAACTGGCCGGAGGTAAAAAAGGCTGCACGCACCTGGTGGAGCTTCTCCTGGCCATGGCCCCGGCGGCCATCCAGGGATTTGCGGCATACCAATCGCAGCAACCATCGCCTCCGGATCCCTCTCACACCAGGATGATTTATCACTTCCTTCTCAATACGTGCCATGCCTGGCGCGAGGACGGCCCGCTTGCTGAAAACCTCAAAAAGATGATCGACAAAAAAACCCGGGACAGGAGATAAAAAGGCGGGGAATGAAGGCAAAAGAATTAAATCTTTTTAATATTATTCATTTTCTTTTTTAAGCTCTTGACTTTGCCCAGTGTTTCCGATAAAAAAACGCCGGTCGTTCCCAGAACAACCTCAATGAATTATGGATATCCGACTTACGCAATATTTATTTAAATTTCCCTTCCATAACATCATTGGAAATCTATGCACCTTTGCATCCCCACTACACAACAAGAAAAAAATCATTCCCGCCATAACGGGGGTAAAGGAGGAAATATATCATGGTAAAAAGTAACACGTCGGAACGCAGGTTGCCAGTACTCGGCATTAACAGTTTAGGACGAATCGGCAAACTGACTCTGTGGCATCACGTCGGCAGAAAGTACTTCAAAGAAATTGTGGTCAACCTGGGCCGCGATGTAGGCACGGGCATGGACACAATCGCCCGCTTGATTGAAGCTGATGCTACTTATGGGTTGCTCCACCGGTTTCTCTACGGCATCAAAGCGCAGCCCGTTATTCAAATTACGGATGATAAAAACGGCAAAATGCTTATTGACGGCATACCGGTGACCATTTTGCGCGAAGAGCGGAATCCTGTCAATATTCCCTGGCGTCAGTACGGCGCGGATATTGTGGTGGATTGCAGCGGCACTTTCAAAGACCCGACCGTTCCCGTTGACGATAAAAAAGGCTCGATCCGGGGGCATTTAAACAGCGGCGCCAAGGTGGTTATCCATTCCGCACCGTTCAAAATTAAGAATAAAGCTCTGTCCACGCCGGACGACACCACAACCCTGATCTACGGGATTAACCACGCCGCATTTGACCATAAGAAGCATCTGCTGGTTTCCGCCGCGTCCTGTACCACGACGGGACTTGCGCATATGGTCAAGCCGCTTCTGGATAATGAGGACACCAACATCATTCTGACGGCATCCATGTCCACGATCCATGCCGTCACCAACACCCAGAGCGTTCTGGATAAGATGCCTAAGGCAGGCGAATCGGACATCCGCAAGACGCGCAGCATCCTGAACAATATTATTCTTACCTCGACCGGCGCCGCGAAGGCCCTGATCGAGGTCATTCCGGAAGTGAAAAACATCGGCTTCATGGGCGACTCCATCCGGGTGCCGACCAACACACTTTCACTCATCGTGCTGAACTTAACGTTTCAGGCGCGCCAGAACAAAGCGGGAGACACGGCCAATATCGACACCAAAAAACTCAATGAAATTTACCAGAAGGTCGCCCAAAACAATCCCCTGGTCCGATTCACAATGCAGCAGAATGTTTCAACCGATCTTATCGGTGAAGACGCGGCAGTCATTATTGAAGGGCAATTCAATCACACCAGGACCGCTTTCATCCCCGTTGATCTGTCGCATATTCCGAATTTACCGGCTGGCTTCCTCCAGGGTATCGGCGAGAAAACGCTGCAAGTCCCGGTGGTCCATGCCAAAATTTTCGGCTGGTATGACAACGAATATGGCAGTTACACGAATCGGCTGGGCGATTTGACCGTTTATATCCACAAAAACATTCAATAAGCAACAGACCATCGAAACACATCCCCCCACTTTCCTTTTCACGGAAAGCGGGGGGAATCATTTTTGCTTTTGCGAAGCTTTATGGTCTAAAGCGTGATCGAATAATACTTATCCGTCTCTCTTTCATGCTTTCCTAAATAGAGAGCGCCGCTCCAGCCGTCAATGCAGATAAAATCTCCCGTCTTGATGGTGTGGCCTTCCAGCGCGGCATAGCCTTCCGTTTCATAGACCTTCAATTTACTGAACCCCACCACACCGACTTTGCCCAACTGCGGAATAGTCACAGCGGCATGGGAGGTTGCACCGCCTTTAGCCGTGAGGAGCCCCTCGACCTGCAAAAGGACGCCGACATCATCGGGAACCGTATCCGGACGCACAAGAATAAGCGGCGTTTTAGATTCCGTTTTGCGAAAATGTTTGATTTCATCTTCGGAATAAACGGCTCGACCACAAAGTGCGCCACCGCTTACTCCGATTCCTATTCCCAGAAGAGAATCACGCAACGAGGATGTGTCTTTAAAACGCCGCAAACTTTTTGTTTTGGTCTGATCCATATCCCGCGTTTGCAGCAAGAACAGCTGATTTTTTTGCGGACCTTCGAACGTAAACTCAATCTCCTGATGATTGAAACCCTTTTCGTAAATCATGATTTCCGCTATATTGATTAACTCGGCATAGATGGCCGGAAAGGTGGCTTCCAACGAAATTTCCGTATTACGATTCTCTGCAATTCGCTGTTTTTCAGATATGGGAAAGGTTTCGACCAAACCGGAAACAATATCATCGCCCTGAACGCCGAAGATGAAATCTCCGTAAAGTGTTACATCGGATGAAGCGCTTTTCGGATCACGCGTAAAAATCACGCCTGAGCCGGAACGTTCATGAAAATTGCCGAAAACCATCGCCTGCACGATAACGGCTGTTCCCCACTCGTCGGATAAATGCATCTGATGACGATAAATTTGGGCCTGTTCGGAATACCAGGAATTAAATACTTGCAAAATGGCGTGGCGCAACTGACGCATTGGATCATCCGCCACCGGAAGACCGCTGTCGAGAATACCTTTTTTATAAGCCAGGGCAATTTGTTTCATCAGATCAGGTGAAAACTGAATTTTTCTTTCCACGCCATGTTTTTGCTTGAAATCATCTATGATAGCGTCGAAGAAATCACGGCTTAATCCCTGAAACATACCCCACGTCTGCAAAAATCGTCGGTAGGAATCCCAGGCTGCCCACTGAAAATCTTTTCTCAAACTGAGAGTTTCGGCAATCGAGGCGTTGATGCCCACATTTAAAAAAGAGCGCATCATGCCGGGCAGAGAAACCGTGGCGCCGCTTCGAACCGACAAAAGGAGAGGATTGTTTTGGTCGCCGAATCTACGACCGGTTTTCTTTTCCAACGCGGCAATTTCTTTGTTCACACGCGCAGCCAGATCGCTGAAGACATAACGGTAACCATAAACAGCGTCGTAGCCCCGAAAGACCTCCGTCGTAATGATAAATCCCGGCGGAACCGGAAATCCGAAGGACACCAGCTTCTTCAAAAAATAGCCTTTGTTTCCCAAAAGAATCTGGTTGTCCATTTTCGAGTTTTTGCTGTAGATGGCGGAAACGGTCAGTTCAGGGTTATAGGCCATCAAAAGATTGAGAATCCGTTTGTTGTCCTTGAATTTTTCCGTTTCCGCGTTGAGCGTTTTAATGACTGCATGAACGAAATTATCCATTACCTGCAGTCCGAACGCGGACGAGATCATGCCGCGGATAAAATTCTCTGATTGCTGATAAACAAATTCATCCTGCCGGAGCTGCTCACCTTTACCGTCTGTTTTATCCGTCTGCGGGTTGACCTGGCGGACGATTACCGGCAGATTGACGCTGTGGGCGTCGATATAATAATCACGGATGGCATCCTGAATACCTTTGGAAATAAACCTGAAAATATCGATGTATTGATCCACGGAAAACTGTTTGATGGGCAGCGCACTTGTGATAAATTTAACCTTGCCCACCAGTCCTTCGGTGGAAATGCCCTCCAGCTCTAGCGCGCTAATATAATGCCATAAATAAATATGAATTTTGATAATCGTGCGCTTGGTGATGAATTTCAGATTCAGCGATTTGATCAGTTCTTCGAACAGCATCCCGCCCAAGCTTTCCAGGCGTAGCGTCATCCCCAGGGCGTCAAATTTTTCTTCATGATAGGTTCCATACATGGACGGAATGCCCGCGGCAATGTGTCTTTTATAGTAGATATTTTCAAAAGACTGAGTTTTCTGCCCGGAAAGAATCCTGGCTTTGAGTGCGCCAAGGAATTTCAGAATGATCGTCAGGCTGCGGTAATAATTTTTATCGCCTAGCGATCTCTGCAGGGAGAGGATATCCTGCGTGGAAAAAGCATTGATGGATTTCAGGTCTTTGAGCAAATCAAAATACTGCGGATAATATTTTTTATAGATTAATTGATAAATACGGAGCATCAGCGACACGCGTTCTTGATCTGTCTCGGAAACATCCTTGATTTGGGAAATCTCTCTGGTAATTCTTGCCTTGTCCCATTCCAGAAATTTTCGTGGGTCATTGTTCGCTTCGGAAAATAGGTGCACAAAGGTCTGATGCATGCCGTCAAAATATTTACCGGCGTTTATCACCTGGTCATATATTTCATCCGGAATATGTTTGCGGATAAATTGTTTGTCACCGGAAAACCAGTAGCGGAAAATATTCTCGATAAACTCGACCATCAGACTGTTGCTCTCCACGTGGGATTGCTTGCGGAAAAAATCGATCAAGCGGTCATTGCGGAAGGACAACTCATCCACGCGGGTCGTGATGTCCCGTAATTCCCCTTCCGCGCCGATTTCACTGAAATACACGGGAAAGAGACGCAAAAGCTGCTTGATCAGGTTGTAAGCCGGAGCGATATCCGTGTTGAGCAAACGGGAAATGTCCCTTTGAATCAGATCCGTGTCGCGAATAAAAATCCCGCCGATTTTCAAATTAATGATCAGAGCGGAGACTAATCTTTTCGTCCAGCGCGGTTTCATGGCGATAATTTCCAGCCAGGCCCGGATGGCTCGAATATGTTCAGGATTGACCTGCACCTGCCAGTCTGTCGATGATCCTTTAATTTCAGGGTATTCAAAACCGTAGGCAATCAGTTCGTCAAGAAAGGTTTCCACAAGCGGGTGGATGTTTTGCGCAAAAACCTCTTTGGCCGCCGTAAGAATACAGTCGATGCTTGCACCGCGGAATTCATTTTGCGACGTATTCATTTTCAGGAAACCGAAAATCTTCCGCACAAAATCATCCAGATTTTCTTTCTTCTCCTCCTGAAAAACAAGTTTTAATGAATAATTGATTTCCCGCATAGCGCTGACATGGATATCCCGAAGCCCCGGAGCAGACATGACTCCGAAAAGGAAATCCAGCTTAACGAGATGACGGCCCGAATAGGCTTCAGATTTTTCCAGCGCGTCGGCTACATGAAGGTAGCCATCGAGAATCTGGAAATAATCCGGCAGGGCAAGGAAATCCCCGATACGTGTTCCGGCTTTGTCGCCGTCTTGGGGACAAAGCGCTTCGAGCTCCAGAACCAATTTGCGAAAATGATGATGACTGAGCGGCTGGATCAATTCCAGATAAGCCTTCTCGTTCAGCATTGCCTCGGCCTTGCGTTCAGCGATGAGCCATAGGGCAGGATCGGGCTGACTTAGCCAGAAAGTATAAGTCGCTCGATACATTTTATAGAGCAACGTAGCGAAAGCCGGCGTGGAAATCTCCACTTTCTTTTCCATAACCGACCGGATAATTCTCTTCAGGTAGGATGAACATTTTTTAAACAACGCCGATTCCTCGTCGGCAATATCCATCAATGCGTTGATAAACCCCGGAAACAGAGACAGATTTCTTTCCAGATATTCATTGCTCTGCAGAATAATCGCGTCCGCATAGTCGAATAGATAATGAATGGCGCTGTCTTTGACATCTTCGGACGCGGGTGATTTCAGAACGTCAAAATAAATTGTCAGCAGAATGGATAAAGCAGACAGTCCCTCCGGAGAATTATTATAGATATAAAAATCACCAATGGAGATGGACTTGAGTTCTTTGAGAACATATTCCCAGTTGACATACGGATGGTTGAGTTCGATGAGCAGCTCGCGTGTTTTTTTTTGCAAGCCGTAGTGGTCTTGAACAATCTGCAAAAGCGGCGCATATTGCGGCGGGATCTGAACATCCACCGCCGTCCTTTCCAGATTGACTTTCAGTGCTGATGAAACCCATCGATTCTGCTCGATGGGTTTTGATTTTGTTGTCATAAGAAATAACCCTTTGCCAGGCAGGTTAAACAGAATTTTGGTTGGATTTCAAGGCCGTAATTTCTAAAAAAGTCCGTCAAAGTTAGCAAGCGTCAGGTAAATTCATCTTTTCTTCTTGGAGCGCTTATTCAAAAGAACGACCATTAGATGAATCATGCCGGCACAAAAAAATGCGATTATAATCGTTAAGAGATACGTAAAAAAAGCCGCTGTCCATCCGCCCATAACATCCTCCTTGTCTATTTCGCGAGCAGGCTGCAATAAATACCGGCAATGATTGCCGTGGTAATGACGCCGCTGACATTGGCGCCCAGAGCTTCCGGTAAAATAATGGCTGTTTTATTAGCCTTGGAAACCAGTTTCTGGGCAACCTTGGCTGTAGTCGGCACGCAACTGACGCCGGCAATACCAATGGCGGGATTAAATTTACCGCCCGATATAAAATACAATATATAACCGGCTATAATACCGCCGAGTCCGGAAACCAGCAGCGATAAAACACCCAGCAACAGTAAGGGTAAAACTTTCGGATCCATAATCGTGTTGGCGTCGCAAAGAACACCCAGAAGCATTCCTAAAAACATCGTGGACGAATAAAGGATTGGCCCCTGTAAAAGATTAATATATTCTTTAATGCCGGATTCACGGACGACAACACCGAAAAACAGGCAGAAAATTAACGGCGCTGCAACCGGAAGCAGGAAAGACAGGAAAACGCACGCGACAACGGCAAAGAGCATCTTTTCCCCGGAGGTAATGTTTCTTTTCTTTTTGGGCGGCGGAGGTTTGATGGCCAACAGCTTTTTTGGCACCAGGAGCCTGACCATGTAAGGATAACCGCCATAAGCAAAGCCCAAATAAAGATAAGCAATGATGGCGATGGGGACAAAAAGTTCCGGCGCCAACCGAAGCGAGGTAAACAAGACCATCGGACCATCGGCGCCGCCGACGATCGCGATAGCCGCGGCCTGCTGCGGTGTATAGCCGAACATCTGGGCGACGGGCAGCGTAATAATGGTACCCAATTCGGCAAAAACAGCAATAAACATGCTCTGAAAAGGACGAGACATGAGATACCCAACGTCAAGCAGCGCACCGATTCCCATAAAAACCAGGCAGGCTATCAAACCGTTGCTGAAGGTATAAGTATAAATGGGTTGCAGCCAGTCAATCTGCAAAATAGTCATCAAATCAGCGGCGTTTTGTACGGCATCCGCCGTAGCTCCGGCCTGCGCTTCCACAAAAAGCGTCCCCATGCCGCCATGCAGGTTCAAGGGATCAAAAAACATAATGGCTGCATTCACCGTAGCCATGCCCAGTCCCATGGGAATCATGAGCAGCGCCTCCAGTTTTCCTTTTTTCCCCAGATAGACCAGCAAAAGCCCCAGCAAAATAAGAGCAATTCTGGCGATAGCCATTTTGGGGTTATGGGAAAATGCGTCCGCTAACGTCGTGACACCCTGAAAAATATTGGTAACGGCATCCCACGTCATGGATCGGTCTCCTTACAAAACATAGCATTCCAAAAATTGACTTAGATTTTAAGAACGTGGAAGTCATTATCATATTATTTTTCATGAAGTCAAATTTTCCTTTCGGGATAAAATTCTGCACAAATAAGCAATTTAATCGCCCTGGAAAATGTTTGGCAAGAAACAGGCCATCGCGCTTCATGGAAGAAAATCAGCGCCCACCTGCCCTAATTCTTGACCGCATGGAATGTTTGGTATATGAATTTAACAAGAAAGGTGAAACATGGCATATAAAACTGTTACAGATGTTGAACAAAAGTTGATAGAGGCCGGGTATATCCCGTCCAGGGAAATAGCCACGGTTATTTTCCTGGCGCAGGCAACGCAGAAACCTGTTTTAATCGAAGGGCCGGCGGGTGTCGGCAAAACGGAACTGGCCAAGGCGGTCGCCCGCAGTTTGGATCGTGAATTGATCCGTCTCCAATGCTACGAAGGCCTGGACGAGGCCAAGGCTCTCTACGAATGGGAATACGCCAAGCAACTGCTCTACACCCAGATGGTCAAGGATAGAATTAACGACATTATCGGCGCCACGGCAACATTAATCGAAGCGGTCGATCAGATCGCCGCTCAGGAAGACGCTTTTTTTTCCGATCGTTTCATCCAGCCGCGTCCGCTTCTGCAGGCCATCAGTTCAGATAAACCCGTCGTGCTGCTCCTGGATGAAGTAGATAAGTCCGATCCGGAGTTTGAAGCCTTTCTTCTGGAATTGCTCAGCGATTTTCAGGTTTCCATCCCCGAATTAGGAACGCGCAAGGCCATCAAAATTCCCTTTGTTCTGCTGACATCCAACAACTACCGGGATATGAGCGACGCTCTCAAACGCCGCTGTGTTCATCTCTACATTGATTATCCGGCGCGCGACACGGAGATTGCCATTGTCCGCCTGAAAATTCCGGACATCGAGGAAACACTTTGCGCTGTTCTGGTGGACTCTATCCGCAGAATCCGCACACTGGATCTGAAGAAAAGCCCCAGTATTTCAGAAACCCTGGACTGGGCGCAATCGCTTTTGGCCTTGCAGATTCATGAACTGACGCCCGAAGTTGTCTCGGAAACACTCAACGTCATTTGCAAATATCAGATGGATCTGGAAAAAGTGCGGAAAAACATGAACCGGGTGATTGCCTGATCGTTAACATCGGTTATCATCCAAGCGTCTGAAAACCGTGCCGTGGTGATTTATGGTCAAGTTGATTGGGCAATTCGTTTCTTGCTGCCGGGCTGCGGGGCTGCGCGTTTCAACGTCGGAGGTTCTCGATAGCCTCAAGCAGTTACAGCTTATTGACCCGACCGACGAGCTGCAATTTCGGGCGCTGCTTCGCGCCAATTTTGCGAAGAGCTTAAGAGAACTGCAGCACTTTGACCGTCTCTACCATCTCTTTTTTCATGAAATGCGCATCAATGCGGGCGACATGCAGCAGGCGGCTTCCCAAATCGAACAAATCCGGAAGGCGACAGACCTGCTGAGAGAAAAGCCCCATGACAATCCCGTTTACGACGCCGTTGTGGACTTTCTGGCCGGCAATCCCATGCCCCTGCTTGCGGAAATGCGCCGGATCCATTCGGAATCGGATGATTCAACATCGCCCGCCCGGTTTAACTTCGGGCCGCTGGCCAGTCGTTTTAATGTGCTGCTGCAGATTAACGCGGCAGCAACCACTGCCGCCGCGCTTCTGGAAAATAATGATTTAGAATTGGATTCGCAGTCCCGTCGTGATCTGTCCGCTCATTTCGACGAGCGTATTGAAGCCGCGCGTTCCATCCTGATGTACGAACCACGTCCGGGAGATACCGGCACCCGAAAAGTTAAAACGTATGAACAGCGGCTGAAGGATCTGGGAGAAAAAGCCTTCTCGTCGTTCACCCGCGAGGAAGTGGAAGAGATGCGGGAAGCCATCGATAAACTGGTACGCAAATTGAAGAACATCGTCAGCCGCCGCTTTGCGGTGCGCGACCGGGGAAATCTGGATGTCAAAAAAACGTTGCGGGCATCTGCCAAATACGACGGCGTTCCCCTCGATATTAAATATCGCCGGAAAACCATGCGCAAAAGCCGGATTGTCACACTGTGCGACGTATCGGGCTCCGTCTGGGCGGCGGCCCGTTTCATGCTCAACCTTCTTTATTCTCTTCAGGATTGCTTTGACAAGGTTAGTAGTTTTGTCTTCATAGACCAGCTGACAGAAGTCACCGGCATCTTTGAAGAGCACGACATTTCCGAAGCCACCCGCATCGTCATGGAAGAGGCGGATGTGCACTATGAAGCACCGACTGATTATGGTGAAACCCTGCGGAATTTTAAAAAGGACTATATGGAGCTTCTAACGAAAAAGACAACGCTCATCATCGTCGGCGACGGACGATCCAATTATATGAATCCGGAAGATGCAATTTTGGGCGATATACGGGATCGCTGCCGCCGGGTGATCTGGCTCAATCCAGAACCGGAAAACCTCTGGGGGACCGGGGACAGCGAAATCAAGGCCTACACGCATCACTGCCACGAAGTCCGCCCCTGTCGAAATGTCAATCAATTAGTTACTTTTATCGAGGAGCTGGTTTTATAAGCTAAGGAGTTGCTAAATGAATCATGTCCACCATGTTCATCTTTTTGCTTCGGATCTTGAAAAAAGCCTAAAATTTTACCAGGACGCATTTGGCGGAAAAGTGATCCTTGATGAGAACCTGGCAGGGGCCCGAAACGTATTTATGAGAATCGGCACTGGCCGCATTCACTTCTACGACCAGGCGCCATCATTCTCAGGTAGAGGCAGCATCCATCACTTCGGGATACAGACCGATAACATCGAAGGCGTTGTAGAAAAACTCAAAGTTATGGGTGTTTCTTTCACGAAAGGCATCACAGACATCGGTGCATGGAAATACATCATGGTTCCTGCACCTGATAACGTGCTTATCGAGCTTTTTCAGGTGAACAAGGACGTAATTCCGGAGCATTATAAAGACTATTTCGACTAGCTCAAGGGTCTTAACGGCGGGTGATAAGATACTTTGGGATGATAAAATTGCTTTCTGTACTGCATTCTTTATATGTGGCATTTCTGCCTCCTTTTCTTAATTCATCAAGAATAACAGATAGATAATGACCAGTATCTATTGATCTATCAAACACCCACTTGGTACGTATTGCAGATGGTAAGTTTCACAATTAATCACTTGTTGATCCTATCACTTTGTGAAGTGATTATTCCGGGTCAAACCGGCCACCGATATCTGGTTTACAGACAATATGAATCTGGAGGTTACGGTTCTTATCAATGCCAGGGTCAGCCATTATTTTAGACGGCGGAAGATGTTTCCAACCCAGGAGATCAAAGAGGAGAGGTCGGACGGGTCGCTTGTTGTTTCATTTCGGGTGGGTCAGTACGAGGCCATTATAAATATCCTCAAATCATGGATTCCTAATATCGTAATCCTGGCGCCTGAGGAGTTCAAGAAACCCCTGATCAAGGATATAAAGGCATGGCTGAAGCGGCAGGAAAATATAGTTTAAATTATCCCTTAGATGTTTGCATAAAATATTACATACGAAATGCCTCATACCATTTTCTGGCTTTTTTAGGCCAATATTGCTCGACCATTGCCAATTCTGTTTCGGTCCCGTAACTGTCAACAAAACAATTCTTATACATACATAGCTGTTCCATTTTTTCACAGGCGTCTCCCTCTTCCAGACATATCTTCCAAAATCTCTTCCAGTTTTGAAAGGCGGGAACAAGAATACGCATAAAATCGAAAACGTGTACTAATTCATGGGCCAACACAAATTTAAATCTGTCTTCTCCCCCAGGTTCCTCGACTTTTAGCATAGTATTAATTTCAGTATGAATTATTATTGCAGCATTAAAAGCTACAGGTCCAGGAGGTATAGTACCTAGTCCAACAGGAAATAAAACCTCTCCGGCATTTGATGTATAGCAAGCCAGTGCATTTGGACGATTAAATTCATCTGACTCACCTTCTTGACAGCGTATGTTCTGACAGGCAATAGGCAACCATTCCTTTATGCTGACTGGTTTTCTAAAACAAGAATCTATTTGTATAAAACTATCACCAGACAAATCCAGAGAAAAAGGCTTACTAGCACTAAGCACCAAGAGACGATCATTCTCTATTTCATTAATGACTTCCTGCGTCCATTTTTTACAATTAAACAGATTGTTTGATATTTTTAGGCTGAAGGTACGAGCTAATTCTTTTGGTTTCTGGCTTTCTTTCTTTAAAATGGATCTCATGGATTGTTTCCCCCGGACTTATCTATATCTCTCTATTCTGATTTAATTTCCTTCAAATTGTGCTTTTTGAGCTAATTATCAAGATTGTGTCAGTACCGTTCCCTCTGTTTAATTTTCAATATATTCGTTTACCCAGTGCATGAGTAAGATCAACCAGTTCCAGTCCTAATTGTAGTTTCTTCAAAGATTCCCATCTTTTTTGTAAACGCCAGAAGATCTCTTCATCCACCGAACCCGGCTGAATCATATGAAAGACTGCTGGCGGCTTAGGTTCTTTTTTTGGTTTTTCCAGCCTCCAAAGCCTCCCATATCTTTGAATCATGCGAAGCGGCGACCAGTCCAGATCAAAGTGAATCATAATTTCACATTTATTATGCAAATCAATTGACTCCGAAAGCCGATCCGAAGTAACAAGGACAAAGCCTCGAGGACAGCGGGATTTCTTAACATTGCATCTGACTTTTTTCTGTTCGCCGCAAAATTCCCGTTTCACGGCAGCTTCTTGTTCGCTTTGGGTTCTGTCGGCTATTTTTTTGTACCCTTCGGTATCCCAAACGACGCGCCTTGCCCCTTTCTTACCATAAATATCACTTCTAGTATCCGGACAATTGCAGGTAATGCCATCTTTATAAAACTTTTTTTCAAGTTCTGAGGCAAGTGCGGCAACTGACCCGCGGTGCGCACAGTAGATAAGAACTTTCCATTTAGGCTTAGCCGAACGCTTTATCCATATCTTTTTGATAAAATCATATAGCGCATCTATTTTCCCCGAGAGTAGATGACGTATTTCCTTTTTGTTTCTCTCTAAAGACCTCAATGACACCAATGTATTCTCCATATACGGCGCGTCCGGCTGATAATGGAAAAGTCCTTTTTGAGAAAATCTTTTCGGTTGCCGAATAAAACCGGCTGTATTTGCACTGCGCTTTGTAATAACGCCGGCCAATGCCATTCTTTCTGCACAATAATACAAACTTGTTTGCTCGGTAATGGCCTGATGAAATTTCAGCAGACCCATTACAGATTTTGAGTAATATGCAGGCGGTCTTAAGGGAATTGTTGGACATCTGGGTGTGCTGCCTTTTGGGCCTAATTTCAAAAGAACATTCGGCGAAGGTATTGGTTTTAGGTCTTTCATAACCTTCCTGAGGTCCAAGGCAAAATCTTCAAATGATTTCTTTTCACCGTCATCGAGTTTTTCAAGTAATTTGTCTTTTCTTTTTCGGCTCAATGAAGACAAATCAATCATGGTTTTATAGAGGTTGAGATAACTGGTCTTGATGCGTTTATCCTCTAAGGCCTCCTCATCTTTAGGTATAAGCTCGCCACGTTCCTCTCTAACTGAAATACGGGTTGGGTTAATGGGTGTTGCGGAAAGTAAAAGAAATTTCCTTTGCTTTGCACCAGAGCTATGCCTGCCTGGTTTTTCAGTGTAAGCCTTTGCCGCCGTTCTTTGCAGAAACGATTGAAACCGATGTACTTCATCGATAACTACCACGGCGCCAGCAGGAAAAGAATTTCCTTGGTTCATCATGGATCTGCATTCAATATCACCAATTTTGCGGGTACTGCGCTTACGCAGATGGTCAAGTCCTTTTGCTAAAAAAGCATCTCTGATCCATGGATGATTTTCGTATTCTTCCTTTGAAAGTGCTTCACCCCGGAAGGCTTTATACAATAGGCGTTCATTCTCCTTTTTTCGAGTGACCAAGACAATGGGTCTCGGCTTTTTCGAGTGGCTCAGAATCTCTGCAATAACCCTTAGAGCGATTATCGTTTTGCCTTGCCCAGTGGGAAGTTGGATTAAGGCTACGCCGTTATCCTTTATTTGCCTGTATGCCTGTCCTGCATACACTTTTTGATCATTATTTAAACGGAGACGATTTAAACTCATGAACATCCTTTAACCAGGCTTTCGATACAAAATGCGAAGTTTTTAAGCTTTCGATTCATATCTTTTTCCAGTGGTTCCTTAAGAATGGCACGTAGCGATTTCAAAACTGTTTTTAATTCCTTTTTATTATAAAAGAGGTGGCTTTTATCATTATCTACGAAAGTCTGCCATGGAACAAGAACGCGAGGGTCTGAATAAATACAAAGATTACTAAGGTCTCCGTGGGCACTATTATAGCCATTGCCCAAACCGGCGGTGGCGTTGGGATTGAAAAGAAGCCCCAGTAGCTCTGAACCTTTTTCCTGTCCCTCCATCAAACCATCGAGCGGAGGTAGATTAATGTTTACGTTTTTACCGCCTTTCAAAACCAGTCTGAGCCTGGCGCCTGGAGACCAAACTACACCTTCAAAAATATGTTTAGCAGGCTTTCTCCAATGCCTTGTTATATAATCTCCAAGCTCAAGCTCGGCTTTTCTGATATCCTTACCGTCATAAGCAGCAGGAAAATGAAGACAGTTGCCTTCGGCCCATAAACCAGCCATAAATTTGCTGAGAGCGATATCTTCTCTGTTCAAGAATAGATCCACTTCTGTCTCTTGTCTTTTCTCCGGCGGCAACACTTGTTTCCATTTGCCAGTGAAACGTTCCGTTGCCCAGGCTTTTTCATTTGTCGACACAGTGCCATTTTTCCCCAATAATGTAGCCAGTGCTTGCCGAAGCACAGCTACCTGTCTGCTTCCTTCTGCTTTTATAAGCACACCTGTTTCGACATTCTTTCCTGTGTAGGCCATTTCGGTGAAGTTTGCAGAACCAACATATATAATAGCACCGGATTTTCGATGTGCATCCCATTCGCCATAAAAAGCTTTCCCATGCAAACCATTACTTTCATCGAACGGAATAAAATTTCTTACTGTCCAATTCCTTCGATTTGGCAAGTTTTTCAGCCCATGACTTTCCGTTGTAAGAAAGAACAGACAATCGCCTTTATCAGAAAGATGCGGCCCAATGGCTCGTAGAACCTTTTTGCTTGGCGGCTGAGGTGATACTATAACCATGGACGTCATCTTGATCCCGGCCAATGCACTTTTAAGTGTGTTTAATGGAGTGTCCTTGATCATGGGCTTTTGTTTGTTCAAGTCCCAGAATACCGTAAAAGAGTCATTTTTTGGTAATTTGCCCGATATGAACCTTGGTATCCAGCACCAGAAATTCAAGTTTTCACGTGCTTCACGGATTGATAAGTTGGACGAACCGAGTAAAAGACTATTATTAAAAATCCATGCTTTTGAATGAAATACCCCGCCATTTTTATATCGCGGCTTTACATGAAAACTCTGCACACCGGCGATCTCCCGCCATTCATCTGAGGTTAATTTAGCTGGCCGATATCCTGCACCATCAACATGGAAGGATAAATCCTCACTGTTACATTGTTTCAGTAACCCCAGAGCAAATCCGAGATCCAAGGTATAGGAGTGGATTTCAGAGACAGAACGCATGGCCTTTATCAGGCCTTTGAAATTCCTTATTCCCTGCAAATTAACGTTATGCAAATCTACTCCTTGCTGATGCCGCTTCGTTTAATTGATTTAAAACCTGCCAAAATCGGGTAAGCCGGAAACTGTTTAGGATTCTGCGCCCTTCTGCCTGCCGTCTATAATATTCATGGATTAAAGGAGGTTCTCCGGTGCGTTTCGCATCTTTTAAATAATCAAGAATATTCCCCAGGCTTTCCTTAAGAGCAGGTTCCTTCTTGAAAAGACGGTTAAGGTAATAGAATGAATTTCGTGAACTTTTCCTTATTATCCTTGAATTCAACTTGATGATTCTACCTCGTCCGTCTTCTTCCTCCCCGTCTGTTGAACGAATTTCTATGCCGAATAGGGAACGGATAATCCAATAACCAGCATAAATCCGAAGTAGGTCTTTATCATTTATCCCTATAGGGTTTTTATTTTTAATAAGATGGCTATGATTACTTGATTGTAGAGTTTCAGATTGACGGCACCACGCAGCGCGAAAATTTTTGGCAAGTTTCTTATAATTGACTTTTTCCTTTTTATTATTTTGAATCAATCTGTTCACTCTATCGAGGATTTTTTTATCGATAATATTGTCCATTTCTCCAACGCGGCGACGAATGTCATGGACTGAGCGGGACCTTTCTATTTGACGGCGCAGTTTCTTATTTGAGGAATTTGTAATTATAAGACGCCTGCCTACGCCTGCCGTTTTCCTCCCTAGTTTTTTATCAAGAAAGTGGAGATACTTTTTCAGTACATTTTTACCAGGATTTTGTCTGCAGGTGGAGAACAAGGCAAAATAGATCCAATGTGCACCGGGCGTAGCGGCAAGAGGGAACACCTTGCGGGCAGATTCATTTGCCCCTAGTTCGTCCAAAGCATCCTTGATACTGAGTTCTTCGCCGGTCCTATGGCCTATTATTTCGCAGATTCGGGCTGGTGTCCGACCAATATAGAGTTGATTTTTGACGATCTCAACGACTGGCTTACTAGCCTTGATTTGTAATTTTTTCTTGTTTGAATTTTTAAAAAGAAAATGAAAAATGTCATCTTTCATAAGGGCACTAAATATATTTTGATCAAAAGGAAAATAGGTTTTGTGCCCTCAGGTTTAGAATAAATTTTGCTCGCTATGCGATCATTCATTTCTTGGACTGCCGTCCTTATATTTTTTATTCTATCTCCGCCACTGCCAGTTGCCTGTTGTCTGTCTTCAATTCTCTTTTGCAGTGCGCTGTGTTCTTCAGGGGTCCCATATTACATCAATGCTTCGCGAGGCCGTAGTTACGGCCTATAAGCATTCTAAAATACGCCCGTGCTGCACTTGAATTAATGAGAACTTACTTTTAGTCATTTAACTATAGGACGCACGGACCTGTGTGTCAAGAATATTTAGACCATAAGATATGCGAAGGCCGTGACGGCCATGGTCGTTCGGGAATTACTTCTGTATCAAATAATTTGTGTAATCGTAATATCCACTTGTAACATTACTTTCTGTTGCCGCTCTCCATTATTATGAAATGGTTTACCACTGTTAGAGTAATTGAAAATAAACCCTTTTAACCGGGTGCCTGTTTCAATTTCATTTAGTTCTTTATTCATCTCATTCATTAAAGCTTGAATGCGTGGATATTCTTTGAGGTTTGACAGAGTTTCAGCAGACGATGTACCTTCTTCTGTTAGTATTACTGGTTGAAATCGCTTATATTGTTCCCGTGATAATCTATAATCTTTTAAAAATTTATCATACGAACCTGAAATTAACTTATAGTATGTATAAATCTCTAACAGCGTCCTCAACAGTGTTTCACCATTTTTATTTTTGTCTTTATTGTTACCCCGGGGATTTATCTTCAATTCTATTAAATTTATAGCGTGGTTGAGATTATCCATAGCCACAAGATCGATTTTCCCGAATTTGTCAGACCCCTTCTCTTTTATAGGCACTTCATAATCGAATATTTTACCTAAGCTATATTCTTTGCCTGAATTAAATAAAGCAACTGCCAGAAGCTTTTCATTATACCCTAGTTCCCCCTTCCTTTCTAAACGGGCCTCTACTGTCGCGATGCCACAGTGATTGTTATCGAAAGACTTTATCCTGCGAATGGGAACACCCCCTGTCAGTTTTACTTGCTCATAATTTTTAATTAGTTCATCAGCTATAATTTCTGTATAGGATTCATTAGTATCTACCGTGCACCCTTTGCGATTCAGAAAATTTACTTTATAAAATAAATTACGACCCTCTTGTTCCTGTAGCTTGGCTTTCACCGCTTTTCTTAAGTCAGCTTCTCTTAAGTTTTCTGCTATTCTGCCAGCTTTCATATACGATCCCTCCCCTGTTCATGGACTGACATTTGATTCATCCACTTTTCGTTACTCTCGGTTAAGCGTCTGGTGGAATGATGCGTCAGATATGCACGCCATTGTATCACTCTCCTAAATTTTCACGCGGACCAGATTTCACCGTCGTTTCTGATTTCGACATTTTTAAAAAGCTTTTTATAGGTATTGGGCTCAAACGAGTGAATGGGAATAAGCCTATTCGCTGATATGGCCTCTGCCAGCCTTTGCAAGTCTGACGCAGGTGCATGTCCTGATGTGTGGCAGTGAGTTAATGGTATCTGATGCTTTTCCAGCCAGTCCCAGAACCATTGGTAGCGTTCGTCTTTCAAATAGCCAGGCCACAATGAGTAAATGAGAGAGGCCCCTTCCAGACAATCAGCTCGCTCCAAATCTTTGGTCATTGATGGTCGGAAGAGCATGACTGATGAACTAGCCATAGCATGCAATTCTATCTGATAAATCCGGCAGAGTGAAACCGATTTTGGGATATCGAAAAGCTCCCTCTGCTTGATCAAGTTGCGTTGACGGTTGGGAACAAAAACATAAAAACCTCTGAAACCCGGCTGTGGCAATTTTCGGTTCTGTATGGCCATCAAAATACGGGCCGTGTGGAGGTCCGCAATAAGCTTTTTACCACTTTTTCGGCATGCTTTGTAGGTACTCACTATACGATCAATATTCTGGCCAGCAGTCCAGATAAGGGTCAGGCCCTTGGCCGCTTTGAAATGATTGACGAAGCTGGTCTCTATCTCATCTTCTGAGGGGTAGTTGTTTTCAAGCCCTGACCTGTTTAGAGTTGTGCCCTCCATCAATAGGACATCGACACCCTTGGGTGGATTTTGGACTAACTTTTCAAATAACCCTCCTTTTCTGCCGTGGTTCCGAAAATCACCGGAGTAGAAAACTTTCTTACGACCAGCTTCGACCAGAAAGGCATAAGCATCGTAGGCGGAATGGTCCATCAGGTAAGGGGTTATCGTAAAGGGCCCAAGGATAATCGGTGTTTGATTTTTGATTTCAATGGTTCTTGTGAAACCAGGTGTGTTTGGGAAAAATTGTCTGGCAGCGTTGATGATCCGGAGAGCACCTTCGCCAATAAGAACAGGCACTCTTTGCCGGACTTTTGCCAGAAGGCCGTAGTGGTCAAGATGTGCATGGCTAATAGCAATCCCTAATAGAGATTCATCCATGTTTTCAAGGCCGGAAACATCAGGAAGGGGAGTTTCGTTCAGTTCTGCATCCAACGGAAGCCCAAGATCCAGTAAAATCCTCTTGCTGGCCGCTTCTATTTCGACACATGATCCGCCAATTTCTTTGGCTCCATGATGTATACAGAGTTTCATTTTCGCGCACCATCCATTATCTGTCGGGTTTCAGCACTTCCGAGCGGTCCAGGCTGATATAGACTACGAAGTTACTCTCTCTTATTGAAAAAAAGGTATTTCAAAAAGAAATATGTATTATTTATTTTCAATCTATTGCTAGATATATTTATACATAGACTATTTTTATTGGTCCATTTAACCTTTCTTCACTCTTTTCAAATCTCTTTACCATTCATGCATGGCCTCCCAGCAACGCATATACGCATCATGCCTCTGGTAATCTTTGCCGTAAATGGTATTTTTGAAATTATCATAATCCAGATCCATAACGTCACTGGATATAAACGATGCAAATATCTCCCTGGGAATTATCATCCGATATGCGTAATCGGCTTTTGGCGAATCTATGATGTCACCATCAAATTGATATTTTTCTTTGAGCTTTTTTTGTAATTTTTCAATATCAACTTTGCTCCGTGTTCGCACCAGAAGCTCATCTTGTTTGCATGGTGGTTTATGCACGATAGAATAGAAACCTGTTTTAAGGTAAATCCACATTATCTTGGCCTCCAATTACATTTATTTAATTATACTCAAACATCCAAGAGCTGCACTAATGGCATTGTTATTTAAGAATGTATAACTTTTCTATTATAACCACCATGCCCATAGTATCTAAACCACAATATTCTTCCAGCAAGTTTCTAACTCTGGCCTTGTCTTGATTATCCTCTGTAAATGTAACCCTGAAATATTCTCTACTAGCCGTTCCGCCATCACCGATCTCCATGTCATCGTAGGACTTGCCTGTAAGTACCGGCAAAACTTTCTTGAGAGAGCAACTGCCATTCTGTTTGGGGTGATAATAGGCAAAATCCCTGAATGGTTGAAGTAGATCGATCATCCTTGCTTCGATAGATTCCACCCAATTTTGATATTCTGGCAGCACTTCAGCACATTTTTTGAGAATGTTTATTTCAAAGCCAGCATTAAAGGCGATTACAGAACCTTTTGTGCCCATAACTTTTTTGAGTTTTGCCATAAACTCAGGACGTGGATCATTCGTTCCATCTGCCAGAAATGAATAATGTTCCGGTTTAGCCCCCATTTCTTTAACCACATGCACAGAGAACTGAAATGGTATTTGCTGATAAGGGCTGGAGCCATCAAACATGGGGATAGCTGAAGCGTATGTCTCAAAATCCATGTAATAAGCAGGATATTGAATTGTATCTAAAAACTCTTTTATCTTATTTCGATCAATATAGGGTTTTCCGGTTCTTTCACAATCAACCTGTATTTGATTCTTTTCGTTGAGCTCACAATTTTCTGGTATGTCCGCTAACTCCAGGATGCCCTCTTTAATCAGGACCATGGGGAGTTTCTTGTTCTTGTAAAGCAGAAATACATTTCTATCAGGCAGGAATGACCAGCATCGATCTATTAATGGACATTCGTAAGGATCATTACAATGTGTACCAATGCCTGTTTCTATAAATGTCTCAGAGGCAATGGCATTGACCATTTCTGCTACATTGCTTTCTACCATTTTACTATACGATGTCTTGATTTCGTCAGTAACATCGATTTTCTTGAATAATTTACTGGGGTCTATATCACCCTTGCGGATATAGGTATTATCAATACACATTAAATAGCATTTATCTATCTTTAGTCCGGCTCCCGAATAAACATAATATTGAAAACCCACATCAGGATAATTAACATCCTTTACTTCTGTCGAACTTTTAACTTCAATCAAGTTCCATTCATCTTCGCCAACCGGCTCCAGAATATCTGCTCTGGCATAGCAATTCTTATAGGTTAAGGCCGCTTCAAATATGGGTACCCTTTTCAATATTAATTCCCGGGTTGATTTAAGACCTTCTGCAAATGATTTACTATGATCAACCTCTATACCTTTTGGAAATAACTTCTTTGCATAGTCGCCTACCAGGTGTCCTTGTTCAAATACAGCTTGTGTGGCTTCATCAGGCTGGGGAATGATTTCTGGTTCATTATAAATATACCAGAGCAGTTTTTTACACTGTAAACCGTTAAGATATTTTGTCTTGGATAGTCTGATGTTCATTTTAGCTCATAGAATTATCTAATTTGATAAGGGATTGCTTTTTGACGGTCTGACTATAGTTGGACCACCGAAATTATTTTAATTCTTTTGCCTGTTCTAATAGATGCTCATATTCTTCAATCAGAGGATGCTGCCATGTATCTTTAAGCATTTTCAAAACTTTATTTTCAAACCACATTTTTTGTTCTTTCCCAACATTAAATTTTTCCCAAATTGCAGGTCCTTGCTCCGCGTAAGCAATCAGCAAACTTTCGAGATTGTGAATTTTATCAGCAACGGATACTGCCTTTGCGTCTTCGGAACTCTTTCGCACCGATTCAACATATTTTTTCTTCTTATCTTCCCAGTCAGGATTGTTCTCATTGGTAACGGCCTTTACAATTTCCGCTACTTCATCTCCCAATTCTCCTCTCAGTTCTTCTTCCGGATATTTTGACTCTTCTAAAATATCATGTGCCAAAGCTGCGGCGATGACCCTATCCGGGAAATTATATTTTGCTAATTTTAGCGCGACCATAAATGGATGAACGATGAAAGGAAGATCATCAGCTTTGCGTCTTTGGCCTTCATGCACTTTAACTGCAATTCGTGTTGCTTTCTCAATAATATTCACCTTATTACCCCATCAACATACTTATGACTTAGGAGATTTTGTTTTGTCTATAACCCGGGCAGTCGAATAAAATAAATTGTAACTTCTCATCAACGACGCCCCATCGTCTCGTGTAAAGTGCGGCGTACCCTTTGCCAATCCTCTTCTTCGTCTATACTCGGGTACTTGCCAAGGTCGACGGAATCCAGTTTGACACCATGAGCAGCAAGGACCGCGAGCGCTTCGTCTCGAGTGATCGGCTCGGAGTCGTCGTCTCCACCGCCCATACCCGTTACCCTCCAAGCTATACCTCTTGTCTTTGTGAAGTCCTCTGGGCACCAGTGCCAACCCGTTCTCTCGTGCGCAAAGAAACCGTCTCCTATTGACCAATTACTCTTGCTACCGTTCCAGACGATCCGATAAAGTACGCCAACCTCGCCATCTTCACCCCGCTCGGCTCGATATAGCGTGTTTACGTATTCACCAGGCCTCAATCTCAAACCATACATATGAGCTCCTTTCGAGTTTGTCATGGTTGATCTTAGTGCCCTCGGGGCACAATTGCTGCTTGACCTCAATCAACGTCATTAATAATCAGTGTCGTTATGTAAGGGGTAGACGTCCTGTTCAATGAGACAATCTTGCTCCTGTAGGTCTTCCTTTTCGTCGTTCTACTCCTTCCTTTTCATTTTCTTCATCTACCATGACATCATAGACCTCCACTCGGAGAACACCCCTGAGTGTCGAGTCGTCAAACCAGAAGCCAAGCTCTTCTTCATCATAGTCAAAACGCAGGTCATAAGTAACACCTTCCTCGATTTTATTCTTTTCCCTGGATGTCAGCACTTTTCCGTCCTGGCGAGAAATCCAGATACGGCTGTAGCCGCATGTCTTGTATTTATACCATGGATGACCGTAGAGATCAGCCAGATCAAGACATTTATCCATTAGAGAGGACACCAGAATGCGGGCAAATGCTTTCCCACAAAGTTCGAATGTGAGCACATACCTTGCGTCTTTAATATTGCGAGGATCATATTTTTGCAAGGCCAGAAATTCTTCAGTTGGTCGGCCATCAATGTGCGCGTAGGCACAGCAGGCCCACACCACCAGGATCGTGCCTTCCAGTAGCTGCTTCGGCTTGTCCGGCAGATCGAGCTTTTTCAGGTGATCACGTAGCATTGCTAAATTGTCAGCTTCGGCGGCTTTTCTAAATTCACGTTCCCATTCTTTTATAGCAGCTTTAGTCATGATGCATCCTTAATCTAAAATCCAATGTTTGTGTAACGCTTCCAACGTATCATAAGAGACAAGTTTGCTGGGTGTGAGCTCTGATATTTTACACGTGCCTACATGATATTGTCCTTTACAGTTTCCTAGATAAATTCCAAAGTCATGATCTTCAAATTCATCGAAAGATTTGTTTATTGCTTTTACATGGAGGCCGACAGTTTCCTGATCTCCAAAGTCTGTCTCACTTTTTGCTTTTCTTGGTTTCTGAAGCAAAGGTGCATTGGCCATCACTCTTTCCAATTTACTGAAGATGTGTTTCAGTTTGCCAACAGTTGTTTTTCTCTTCTTAGCTTCTACCACTACTGATATTTTTCCAATAAGAGGCAACTTCTCTTTATCAACACAAACATCATACACCAGTGTGCCATCGTCTTTAGTCCATTTCTTCAACACACCTTTACCAGCCAAGCTTTGCAATATAGGATTGTTGTCCATGAATGACACCTCCTTAATGATTCTTTAGTCCGTCTCCAGAAAACAGGCTGTGTTTCATTCACCTTTTCTTTTTTTCTTAACGAACATGACTAAAATGATCTCGCCTTGTGTCGATGATTTCATTTTTAGGAATGTCTTCTTCTGGTGTTTCACCTTCTTCATCAGTGTGACGCTTCAGTTCTTTGGCCAATTTTTCAACTTCTTTATCAGACATAATTCTTAATTTTCTAGCGCTCGTGATTATTCCTCCTTTTCAAATGGTTCAAAGAGAATATCATTCTTTTGTTCTGGATGTCTCTTTGTGTGTTTAAATCTGCCAAACAAGATGTCATCAGGCAAAGCTCTACCTGGAAATGCTTTGCAACCTCCTTCAGGGTGTCCAGCATTCTTACAGTGATGGCATAAAGTAAATCCTGCAAAATCATCAAGATCAAAAACCATATTGGAAGCTGCATGAAGGAATGCCTCTCTGTACTTTTTATGTTTCTTCATTGTTGCCATCACTTTTCTCTGTTGATGTTAATTCCATGTCTTAACCTGGCGCTTATTGATTTGTCCGATACGCTCTTCTCCGGGAGACAGACGACATATGTCCGGCTTTTTCCGCTGCTGTGATCTGAAAGAAGGCCGCGTGGATCACCGTGCCTTCATGGACAAGTGCAGACCCAACGACCTTCTTTCCATCGTAACGGTAATCCTGGCCGTATCCGACAGAATCGAACTTGCTCTCGCTGCACTGGAGAATCTTTTCCAGGAATGCATCTGCCGACTCACCCGGCGTTGTTTTTGTCATCACCGGTTTTTCTGTCAAGGCATCCATGACATAGCTCCGGATCAGTTTGGGATGAAGCATCTTAAATGCCGATGCTTTTGAGATCATATCCAACCCTACAACTTTCCCGTTCACCACTACCAGAAGGCCATTCTGCTCGGTTAAAAGCGGAAAATGTTCCAGGAAAGCATCCAGATCCTGTTTTTTTGCTTCCAGAACATCTTTCATGGCGCCGGTTACAGGACTGACTTTGTTCATACGTGCCTGAACATCGATTTCGTCCCAGACGGCCCCCTGGTCGGATCGGAACACACTCTCAGCTTTCAGATTCTCACATACTGAGGCATTTTTGACGCTTCTAAGTTTGGCCGACATGATATAGCCCGATTCCTCAAAGTGTGAAGAACTGTAAGACCAGCGGCCATGCTCCGTGCAGCTCACGGGAATGACCGTTTCCGACTTCTCCTTGAGCAATATGGTGGTGTTGAGCACCCGGTTTTGCTTGGCGCCGGACAACTCCTCACCATCTAATAGCAGAACGGGCCTGTCACCCTGGTTAATGACCTTCAATTCTGGAACGCTACCGCCTTCCGTTACTTCGGTAACCCTAAGAAATCGGCCTTCCAGGCCTTCCTTCATAGTCAGGTAATCCGGACCGGAGCCATTCACACTGACCGTGGGGATGATGGCCACATGACCATGGACCTGAAGCTCCCCAAATTTCATTCCTTCAATACTTTTCTTAACAATAGTTTCCATCTTATATTTCCCCTTTCTTTTTCCCTCTTTCAACTTGATTTTATGTACTTCTTGCTGATAAGACAATGTTGGAACGACAAAGGTGTGTCGTATTATTTACAACAGCATTATATTTCTGTTCAGGAGGGAGAAAAGGACTATGGGTCGTGACAAAAGTGCACAGACGAAGCTAATCCGCCTTGGGCAGATCCTCAGGATCTTTATGGAGAAGGAGAAGGTCTCCAGCACCTGGCTGAGCGAACAATTCCAGACGACACCCCGGACAATACAGCGGGATCTTCTGTTGCTGAAGGAGTCCGGCTTCCCTCTCCATGAGGTAAAGCCAGGGGTGCACCAGATGAACAAGGATCTGGTGAAGAACCTGGAGATCTTCGATGATATGGAACTGGCCCTGGTGGTCGCACTCAGGAATATGGTCGGACAGCTCGGACAACCCTTCCAAAAGGCGGCTGACGGGGTGCTGGATCGGCTGTTTGAATGTGTCACCTCCATGCCGGTCTTCGTGAAGATCGATGATGCCGTCCCCTTGGACAGTATCCTGCTGAACAAAATCGTCAGGGCGGTCCGGGAGAAAAAGCAGGTTGGTTTCCAGTATACTACGGACAAGAAAACACATCCCGTGGTTATGGAGCCGTACCGGGTCGCCTATTTTGGCGGGTTCTGGTATCTCATTGGCAATGAGACGGCCACGCGCATTCTCAAACGCTACGCCCTCGACCGGATAAAGGATTTCTGCCTATTAAAAACCTGTTTTAAGTCCATACCGGCAAATCTAGATACTGTGATGCAGCGCGGTGCCAATATCTGGTTTACCGACAATATGAATCTGGAGGTTACGGTGCTTATCGATGCCAAGGTCAGTCATTATTTTAGGCGACGGAAGATGTTCCCAACCCAGGAGATCAAAGAAGAGAGACCCGACGGTTCGCTTGTTGTTTCTTTCCGGGTAGGCCAGTACGAGGCCATTATCAATATCCTCAAATCATGGATTCCTAATATCGTAATCCTGGCGCCTGAGGAGTTCAAGAAACCCCTGATCATGGATGTTAAGAAATGGCTGAAGCGGCAGGAAAGTGTATGATAATTTATTAGTTTAACATACAATCACCGTTCATCCTCCAATGCCAGTTTGAGAAGATAGATCGTATCCTTGCGCAGGTTTGCTCTGGCCCATTTTTT
>ENA-UOWG01001058-UOWG01001058.1-activated-sludge-metagenome-genome-assembly--contig:-NODE-1058-length-30164-cov-5.357069_pt1 | contig 30164 bp, 54 predicted proteins | sample MGYA00238147_ERZ761563 | MGnify/ENA primary metagenome ERZ761563 (study PRJEB28884, sample SAMN05720216) | anaerobic digester metagenome | isolation source: active sludge of municipal... | reverse complement strand
TTAAAAGATGCATTATCAGTAAAAGATTGATCAATAAATTGAGTTAGATCGATAGAACCTAAAAGACATGAATTATTTGGTGGGAGCATCTGTTCGCCGCAAGGATTTGAGGCACGAATCTCTTCACAAAACCATAAATTATTTTCTTCATTTACACGATCTATAAAAATAACACCGGGTTCGGCATACTCATAATTAGATTGAAGTATTAAATCCCATAATTCAACTTTTGGCATCTTACCATAAATTTTAAATAAAGTTTGTCCATGCTCATTTGTTATATATGCAAAATCTTTAACATGCCACGTATCCCACATTGTTTTTGCAGTACTTAATGCTGGGTCAGAATTACGAATGGGAAAACGAAATACCCAATCTTTTTCATCATTAAAAAATGAATATGGAACCAATACACTAATATTAAATTGTCTAAATCTTCCATTTTCACGTTTTACTTTAATAAAATCTAAAACATCTGGATGACGTAAATCAAATGTTGCCATCTGCGCACCACGTCTTCCACCTGCAGATGCGATAGTAAAACAGCCTTTATCAAAAATATCTGCAAAAGGTAAGGGACCTGAAGTCTGCGCTTTTACTCCATTAACATAAGATCCTTTTGGACGTAAAGAACTGAAGTCGTATCCAATTCCGCTACCACCGGATAATGTAACTAATGATTCTTTAACTGACTGTCCAATGCCTTCAATATTATCATATATTATATCTGATACTACGCAATTACCTGTTAACATCCCATGCATAAGACAGAAAGATCCAGTTTCAGGTTCTTGACAACAAAAAACTTCGGCTAATTCATAAGAATCTGACACATTTACCATGTGCCAAAGACGGCTTTGAACCAAACCATTGTGCGAAACTTTAAAAACTTCTCTATGTTTCATCAACAATATATCATTAGTATCGATTGTTGCCGGATGTACATGAAAAGTATAAATACTCTTATTACGAATTCCGAAATTTGTTTTTTCACCCTTTTTTGCTAATTTCTTAATAGCAGCGCTTGGTAAGATACCAATAGTAGGCAACATTTTATCCAAATACTGCATTAAATCTAATTGTCCATATAAACAAATAGACATGGATCTTTCAGCCGTTGAATAAAGGTTGCCATCTGTTGCAAGAAGTCCAGCAAAAAAGCCTTTAACATAACTTTGAGTATGCTGTTCTGAAGGAATTTGTTTAAGATCAACTTCTGATGAAAAATTAGAAAATCTCAAACCTTCTGTTCCATAAGTATTGTTAAGAACATAAGGTCCTTTTGGATTTTGTCCCAAAATTTCAGATACTTTTTGAGACAATTCCATTTTATGTGAACAAAGAGTTAGATCAAAATTATCTTTCGTATAATTGTTGTAATTACCGTCACCATAAACTAACCCATGAAGTAAACCTTGATTGTATTCTTCAAAATCAACTTCAAATTTAGGAATAAAAATATTAGGCACATTACAATAACCTTTTGCACGATCTCCACTTAGCCAAAATTCAGTAGTAATAACTCTATCAGTGGGAACAATCCAACGATGTTGTTTTGTAGCTCTAACGATCTTTATCTCTTTAGAATCTGCAAATCGAAATTGAATTGTGTGTACAGGTTGTACACCATAACTATTAAAAACAACAGTAGACCAAACACCATTACCATTAAGAATTTCAACAGAAGATCCTTCAGCTAACTCTCGTATTGTTTTAATTCCTTGTTTTGTTAAAACAGGTGTTTCACCTGCTAAACAATTAATCAGTGATGTATTCGGTTTGTGTTCTTCCGCACCAGCATTACCAAAGATGCGTCCAGCCGGTACAGCGCCATTTTGCATGGCTATAAAAAACTGTTCCGTCCAGTACTGGGAATCTTTTTCATTTTTAGCCAGTGCTTTAGCAATTCGTAAAAAACTATCTCCACGGTTTTTATCGACAGCATTTCCGTGTTTATCGAACAATTGATATTTACTGGCATACACGGAATCTGAAAGCGGCTGAAAGGACATGTTTAAAACCTCATAGCAATAAAAATGCGCGATGTAAAGATCGCGCATGGACTGTTATTGTTTTGAATTACGAAGCTGTAATTCAAGTCTGGCGAGTGCATTCCATGCCGTATGAGCAGAATGCAACAATTCAGATTCTTGATCTTTCAATTCACCCGTAGCTTCCGCTAACAGATGTCTGTATAAAGCGTCGGTGTAACGTTGCTCACCATTCACCACTTCACACCAACCATCATCCGTGTATTTTTGTGCACCGAAGGTTCCTACTCTACCCACTTCCAGTAATGCATTCGCAAAACCGTGCATGATTAAAGTGAGTCGATTCTTACCAACATCTGCTTTATAACCCACAGCGTGTTGTTCAGACATTAATGCGTTCCTGTGGAGCCAAAACCACCAGTGCGATCTACTGTACGAGTAAATTCATTCACTACATTGAATTGAACTCGGACAATTGGAGCAAAGTATGCTTGAGCAATAAACATACCTGGTGTTATTTCAATGGAATCACTACCTTTGTTCCATAAACTCACAAACACTTCAAGGTGGTAGTCACTATCTACAAGACCTACGGAATTAGATAAGATCAATCCCTTTTTATGGCCCAATCCCGACTTGGGTAATAAAAACATTGCTAAATTTGCATCATTTAAATCTACTGCCAAACCTGTTGGACATAAAAATTTCAAATTTGGATAAATAACAACATTGTCATCAATACATGCACGAAGATCTAATCCAGCAGATTCTTGTGTTGCATACTGGGGCAAATCCCATTGCTGATAAAACGTGGGATGTAAGATTTTTACGTCAATACTACGCATAACACCTCCAAAAGGTTATTTTAACACACCGACCATGATGATTCAATATCAATCCCATCATGGTTTTTGATAACAGATATTGTTCCATCAAAAGCAACACTATCCAACTTTCGATGATCAATTAAAAAGATCTGCTTCTTCAATTGTCTAGCACGATCTTTAAGAATGGATAATAATGACGTGATACCCGCTTCAGATAGGTAGCTACTGGGTTCGTCTAGTACCTCAAACATCGGTTGTTGCTTACATTTAGCCGTAATTAAGTCTGACATACCCAAAGCACCCGCTAAACGCAAGCGTTGTGACTCGCCACCACTCCATGCATTCCAATGAACGGGTTCTAAATTGTACGGAGTAATGATTGTGACCGTAAATCCCTTTTTAACCTTGCCACCTTTAGTCAATCCTTCCACTGCAAACAACACTTTCCAGTTTTCCAGCCCCAATTGAAACAATTTGTTGTTCACTTCCAACTCTAACTGCGTCAATACTTCACTAATTAGTGATAAACGCACCTCACGAAATGCTTTAACCCAGTATTGAGTTGCAAACAGCTCTTTATTCAACTCTTTTAGCTGTTTTTCATTGCTTTTTAGCTTATCTTGCAATTTTTCGATGTGTTGCTGCTGTTGTTGCTGTTCCAAACTGTATGGATTGACTGCATTTCGCCATTTTTCCAAATCACGAGTCACTGTTTGCTGTTGAACTTTGATTTTAGCTAACTCTGCTTTCAAATATGACTTTTTATCCAATGTTTCGCGTTGTTCGGCTAAAAATTCTTGTCTATTTTGTTGAATCAGAGATAAATCCATGCGATATTGATTCAATTCAGAATCTTTTTCATCAATTAACGCTCTAAAATCAGCACTTTTAGACTGTGCATTGTAAATCTGTGTTTGTAATTTACCCATTTCTTGCTGTAAATGCGCTTTTGGAACATCTTGCAAGCAATATGGACACGTTTTATCCACGGTTTCAAACTTTTTGAGTTCATTTTTAAGATTTTTTAGTAAAAATTCTTGTTCATTCCGTTTTTCTTGTAAAGAACTTCGTTGTTTTTCTAACTTACGGCCATCTAAAAGCACTTCTTGTTCAATTTCACTAAGTTCATCCAACTGTTCTTGATGAATTTTTAACTGATCTTCAATCTTAGATCCTTGTTTGATCAATTTTTCCAATTTTTGTTGAAATAAATCTTGTTGTTCCATTAAATCTTGATGTTGATTTTCACAATCTTGTTCCCATTGCTTAATCTTTTCATCAAAATCTTGTGATTGCAAACCTTCAATACGACCTTCAACACTGGCTGACTCCATTTTTACCGTAGTGATTGAAGATTCTAATTGATTGGAAGATTTTTTAGCGGTATCGGTGGCTGTATCCCATACATCTAAATCTAAAATAGCAGATAATAGCGTAGATTTATCGGCTGCGGATAAATCAAAAAACATCGTACCAAATTGTGCAAAGACAATACTGGCAACAAATTGATCAAAGTCCAATCCCAACAACTCATTCACTTGCTCTTGAGTTGCCGTTTTACGAAGTCCATCAACATCTAAACATAATGAATTCGGCGTTTGAGTTCGTAATAATCCATATTCTTTGCCTTCCATGGTAAACTCAAAATAAACTGATCCAGCAGACCCCGCTTCCCAATTTAATATATCTGAAGCTTTCAACAAGCGGGGCGTTTTCCCAAACAAACACCACGTTAATGCATCACCAAATAACGTACTCTTACCACAACCGTTACCTTCCAACGAAGGTTGTACATTATTTCGACCTTGTACTAAATACAAACCAGGTTCCGTGGGAAATATAAACTTTGTTTCACCAGAAAAACATTTAAATGATCTTAGTGTGATCGCTTTTGGTGTCATTTTTATTTCTTCGTTAATTTGAGTTGATATTTTTCACACACTGTCAATAAAGCTTCCGCATTTCCTTTGGCATCATCTACAGGATGATGTGTATGCTTCGTTTTACGAAGATGCTTAAAGTTTTTAAACATATCTCGTTCCAAGCCTTTGTATAAAGAACCTAAATTGGTGGAACTGTATCCAAATGGATTTTTATTTAAGAACTTCCAAAAATAATAATTCACAAATTGCCAATCAAAGCCATTATTGTCACTGATAAAATAAGGTTTTGAATTTAAAGAATTTAACCACTGGTCAAAATTAACCATACTGGTGTATGGATCAGTTAATTGTAACGATTGTTCACGGGATAGTTTAGAAACTGCGAGTGCTTGAGGAATCCATTGATCGGAAATGGGCTTAAAATCGGCATAAAACGTTCGATTGAGCAAAGGTTCCACAACAATAGCCCCCAAACTGATCATACTGTACAAACCGGGACAAGGGCCATCGGCTTCCACATCTACCATAATATATGCCATTACTTAATCTCCAACTGTTTAAACCACTGTTTGCTCAATGTCCATACCTGTGCCATTGTTAATTCACCCGGATCGTGAATACCATCCGGGAGTTGTATCACTTCCAAAGGATAACCGGGTAATTGATCTTTAATCGATTCCGCATACACAGTAGCTGTGTCATCCAACAGTATCAATACATATTGATACAGATCAGTCAATGCCGCAATATATGCCACCTGTTCCATTGTTGCCATTTGATTAAATAAACAGGTGGCCCGAATACCGTATCGTCGTCCATGCAAATCTAAAGTCATCGCATCGAATGGACCTTCACACACCACGACAATGTCTGTAGGTTGTTCGATGAGTTGATCCCAATTAAAGATCATTTTCTTAATATTAACCAAAGCGCCTTCCGCATCCGATAGTGTTAAATACCGAATGGATTCTTTACTATGAATACTGCGTGAAGTCCATCCCACAAATCGCTGTTGAAAGTGCAATGGAATGATAATTCGTTGCTTGTATCGGCCCGCAATCGCCCATTTTAAATGAAATATTTGAACCAAAGCGGTGATTTGTTTTACGGAAAAACCCCGTTGCTGCAAATACGCGATAAACCGTTGTTCCGCTTGAAGCGATGTACCAAAATCTCTAAATTCTTCTAGTAACATCAATTCTTGTTTTTCGATGTTTGATTCTTTAAAAAAATTATGGGGATCATCGGCCAACAATTCAAAAGAGCCTTCCTTCAACCATATCGACTGCTGACCCAACAACTCACACGCTTCATAGTATGAGCAACGAATCAACTTCATGATCAATTTATGAAGAGTACGTCCTCGATGTTGGCGTGGATTCCGCCAACATGAATATACTCCTTTTTGCGAATCAATCCCCAGATGCATGGAAGGATCGGGATCAGCCCCGGCATTACAAAATGGACAACTAATATTACAGTCATCTGAAACTTTCTTATTCACCCCACGAACGATGTACGGAATACGATGCTCTTCGCAAAACTGCACAAAGTCAAACATGACCGTTAATCGAATTCTTAATGACCCAACGCAACGCTCCGTTTTTAATATAACCTGGAAATGCTTGATTGATCACCCAAGGAATTTCTGGAGCGGCATTCAATAATCCATTCAAACACAAAGGACGCTCTCGATCCATGAGCGAATCCGCCAACAACTGAGCACACCAATTCAATGCCCATTGTTGTTCGATTTTGGTCAATGGCGGAATAAACACTTCATTCAACCATGCCAATAACCCATCCCCGGTTTTCTGAATTTGGGTTTTGGTATGATCGGGCAAAGCTTTCATCGGTGGAGTCCGCCAATCGATTCGAGAAATGAGTGCTGTACTCAATGCAACATACCATGCATTGACACTGGATTCTTTACTCTCTCGACTGCGTAATTGCGTTGCAATCAAAATGACTTGTTGCAGTTCACTGTCCGTTAACGAAGGAAGATGCTGTCGGATTTGTTTTAAAGATTCTTCACTCATACTCAATTCTCCATTTTACATCCACTCTCGATAATCGTTTTTTTCCACCTTACGATTGTGCAATTCCGCCCATGCCAATACCACCCCTTCATCATAGCGAACGGGAGGTCGTTTGCCGCCCGATAATACAATGACAGGAAGATTTAAACGCTTCCGCCAGTCATACACAGTCATACCTGTCACATCAAACATTCGGCAGACTTGACTGTGAGTTAATAGTATCCCATTTTCATGTCCCGGTGGAACCTCACCAATCAATTCTTTAACCGGCGGTTCAAACTCTTTTGATCCTTTCCGTAAAATCCGTTTGGTTAATAAATTCATATCCAGAGTTTTAGTATGATGGGCTAAAGTCCCAAAATGGTTTTCGGGTTTCTTTTCCATCAATTCTACAATATGAGGATCATCCGAAGGTTTGTTCAGGTTCCGTTGACTGGGCGGAATGGCATTTATGCTGCGAGTCACGGCATGGCGGGGTCTAAGTTCAATATTTCTACGTTCCATAAAAATTTACGCTCTTAAAGTTAAGGCAAGTTCACGATCTTATGAATTTGCAATGATAAAAAATAACCGTGTTGTAAACACGAATCTACCGCTTGTTGGGTATTTAGAATATTCAGTTCTAAATCTTTTTCATCCCATGGTGAAATGTACACGGGAATCTTTGGATCATGGGGTTTAGCCACGGGAATCGATTTAAACTTTTGTGGTTCTTCATTGGGTAATCCGTCATCATCGATATGACCAAACCGAATGACATACTTATAAGCATCAATATGTTCCAAGATCAACGGGTGTAATCGGGGCGTTTTGGGACTGCACACGACTTGAATGTGTTGAGGATATGCTTTTTTCAATGCCGTGAATGTCGGTTGATAACACGACCCGGAAGTTTCGATTTGTACCGTCGAAAAATGCTGTAATAGCGCGTCAATCAATGAAGCCAGTGGGTACTGCCGGAACGGCTCACCGCCCGTTAAAACGGCTAATTGAGCCGTTTGACGCTGTGCCACGGCTTCATCCACCACTTCATCCACTGACATTAAATGAAATGAACTATATTCTGTATCGCAGAGCGAACAAAAAAGTGGACAACCCGATAAGCGAATAAACACCGCAGGATGTCCAGTAAAAGGTCCTTCCCCTTGTAAAGTATAAAATATTTCTTCTACTTCACAGTGTGTATTGGAGTAATTCACCGGAGTTGGTTTCTGTGTGTTCATATTATGAAGTCCACTCTGCGTAACTAGACTCCGATTCCCACCACTTCAATGACACTAAACGAACGTTTCGTTCTTGACATACTTTATTTTTCAACATTAAATCTTGTATGACATTACTAATCCATACTGCCAAATTTTCGGCAGTCGGTACTCCATTGATAAATACGAAAGATTGACCAAACTCTTGTAATTCAATTTCCAAATCACGTAAAAATTCTTGATTCACCACCCGATAAAGTCCTTGATCCTCACAACATATCACGTTACTTTTCAATAACTTGAAATATGAACTGACTAATGGATCGTAAATATCACAAATGAAGTGGTGATCTACAACGGAATCAATAAATTGTTTAATGAATCGTAACTCGTTGAAATCAATGATCATTCCGTTAACAAGATTTCCTGTTAATACAAGATCTATTTTACCAGAATGTCCATGACAATATCTGCATCTGCACAATTCATTTGTACTCAACAACTGATTCCATACTCGATGTGCGTAACAGAATTTATATGATTTCATAATGTTCATTATTTTAATCTCGATAAAAAGGAAAATTGATTGACTTCATTCGAAGGTTCTTTGGCTTTTACATTTTTAAAGAATTGTTGTTTAACAATTCGTTCAATACTTCGTGCATTACAATTGAATGAAGTCGCTAAAGTTCTATATCTATTTATTTTAGTACCTTTTAATTCATTGAAAAGTTTTCTAATGTTAAGAATATCTGTGTCAGTGAATTGGGTTTGTTTATGATAGATGGATATAGGGCGTCTTCCTTTTAAATCTTTATCCCGTTCATTGTCTTGATGGGTTCCTAAAAACAAATGATCGGGATTGACGCATGTAGGATTATCACAACGATGGCAAACAAATTTACTATCATCTATATCTCCAATAAAAATAAAATAAGCAGCACGGTGCGCTTTTAAACGAACATTGTCAATGTTGATTGATCCATAACCATCTCGATCTACAGTTTGATTCCACAACCAACATGAATCTGTTTTAGTCACTTTCGACAAAAAGTATTGTTTATATTCTTCATCGGTTTTTGGACATTGACCACAATCAAATTTAGTTCGTTTTCTACGATTTAAATTACTTAATGCTTCTATTTTTGTATTTCCACATTCACACCGACATAAATACCGAGCACTCCAAGTGTGATCTACATAAGCAATAATGGTTAGTTTTCCGTATTTTTTACCAATAGTATTCATACTTAAACTCTATATTCTTAAATAATGCTTCATGGCAGAAGGCCATGAAGCATTATTTATTAAGGTAACCGTCCGAAATACAACTCCCAATAATATACCTCATCTTCCATTGTGCGGATACAGTGTTTCAGATATTCTAGTTTATCCAACACATGTCGAATATTGAGTTCTTTTCCATGTAAATTTAAGAGTGTTTCTAAAATACTAATTTGAATGTTGTAATGTTCTAACATGATTTAAATACTCCGAATAAAGTGAATGGACAGTTTATATGATGGATAGTCAGCATGTCAAATTTTACTGAAACGAAATTTCAGGTGTTGAAAATTTCCTATCATTTTTTATGGATTTATTTTTACACGATGAGAAATTTACGAATGGAATACGTGTAAGGTGGTGTGGATGGTATGAAGGGAAGGTGGTGTGTGACATGTGTTATAGATGTAGATAGTTAATAGGTGTTATAGATGATTGGGATGGAAATGATAATGGTTAGTGGTCTGGGTGGTGATGGGAATGGTAAGCCACAAAATGTTATATTTTAGGTTTGTTTCATGTGAAACAACGCAATAGGACAAGCCACAGAAGTTCAATTTTAGGATTGTAGTTTGTTTCGTATGCAGCATAGTATTGGTGTTATCTTTGGGGTATGGAAAGAGATGTGGTAGTTTGTTTCGTATGAAACAATTTTTACTTAATTTGAAAAACTGGCGTTATCTTCGTTGTATAGGTTAAGAGTAGTCTCCAAGGGCTTCGCCTATGTTTTGTGAATTTTATTTTATAAACAAGCACTTGCGTAGTGTCACCATGGATTGACGGTCCATTTTGAACTGCAAAAGTTCATTTTGAACTACTTGTGATTCATTTTGACCCGTTTTGAATTACGTAATAAAACGTAATTCATATTACGTATGCTTGTTTCGCATGAAACAAAAGAACTTTAAAAATAAAATTGTTTTGGAATCAGCAACTTACAAAATAGTTTTGAAACTTGGCATTTGCTGTGCATCATTCCAATCGCAAGCCAAGCATTCCGCAAGGCTGCAAACAAAAGGTAAGAATCATGACTAACCAAACCAATCTTAATAACGCAATCGCTCGTTTAAACGATGCGGTTAAAGCTTCAACATGCGCTAGCGATGTAGCTGCATACTGGACTGGATTGTTAGGCAAAAGATACACGCTACATGCTAACGGCACAGTCCAGTCTACCATGACAAATCCGCTCGCTTATTTTTGTGTACCTTTAGCAGGTGATGGTACTAAAGGGCGGACGCATAACTTCGTGATGGCGCAATTTGACTATGCTTTAACGCATGGTTTAACCAAAAATGCGCATGTAGCGTTACGTGGCATTGACGAGACGGCGATTAAGGCGGGCATGTCATTTGCACGCCCCCGTCAGGATAGCGCGTTAGGTAGCGTTGAAGGTAGACTTGCAGCGAGCATGGTAAGCGCACAGTCAAACGCAAAAGCGCGTCAAGCAGGAGCAAAGGAAGTGTTAAACCTTGAAGCTGCTAAGCAAGGCAATAACAGGGTAGCGTTTGAGAATACTTCCCTAAGTATTGCAGCAATCTTGGAAAAATATTCCAAGCCAGCCGCCAGCAAGCCAGCCGCCAGCAAGCCAGCCGCTAAGAAAGCGTAACATACATGGGGCATGGATGCCCCATTAACCAAAAGCTTTGTTTCATATGAAACAAAGCAACCCAACAAAACTGAAACATTGGAGTACGATCATGAACGCTTCTACACTTCGCAACATTTTGGTTATTTCTCTAATCGGTATGTTCCTGTATAATGCGATTGACATAAGCAGCAATCATATCAGTAAATTTGCTAACAGGGCACAACAAATTGAGACTGCACTGAATCAGTGACAGTCTCAACAGGTTGACAGGTAGCCTAATCCGCCTGTCAACCTAACGATACAGGATTAGGCGGGTTAGCCAGTGTACCCGATTTAATACACTGTCACAATCTGGAGAAATGTCATGTTTACCTGTTTAATCTTTATCTTAATCGCCGTATATATCGGCGTATTAAGTCATTACATTCATCCCGTCGAGTTCGATGGGCGGAACATTCAAGACAATACATGGCATAGACAAAGCCATGTATACAGGAAAGCGCACCATGAATGATACACAAGCAATTGCTAGGGCGTTAACCCTTGCTTACCTGACAGTAGCAAACATGTTGCTGTCAAAACCCCAAACCTTGAAGGAGTTGATACAATGAACAAGCTTCAAATGAAAAAAGCGCAAATGCATAACGCAATCTTGAATACGTTAGAAGTGTACGGTTGCGATTCTATGCATTTTATAGAAGCTATCCGATTATTGATACTATCCGATAAACGTTGTATCAACAATGGTTCAACCGTTATAGTAAGCAACACAAGTGTAACCATTGAATATCATCCTACAAGGGAATTCAACTTTATAGACAATCGAGTTAATTCCTTGTATCACAAGAAGTAAAACAAAGCCCTGTCACTTAATTGTGGCAGGGCTTTTTTGTTTCATGTGAAACAAAACCAATACTGCTATAGTTTTGTTTCATGTGAAACAACGTAACATTGTGACAGTCGCATTTTCATGACTGTAGCATTGTGCTGACGTAACAGACACCCACCATGTATCAGGTGAGTGCATGTATAGCTTATACTGCATGTCAACTGATTGCGACACTGCATACTGTACAGCAGTGTTACGTAACACATGTTTGACATGTCACACGGCATGGGGTTGTGCTGTCATCATACTGTTACGTAACATGTGTTATACAGTCAATGGTTTGGCATGGTGTGTGCATACCGTACTCCCCATGTTACGTAACACGCAATGGACACGCGACGCTGGCACGCAAATTGCGCCGCCCCGCGCCGTCCATGGGCAGGGGCGGTCAAACCAGACATGAGGCGTTAGAGTATACTGTAGGTTAAGAGGGGCATCTGGTACGACTCCCTTATATTTCCACCTGTAACCTGACTCTCAACCCTTCCCTCTACCCACCTGACATCTCCCACCTTCCCACTACCCACCTGACATCTCCCACCTTCCCACTACATCTTGCCATCTACGATTGGAGGTCCACTATCTACTCTGATTCGAAAGTACTCTCACTCTGATCATGTCTGATCTACATCTCATGATCAGATGGCCCAAAACCTCTGCATCGCTCTGAATTATTTTCACTGGGGACTTGACACCCTTGATCAATGTGTGTATACTATACGTACCCCGCCGGGGTTCACGGGTAAGTGCTTGATTTTTCAAACATTTTTCCGTGATTAAGGTGTGCTTAGAGCAATCGTTCTTCGCACACGACCAGGGCCAGTTCAGAGTAACGACCCCCATCTAATGAAATGGATTTCCCACTTCAAGACTATGCGCGTCATATTGACGCCGGAGATGAGCATGAAATATTCACCTCAATACTATCGTCCACTGGGACAAGGCAATGTAGGTTTTACTTGCATCCGCCAAGAGGACTACGTCCTCGGAATTGAATGGTGGACCGAATCTGACACAAAATGCTATGCGGTCTTCAGTGGATTTGCTCACATTCGGGCAGATGATGTCCGTGCCGTGCGTCAAGCACGGAAGAGTATTGATACACTGGAAACCCGTAAACAGGGCATGTCCCGACTACTGTGGTTGAAACGGCAGATCTATGCTGTGATCGACCAGATCAAACAGTCTCCCAATACCACTCCTTACTGGCGTTTCATGGTGCGGAGCGCAGATCCTCAACGTCAAAAGGTGTACTCACGGCTCTGTCGTGATCCGCATTGGATGCTGGACGATGGAGACTTTTATTACCACGTATAAGATTACAATTCACAACACATGGGGAATTAAGATGTTTACCAAGACCTTTGTTAGCTTTGCCGACACCTGGGGTTTGAACATCCCACGCATCGAGGAATCCATGCTACGAGGCATGAAGCCCGGTAAGATTTTACGCCGAGAGATACTGTTGTCGCGGCCTGACTATAAGGCCGCCGATATGTTAAAAATGCTGGATGGGGCCATCCAGGATGGGTTAGCCGCTCTGTATGCTGCAGAATATGTGCCCGAGGTAAAGTTCGCGTATAGCCGTGAAAAGATCGAGGAAATTTACGCGGATGAGAACTGTCCGTCTTGCATGACAGGTGAATGGGCCAATGAGGTGGCGGGTGAATTCTACGCAGCCAACGGATTTGTTGTGGCTTATCGCCACAATGGAAAGAATGTCACGGCTCGTTGCGTGACATTTGGAAAGACGTTCAGCGAAGCTTACGGACCTGAGTCCAGTAAGTTGATCGCAGCACTGGAAGAAATGGAGTATCACAACAGTTGTGTAGAACCATTGTTTCCGGCTTGGACGCATTACATGGTGCCTTACCACAATGGAAACTGGTACATTCCGTACCTGGATGAATGTGGATGGGGTTTTATTCCGCTTGATCAAAAGAAACCCATGGGAACTCTTTGGGAATGCTTGCTGGTTCCCATGAGCATGGATGATGGTATCGAAGATTGGGAAGATGTTCCCCGCTTTCGAGAACTAGGACAGCAGATTGAAGCTGGTCTGTACTTGGATGTGATGATTGAAAAGACTACCCATGGTGCGCCATGTGAGATCAACGGTGCCATGCACTACATCGAACAAGTGGCTGTTCCAGAATTCCAGTATTACTGGAATCTACTGCGAATTGACGGACGCTTATTTTGGTTACAGTATCGTTCAGATGGACACTGTGAAAGATGGTTCATGGATGATTATGGCAATGTCCAAAATGCAAGGTTCGCTACTTTGTATAATGTACGGACAGAAATCGAACTTGGAGAACTTGGGCAGTTTTAATCACCAAGATTTGGGAGTAGATGCAGAGTAAGCGTTGTAAGAACGCTATGGACAAGAACCCAAACGCTCTGAGCACAGCGAAAATAGTGCTTGCAAACTCTCGCTATCGGTGTTATACTGATGGCTTAGCCAGCGGCCACACACCCCGTCTCAAATCACGCATGGGACGGAGTGTAGATTATCGTGCGTGAAAGAAACATATTCGATCTTGACCCCCGGTATGTAGATCGATACACCCCCAGATGTTTAAACTTGGAGAGTTGATCATGAAGAACATATTCAGAGGCTTTAGCGGTCATTGTAAAATGATCCAGAGAAGAGTGGATTGGCCCGAAGGTCAACATACTCTGGAAATTTTACCACCCGATGAAAATCGAGAGGACGCCGTCGCTGTCCATTACTACAAGATCAATCATGATCTGAGTACGGAAAGTATTATTACGATCTTCCCGGAAAATGTCATCGCAGCGAGTGAAGGCTGGACGAAGGATGAAATTCTGCTTGGGGTAGCAATTACCGCATGTCATGAGATGGCACATGCCATCTGGTTTATGCGCTTTGTCCACGACCACAAAAGAGTATGGGATCAAGGTGTTGTTGATGTCACCTTGCAGGATCTATATGATCACTGCTATGATGTACTCAGAAGTGACACGGAAGGCGGTCATCATGCATCATGGAGAAAAATTATGCGGACTGAGATGGGTGCACCAGATGATACATCCTGGTGTTACTCGACAAAGGTTCCCAAAATCTTATCACGATATTACTGATCAGGAGAGTTGATCATGAAGAACTATTTCGAAGATTCTATCCATTCATCCAACCCAAAGATGTTCGGGTGATGGTGGATGGTAAAGATTTATGGGGATGCCACACCTCAAAACTGATTCGTCGGCAATGGAATCAGGTGGAACGCAGCAATCCTTACAAACCAGGATTGCGCTCTGGTTATCAGTATGTAAATAACTCTCCGATACTGGTCATGAATGACTACGGAGATTTAGTGTACGTTACTGATGAAGACGGTGTGGAATTTCCATTGACTGCACCAGAACCCAAAGTGGATGTAGATTGGTTTTCTCAAGCTTTGGTATGCAAAGATGATTACGGAAATTCAATCTACTTGGATGGTGAAGATGAGTATGGATTGTATCGTATTCAAGATGATTACTCAGAAGATGCGATATTCAAGGAAGATAAAATCCATGAGGGTTGGTTGACAGTAATACCTGGTACATGGGAATTACCCAGACTTGTTCAGAAAACTATCCAAGAATCTGGATGGGATGTTTTACACTCCCATGCCAGTCTGGATGGAATGCTATGTGTACGGTGGCTAGGTTTGTATGGTACAGCACCATACGAAGAGAATAGTAAGCTCTTTGGGTTCAACTCGGAACCCGACCAGTTCTTATGGGGGGATGAAAAGAATTACACACGGAAGATTGCCAGGAAGCTCTTCCAGTTTGAAACTCAATCCCACCGAGAGTTGGCAGCAGAGTGCTTTCCCATGGAAATGGGAAGTCTGTTAGCTCGGTACAAGTACTTCCAAGAAGAATGTCCAGTAATGATTGGTCTAGTGATAGATCAAGCACAATCGGAACTCCGAAGAATTTACCAGCAAGACTGCTACTCGTATTACAACGAGCAGACTGGTGAGTTGGATGTGGAGAAAACGTATGTAAAGTACTGGGAAGGATGGACGGGTGCCAGAGCTGCATACGAGAGTTATTCCATTGAAAGACGGCTTACATACATTTCCACAATCTACACTGAAGGTTTCGTTAGAAACTCTTCCCCATGTGCGATGGTGGTGTATGGAGATCCCAATTACTTGGACAAACAAGATCAGCACTTGGTCAAGAAGTTCAAGAAGAATGGGTTCCCGATCTACTGGTTGCAAACTAATACGGAGAGTTTGTCATGAAAGCGAATCTGGTATTCAAGCACTTCAAGATGTGCTGTAACAAGATCATTCAGTCCGATCTGATTGACAAAACAATCTTTAAGAAACATAGCTTAAAGATCACTGAACCGCTGTGGCCCGAAGATAACATCGCTGGACTCTTCTACTGGAGACTTTATGGTGATCTGCACACGGAGAGCATCATCACGATCTATCCCAATGATGTTTTAAAGATGTGTGACGGGTGGACCCAGGATGAGATCTTGATGTCTGTAGCGAATACAGCATGTCATGAGATGGCCCACTTCCTTCACTTCCAGCGGGGCATGATGCAGATGACGACTGCGAACGCCATGACAGTGTTAAAGAAGTATCAGTCCCAGATGCAACATGGACGGATTTGGAAGAAGATCATGCGGGAAGAAATGGGAACTACACCTTATGTGGATTGGTGTAAATCTTTTAGCAACCCCACGATACTGGAGAGTTGAATGACCAAATTCAAGCATGAAGGTAATACGTGGTTTATGTAATACCTTCATGCTGAATTGACTATGGGGTAGAAGTTAGATCTTTGCTAACCGATCTTTTTGTGCCTTATCTTGCATATTGTCATACTGTGTACCCAAGAACAAATGTTCGGGATTTACACAAGACTTGTTATCACACTTATGACAGATAAAAAGCCCATCTGGAATCGGCCCAACAAAGATTTCCCATGAAGCTCTGTGTGCTGCTCCAGAAAAATATCTGGAACTAAACAATCCATATCCATTTGGATTCTTTGTTCCCATCCATTCCCAACAAGGTGTATCCAAAATCAAAGATCCATTTTCATTGATCTTGTTAGCGAAATCTTCCATCCGTTGCTCTTTTGTTCTTGATCTCACAGCAACACGCGCTGTTCCCAGGTTAAGGTGCAATGGTAAAATTTTCCAATGTTGTGGATTCACACAGAGTACATTACCACATTGATTCCGAAGTGCAGATCCTTTTGGCGAAGAGTCATTACCTGCAAGTTTCCACCCGATCTGATGTGCTAACAAGTCCTTACCTTCCACTCGCAACTTTCCGTATCCTTGACTTGATATACTTCCTTTCCACAACCAACAAGAGTTATCATCCGAAGGTTCAGCAACTCTTGCAAGCCAACGCTCTTCCAACGACAATTTTTTCATAACATCTTACTCTGATTAATTAAAAGCATATTATAACATGTGTAAAGCCATTTGTCAAGTGTCATTATACACTTTGTTGATCGTAAGCAGATCGAGTACTGTCACAAAAATAATAATTTCCAGTTTTTGGCAGAGTTCAGAGAATTTAAAGTTGTGGCACCGGGATTTCCAGAAATTTTGTCAACTTGATTATACACTATCTGCATTAACAGATCACGATTAACATACTAAAGAGTCCAGCACCGTCACAGAAACTTGACGAGATATTACTTATTTCGACCCACTATCTGCATACTGTATCACCAGAAATTCACTTTCCATGTTTCTTATTTGGGAGCAGAAGCAGAGTCGGCGTTGCAAACTCTCCATACTGAGATTGAAATTTGAAAGAGTTATATCGAAGATTCCATTCCAGCTCTCCATACTTCAAAATTCAATCATGAAGAGTTATACCGTAATTACGTAATATGAAACTCTTAATGATTGAATTAAAAAGCTTGACACTCTTGAAAAAATATGCTAAACTGGATTCACCGACCGGGAGGGAGTACTTGTTCACTTTATCCAGAAATTATTATTCAAGAATTTTATCCTGATTTTGAATTTTTACTCAAATTTCTCACGTTCATTTTCAAAAATTCCGATCCAGAAATTTGAACAACTCTTCATCCAATGATGAATAAGATGAAATGGATCTCTCAATCGAAACTCAACACCCCTGGAAACCCGTCAACGAGACGATTTTAGCCACGTTCCTCTCAAAGTGGTACTTGGATACCACTTTCTGGATTTCATGGCTTGTCAAACATTTTTGACGGGTTTCCAGACGATTTTGAATCGGGTTTTGAATCCCACCCGCAGAAATTCAATCGAAATGCATTGAAAACTCTGCAAATCGGGTTTATCATGGATGCGTCAGCATCATTTTTCAATGGTCACTTTGACCAGATTGTTTGACAACCGGAGAAATTAATCATGAGTAAGAAAAACATTTGTTTGTCACTCGCTGAGATGACAGTCGAATCTCAAATGAAACTCGAATATTCCGATATTCGAGAAATGCATGTCTTCGATGACGACAGTTTGGTGCTGAAACTATCAGATAATTCGTTTGTCATCGAACAGACATTCGAGTATTTTGACCCCGATGCTTGTCAGGTGTTTTTCCAAACTGCGTACTTTCTGGCTGATGAATTCATGTTCAATCAGTATCCCGACCACAGATATTTTTATGTGACGGAAGAATGAAACACTTCCTGGAATGGTTGTGCTGTTTTGTACTACCAGAAATTCCCAAGCATCTTTTGCTTTGGGAACCATCGGGTTCTTCATCTTTCAACTTTTCAACGTTCCAGTCCGCAGTTTCGATGAAGACTGGAAACGAACACTCGTTCACTTTACCCAGATTCGATAGCAATATCTGAGTAATTGTGGTAAACTACACTTGCCAAATTCCGTTTTGATGGTGGATTTGGCAAGAACTTTGGTTCAACTACGGAGAATTAGTCATGAATCACATTGACCAACGTTTGCTGGAGATGAAGCTCCGGCTGGAAGTACACTGTGCAGATACCGCCGTGGTATCGGCAGTATGGAGTGCTGTGGAGAATTTGAATTTCGGTGGCTTAGATGCCAGCGATTTAATTGCATACCGCAGCAGCTTGTCCAGAGCTGACTTGATGGAGTGGATTAAGATGGGTGGCTCACAGTTTGATCCGGTGAATCACCGGGAAGAATTATCCATGCAGGAAGCGTGTTTCAAACTGGAGCTTGTCAGACGGATGGATACCGAAGATATGGAAGTCGATTGTGCTGTCCACACCACGGTTTCAGGAAGTGGTGCCGAATATCACTGGCAAGAAACTGTGAAAGAGATTGTTGAAATCGACGGTCAGTTTTTCGAAGATGAAAAAGTGATTGACCGTATTTCCACAACTCCGATGGGTGCTGGTGCTGTAGTCACTGAACGCCGGGTAAAGAGTGCGTTCGATGTTGCCATGACTGAGAAGTTCGGTTCGGATTGGGATGCACAGTTGAAGAATCCCCGTGGTAGTCAATCCGCTGGCACTGTCAAGATTTTCGATGGTGGCTTGAATGAAAAGAACAAGCCCACGTTTATGTCGTCCAGCCGGCAATACGGGCAGACTGTGATTTCATTGCGGCCCGTCGAGGTGGCGAAACATCCAAGCATTGAGATTGACGGTCGAGAAGTGTTGGTGCATGAACCGCTGGAGAATTCCATCGAGTGTGGGATCATGTTAAAAGAGGAGTTTGAATCACTTAAGGTGATTTCAATTCCGATGGGTAGTTCGGAATCCCAAGCCCAAGAATCGGGTTCGAAGAATGCGGGCAACGGCAACATGGCAAGTGGGAAGCAGAGCCGTGAAGTGTTCATGGTCGGATTGGTAGACCATGTCCGTCATCGGCAATGTAGGTGTTCAGATGGGTGGATCAACGTGGGAGGTGAAGCGGTCAATTTGTCCGCATGGAATTCATGCCATGGAGAACTTTCGGCATACTGTGCGGAAGCTGGAGACTTTTCCGTACTGGAAGCTTGGATGGCAGATTGTCCAAATCCGTTGGAATCATACTACGCTTGGAAATTTCCGAACAAAGATTGTCGGAAGTTGGCAATCAACGCCATGGCAGGTGTTAGTGCGTCACGGCTGAACAAGAATGGTTTGGCTCCGAAGATTTTTGTTCCGCATTTGGATGCGATGCGGCAACAGCAGAACTGCGAGAGATACATCCAGTGGAATTTGGATGATCAGATTCGCAAACTGCTCGGTGGTAAACGGAACAATTCCGTGGAGAATTTAGTTGGAGACAATGACGTTTCCGATTACTACGATAATGTTTACGATCAAGAGTCGGGTATGACGTACTTGGAAGCGGCACGGAAGATGCTGGCTAAATCATGGGTGGCTTCGACGAAGAACGCCAATCGGGAATTGGCTCGGAATGCTTCGAAGAATGTGGGTAAGATGTACAAGTCCAAGTCCGGTAAGATTCGGAACGGGGACAAATCATGTACGGTCAACGGTGCACGATCTTGTGTACTGACGGAAAGTACGCTATGGTTGGAAATCACTTGTTCACCAGAGCGTGTGGTTGCTGGATTTGAAGCGGAATTCGCTGATGGAGAATTCATTGGTGAAGTGTGCGGTAACGGTCGTTCCAAGATCATTGACGCTGGAAAAATGGAAAAGCTGTTTACCGCATTGGACTTCAACTTCCCAGAATTTGCGGGTGAAGAGTTGTTCCGTGGTAAAGAGTTGAATGGACAACGGAAAGAATCCGTTGCGGGATTACGAAAGATTAATGAAGCGGGAATTGACGATCCAGAGTTTCATGCTGAGATCGCTCCGATTGTTGACAAGATGCGGGATGTGTTGGAAGATAATCGGGGTTTTGCTACGGGTAGTTTGGAATTGTCGAAAGATGATCGTGACCGGATGCTAAAGAGTTACATGATCCGGTTGAACGATTTGTCGATAGAGTCGGTATACATGGATGGAGATTCGCCATGGTTAAACATTCGTGAACATTTGTTCCCGGCAGATGTGACTGTGCTTGCAAGATGTATCAACAGGGAAGAGTTAAATCGGTTGCAAAAAGCACGGCAACTAGTGGAAGATTGTGGGATGGATACTTCCGATATTAAGCAGATATTGTCAGCTTATCGGAAACCCGTACTATTCCGCAAGATGTTTTTCGATGGAGAGGTTCGCAATCAAACATGGGCGGGTTTGAAGTAATTTGTTTCATATGAAACAAAAACGGTAGTGAATAACAACTGTTATTTCTACCGTTTTTTCAACCGGCGATTTCAGGTGATTTTGTCTTTTAAGAGAGTGTGTGAACACTCTACCGCACATTGGAGTTTAAATCATGAAACAATTTGTCATTCGTTTCAAGAATTCGTGCAGTTTAGAGCTGCGTCAGTTCTTCGTAGTCGTTGATGAAGATCAAATTCAACACGGAATTGATCTTTGTTGGAACAAGCATGAAAGAGTGTATAACGCTCTGGATTACTGTTCGGATGAAGAAACCGAATTTGAAAGATTTAACCACGAAATTGAGACCTTGGAACAAGGTGTTACTTTGCGGACTGCCAAACGGGAAAAAGACGATCTTTGTGCTTGGGAGCATGTGACGGGCTTCTGAATTTGGGAGCAGACGTTAACATGGCGTTGAAAACTATGTCTATGAATTTGGTGGATTTGTTTTCAGATGTCATGAAAATAATGTTTGCAAACTCTTTTAAATGGATTTACAATGGGTTGCGCCAAGCTAGTTATGCTTGGCGTATTTGTTCAGACTTTTAACTTTTGGGAGAATTATGTATGTATCAAACTAATGAATGTTTTGGAGATATTGCGCAAGAAAATGCGCAAAAGGTAAACGGCTACATCGTTTACAATTTCCACACTGGAGAAATCGATTATGAAGTCGAACGTAAGTATTGGGATCGTTCAGATCAAAGAACGTTCAAAGATTTAGCAGCGAGTAACATCAACTGCTATTTCATTCCTTTACACATTTTCCAGAACGCTGAAAAAGCCAATGCGGGATTTGTGGCTCGCTTCGCCATACTTGACGATTGAGAACTTACTCACGGAGAATTGAACATGAGTAAAGAACAAGCTTACGCCAGAGCTTTAACACTGGCGTGGTTATTCGTAGATGGGCTTTTATTAGCCCGCCCCATGACTGTGAAAGAACTTACGGAGAAATAATCATGAACTTAACAGGTATTTTACCCAGAAATTCGTATGCCGTAGATGTGTTACGGCAAGGCAAAAGACTAACCGATGTCAAAGATGGCACCCGGATGGTGCAGTTTTTGAAAGAGCTGCGTGGACTATTGCAGCAAAAAGGCTACAGCATACAAGGAAGTGTGCGTGAAGGTTTCGAATGTTACAACGGTACTGAGACGATTAAAATCGTCGTGGAGAGACTATAATGCTTAAAAATATCAGTAATGCGATCATTCAGATCAAAGAATCCGAACATTGGACTGATTTCCAATCTGTTCGACCCATTACCCGTGAAAGAGCAAAGGCTTTGCTGAAAACGATTCGTCAACGGCATTCCGAAGACCAATTCCGGTTAGTGTTGGAAGATTGGAATGCTTGCGAAACTGAAATTGTCGAGGGCTAAGTCATGAAAAATCCATCCAATGCTTACCGAATGCTAGATGAGCGCACCATGCTAGAAGCGTTGCAAACAATGCTTCACGAAGATAACTTTGACACAGATTTGTGGGAAAGTGAAGATGACGATGGCTGGTGGTCGTTGTCTGTCGGTCCGTATGAGATTTGCATGGATGCTGACACCAAGACGTTCATCGTGTGGGACTTCGATGAAAAAATTTTCAAGACTGACCATCCAATGAAGATTCTTGGATGGTTTAATAAGAAATTCAGCGGTCTAATTTAAAACCACCACCCACTCTTAATGGAGTGGGTACATTGGAATAATCAAGATCATTATTCCAATGTACCCATTTTACGGAGATGTTTTTCATGAAGATTTTTATTCAATGGGAGAGTTCCATCCCCATACTGTTGGAACAGGTGGGGGGTGACATGAACATTGAAGAAATCATGAAATTTGTTACAGATCGATACTGTAACAAAACCAGAGTCCAATCCGTTTCTTTAATGAACGGAAGTTGGCTTGTTAAGATTGTTGAACTGGAGAAACTGAAATGAACGGTAGCATGGCAGAAAAATACGTACTATTCGGATACGAAGATTTAGGCGTTCAGATTATACTGGCGCCTGATGTCACTTTGGTACTGTTTTTAGACGGTTCGGCACTTTATGAGAGTCGTAAACAGCAGATTGTTTATCCGTCATGTTGGGATAAACGTGGAGATCGTGCATTCAGTTCTGCAAATAATTTGCAACACTCTTAACGGAATAGTTGCAAAATCTTCCGCAGCATGATATGCTGCAAACGCGCCAGCGCATGGTGTGCTGCGCATTTTATGGAGAATTGTCATGAAAGAATACGTCGTGGTGGTATACGTGATCGAAGATGATTTTCATGGAACGGAAATCAATTTAATGCTGATGGCACTTGATGAGATGGACGCTAAACATCAAGTATTGAGAGCAGCCACTTGGGCTGATGAGGTGCTGGACGTAATCCAACTGCCAGAATTTTGAAAAATACTTGCACATTCTTTTCAAGTGTGCTAAACTTCATTCGCGTCAGCGAGTTATCGCTTGGCGCTTTTTTTAGACTTTTTAATACGCAATGGAGAATATAGCATGGCTAAGACGAACGATGCTGCGAAAGCGCAGCGTGAAGAACTGATCAAACTGGTAAAAGGAATCACCGGCTTAGAACTCAAGCGGTGTGCTACGGCTACCGCAGGTTTGTCAGTCAGTAATAAGAGCATGGAAGCTAATATGTTTGCGCATTTGTTGTGCAACCAAGGGAATTTCCAGACTGTCGCATGGATGCTGGAGAATTGGAAAGAATTTCAAACGGGGAAATTTATCCCGGAAGAGTACCAAACGATTGCCGATCCAGTTTCCGTAGGTTATGCTTGCGGAACTTCACCCAGGTTTGTGTTGGCATTCAACGCTAACAAAAAGTCCAAGGTGGATCGGCATCAATCAAAAGATGCTGCTAAAACCGGGCGTCCGCAAGAATTCATTGCGTGGGCACAGAGCTGGCGTATGGCGGCTACCCAATCACTATGGGTAGGTACTTCCCGTTCAGTAAAGAACGGTGTAGCTCCCACAAAAGTAAAGATTTCCAATGAAGAACCGTGGGCTATGTATGATGAGATGCTAGCCCAGATGTTGGAAGTCAAAGTTGTTAATGAAGATCCATGCTTCGTGGATTACTGCAACAATCTTTCAAAGCTGCGAATTACTGCGCCCAAGATGGATACCGTGGAAGGTGACGTATCCGACCGAGATGCATGGTGTGCGGATTACTGCGATACCATGGAAGAATTATTGGAACGTCCCATCATGGAAGAAGTGGTCGTGGATGACGTTGTTCAAAGCGCGATTGAGTCACAAAAACGACTGGCGGGACTGCTGGCTGAAGGTGGATTAACCGTTGCTAAAACGTTATCATCCACCAAAGACTTTGCTTTAGCGGCCAATGCCGCGTTGGAAAGGCTGCAAGCAAAGAAATTAGCTGATGCCAACAAAGCGGAAGAAGTCAAGCCGCTCGTGGTCAAACCCACTGTTCAGGTTGCCAAGCCCAAGACTGGAAAAGCGGCTAGAGCAGCTTAATCATCACGCCCCACTTGTAAGAGTGGGGATTTACTACTTTGGAGAGAAATCATGTACGTCACATTACAACCCGTGGAGAAATCCATCACTCAGATGATTTTCACATTCAAGCACCAAGATGAAGAGTGGTACTTGGTTGGAGATCAAGAAGTGGTGGGAACGGAGATACAAGAGGTGGATGATGCTGACATCCACTGGTTTTTAAGAATTGGATTGGAAGAATTGGCATTGGATTTGAAATCGGCCCGAGATGTGGCAAAACGCCGTGATACTACACGGGAAGATTGGTAAACACTTATTCCACAAGCCAAAAATGACTTTCACTGGAGAATATGATGGAAACGTGGAAAGATTTAGAAAATTATGTAGCAGAGAATCAAGCTGAAATTGAACAATTCGCTCCATGGGAAGAATTGGATGGTTGGGATTGGGCATGTTTATTGGAACACATGCCAGAGTTTTCAAAATACTGTGACTGGAAAAAATTAGATTCCGATGATTGGATCTATTTATTACAACATCAACCACAATTGAAATCATTCAGAATCACTAATTAACCGGAGAATCAATATGATCGAAATTATTATCTTTGTCATCGTATTTGGAGCAATGTTAGAATTACTTTCCAAAACTTTCCGAAACAATGGAGAATCCAATGAGTAAGACTTACTTCGTGACCCGGCATCAAGGTGCCAAAGATTGGGCTACTCGTCAAGGTTTCGACGCGGAAATTGTCTCCCACTTCGATGTCGATGTGGTCAAAACTGGGGATATAGTCTTGGGAACATTACCCGTTCATCTTGTGGCTGAAATTTGGGATCGACAAGGTCGATACTTCCATCTCGTTTTAAACGTTCCAGCAGATTTACGGGGCGTAGAAATCACTGCGGACAAGATGGAAGAACTGGGTGCGTCACTCGAAGAGTTCATTGTGCTTCGCGTACCAAAGATCATTCCGTAATTACAGATTTTAACTGCAAGAGGAGAGTTGTCATGTGTGAATTCAATACAGGTTGCCCCGGCTGGACTGATGGTTATGAAGATGGCTTTATTCCATGTTCGGAAGATTTGGGATGTGCTACAAGTTATGCAAGATCGCTTAATGATCTGCATAAGTATCCCATCGAAAGCAAAGGTCGATATGATCGCTATGCGACCGGCCCGGAAGATTCAGAATGGGTGTGTGGTGACTGTGGAATGGTCTGTGATCCCGATACCCATCATGAAGAATGTCATGTGACGTATAGCAGTATTGAAAGATACGTTGAAGATGGACTTTTTCAGCGAGTAATGTCACTACTGAAGATTTATCCAGTTGGAGAATTCGCATGATTCCTTTTGCTGCTATTCCCGATCAAGGCTTCACTGTATACATACTCGATGAGATCGTCATTATCGAGATTACCCGCCCCACCAACAGCATCACCTTAATGATGATGCACCGCAAAGACTTTGACACTATTGAAAATTTGCGTGTGCTAGTCAACTATTGATCTTCCACCATGATGAATCATACGGAGAACTTAAAATGATCGTACAAAGTATTGCCTTTGCCACGTTTGTTATCTTATGCCCATCCAAAGAGGTTGTTGAGCGTTTAACAATCCACGACATGGATCTACCAACACTTACCACTATGGCAACCGTATTCAAGAACGGTGATGATAACGAATGTCTTGTTAGTACCGAAAGGTCAGTACCAACAATCTTAATTCGCTCCATTAATGGAGAAATGCATTGGTGGCAAACTGAAATGTGATCTTTCACTCCCGCCTTCGGGCGGGATTTTTGGGGCGAGATTAAGAAGTGGCGTTAAGACTTTATCTGTCAAATCTAGCAAATTACAAAACACGGGTCCAAGATTTACATCACCATGGAGTGTTGGAAGCATGGTCACACAGATGTTATTTAAAATACTTTGCAATATCTTTTAATCCATGATAAAATTGCCATGTGCCAACATGGTATCATTCACGGAAAACTTGGAGAATTGATCATGAACGAATTTGTTGTTAAGATTGTTACTGATAAAGAACTTATGGATCAAATTGAAGCTGAAAAAGGCTTTTCAGCAATGAGTGAGTTTGAAGGTTGCTTTTTTGATAATAGCGGCAACATGACCGTTCAAGAACGGATTGGTGTCGCTAATCAAACACTGGAAAAACTAAAGATGTTCATTCATATTGTGGGCATGGCTCAAGAACCCGAATTTGTTGTTCATGGTTTAGAAGCTTATCGAGAAACCAGTATTGATGAGATTTGTAAGACTCAGTTTTACAAATGGGTAATTACCAATCAGAACATCAAGCACTTGATTGCCTGGTAAGATCACTACTACGGAGAATTAATCATGAACGAATTTAAGATTACGTACATTGCACGTACTCGCAAGAATCATATTCGCAAGAGTGCTTTTCGATTTGGCGCAACATGCGCTGAGATGGCAAGATTGGCTGTGGAGAATTTACTCAGTCAAGATATCACACTGCACTCATACAAGATTATGAGTGTATTTTTACAGTAATTCATTGCAAAATCTTCATTGGCGTGATACACTGCGATTGCGCCAATTTTGCGCAACCCACTGAAATTTGGAGAATTTGACATGCCACGATGCGCAATTAAAGTAGAATTTAGCATGAAACTCCATGATAATCAAATCATGGATTGGTTGGAAGATGAATGTAGTGAAGAAGCCGTCACCGAATTTGGCGAATGTTTGCCAGATCCCATCCGGTATACACCGGAAGAAATGGTCAACATTTGCAATCAGGTGCTAAAAAAATATAACAGCACTTTACGAGTCATCGAATTTGCAGGTAAGGATGATGATGGCTACTTTTGGCGCGTCAAAGACTCCTGTCAGATGTATCCCACGAGAGATTAAGCTATGTACACTTCCATCAATTTTCAAACCAAAAAAGCATTAAAAGAAGCGGTTGCCAAGGGAGATCGAGTGACCATTTTCCAGCCTGGACCTTTCGGAGATCATACTCCAAAGAATGGTAAGGTCGCATTGGAAGGGCCACACTACCCACAACCTCATAAATGGTATGCTTCCGCAACCATTGAAGAGGGTTATGTTGTTAAAGTAAGCTAATCATTCCATTGCCAAGGATGGCAATTATCTAAAAAGATACTGTATGAGGAAACTTTCATGAATCTGCTTAATATCTCAGTCCGTAAATCCAACGGACAAAGAATTAAAGATGTAATGATTCTTGGACACGGCTATAACTGTGTCAAAGAATGGACAATCAACCAATGCCAAAAACACGGACCTTTTCCCACTCCATGCACGGTGGAAGGTTTTATATACCAAAATGGAGATGGTTGGTATAAACTAGAATCACTTTATATTTCTCAATAGGAGATTTCAAATGTCATTTTATTCACGTATGGAAGGTGAGATTACGTATTCAAATGAAGAATCTTTTCTTAAAATTTATAAAAGGCTGAGAGAAGGTTTGTATATTGATGAACATAATTATTTTTTAGATGAAAATGGACATCAAATTACCGAATTTCCCACGCTCTTTTTTGATAAAAAGCAGGTTTACATTCCACGTTATAGATATCGAAATTTAACCAACCTTGATTTTTTTAAAGAAGATGGTGTTGGGTATTTAATCGGTACATCTACGGATGGATGCTTCGCTGGCTGGATTCAGATCGATAAAAGTGAAGCTCATTACGATCTGTTAATCTGGGCCGCAGAATATTTGAATGAAAAAGATGAAAATATTCCAGATCCCAATACAGACTTTGATGCGTATTGTGAATGGCAATCAAAGATTGAAGCTGAATTCTTTGACTATGCTGAAGAATGCGCTTCATTTGGTTGTACATTTTTACAATAAATGCTTGCATATTCTTTAGCAATATGTTATCATTGCCATGCGCCAGCATGGTAGCATCCATGGAAAACTTGGAGAATTGACATGCTTAACCAAACCATTTTTTTGCATAACGTCACCAATGTTGAGATTACGAAACAGCCGTTTTACTCCACGGAAGGACCAGAGACTTTTCAATACGAACAAATAAAGATTATTGTTCGCTGTTATGACGGAAAGAGTCAACTAGAAAATGAGTTATTTTTATTCTCAAATATGGAAAATACGGTTTCCATACAATGTAAAGATTAAAATCATACTTAGGAGAAAAGAGCATGTATTACACCCATCCCAAAGATATGGGAACTGAACATCCCAACGGTAGTATTTGTTTCAGAACATTTCCACCCAATGACAACCTAAGTAAGGTTAAAAATTGTCCCGTTGCTGGTACAGTATTAAGATTAACAGCGGTGGTATCGGGAGAACCCGATACATGGTTTAGTATTCCCGCTAAAATTCAATACAAAAAGAAAAAGATTAGCGGATTTATCACGTCCAAAGACGATGGTTTTTACTTCGTACCATATCAGTACGGTAAGAATTATCATGTACTTAATTGTAAAGATTAAGTACACATTTCACCGCCCGTAGATCATACGGGCTTTTTATTGTCCCACATTTGGAGAATTTACATGAATACGATGGTAGAACAATTATGGTTTATCGAAGATCAATTTAACACTTTTGAAGATGTTAAATTGAAAATTTCCAACACTACAAAAATTAAGAAAACCAATCCCATTAAAGATTGGGCAGATGAATTGGGCAACCAGATTGGTGATTTTAACATCAATCTTAAACGACGCATGATAGAAGATCCAATGGGCGAAAGTATCATGCCCATCTTTCCGCACTTCATTGGCGCATCCGAAGAACTTGTGCTTCGGGAAATTTATGCTCACTTGGGAGATTAAATCATGGCTAACAATTATCTGCAATTCAGCGTGGTGGTAGATGTTAATCCCGATAAAATCAACGAATTGGTGGCTTTAGATGATTGGCGAAATTTGTTGAGAGATCAAGAAGTTGAATCCATTGATGAGATCAAGTTACCGGACTTCATCAGTGATGAAGATGCCATGTTATTTGAATTTTGTCAACAATACATGGTTTATGAAGAATCCGGGTTTGAGACTACATTTTGTCCAGCCGTTTGTCCATCTGAGTACTATGTTTACTCGGAAGAAAGTGGTGTTGTTGATTTAGCGGTAGAATGGCTTTATGTACTCATCCGTCTTGAGTTGTTAAAACCCAAGACCGGTTATGTAGTTTTCACATGGGCTGAGACTTGTAGTAAACCACGACCCGATGAATTCACGGGAGGGGCTGCCGTAATCTCTCACTACGGAGTCAAGTTCCAGCAAAACGCATGGGAATGGGCCAACAAACAGTATAAGGAGATGTGTTATGCCGCATGAATTTTATTTCGTCAAGAATAAAGATCGTCGAGATCGTCGCACATCCAATCTGATGTTCAGAAATCATGAACGGATATTAAAGGGTTTGAAAAAGTTAAAAAAGGCGGAAGAACAATTATCCCGCCATGAACCCCTTTATCCATTGGTCATCCGTAAGATGACCATGTTACGAACAGGTACTTCGTAACCCCAAGCTGCACTGTAACAAGGATATTGCTGCAATGCAATATCCTTGCTATCATGGACTTTTAAAAGGAGTCCGTAATGCAATACTTAACACCGAGAGAAGTCATTAAGAAAATCAACGGTCATCCTGACTGTGCATCCGAATTCATGTTGACCAATCTTGAACTATGCATGGAAGATAAAGATTGGGCTATCAAGGAAACTAACCGATCTTTCAAATTGTATAAACTTCCCATGCAAGTGGAAGATTTACAATTTACTGAACACG
>ENA-UOWG01001051-UOWG01001051.1-activated-sludge-metagenome-genome-assembly--contig:-NODE-1051-length-30333-cov-5.580851_pt1 | contig 30333 bp, 31 predicted proteins | sample MGYA00238147_ERZ761563 | MGnify/ENA primary metagenome ERZ761563 (study PRJEB28884, sample SAMN05720216) | anaerobic digester metagenome | isolation source: active sludge of municipal... | reverse complement strand
GCCGCTTATGATCTTTCTCTCGGCTTTCGGCCAGCCGATGAGCTCGATCGGTCTTTCCCTTAGTTTGGCGCTTCTTAAGACCATTTTGCTTCTCGCCGGTGCGTTCATTTTTTCCAGATACCTTCTGCCGCAGCTTCTTTACCGCGTGGCGGTAGTCCGTAACCGGGAGGTCTTTTTCCTTTTCTCGGTTGTGGTCTGTCTCGGCATGGCCTGGGGAAGCGGGGCGCTCGGTCTTTCGATGGCTATCGGCGCCCTATTGGCGGGTTTTATGTTCGCCAATACGGGGTTTTCGCATCAGTTGATCGGTGACATCCTTCCGTTCCGGCATCTTTTCGTAAGCATTTTCTTCGTTTCAATGGGGCTTCTTTTTGATATCCACTTCTTTCTGAACCATGTTGGCCTCGTTCTTCTGGTGGTGGGCCTGGTGCTTTTCGTGAATTTCGTCATTATGACGCTTCTCATCATGGCGTTCGGCTTTCCTCCGCGTGTTGCCGTGATCACCGGCATTATCCTTTCTCAGATCGGGGAATTCTCGTTTCTCCTGATTGAAACGGCGCGGACCTCGGGGCATATTACGCCGGCGCTTTACCAGATATTGCTTTCCACGGCGTTCATCACGCTTTTGATGACCCCGCTTTTTTTCGCCGCGATCCCGCTTGTTTTGAAGATCCTCAGCCGGTTTGTGATCTTTGGCGTTCCGCCGCGCAGCTGGACCCGGCCGGATCGGACACTTGCCGCTTTGCACGGCCACGTGATCCTTTGCGGTTTTGGGCCGACGGGCCGCGACCTCGCCGCGGCTTTTCAAGAGGAGAATGTTCCCTTTGTGATCATCGAAATGAATCCCGTCAAGATCCGCGACGCGAAAAGAATGCATATGAAAGCGATTTATGGCGACGCGTCAAACCGCGAGGTCCTAAAACGGGCGGGGATCGGCCGCGCTCGTGCAGTGATCGTAAGCTTTCCAGACGCGCTTGGTATGGCGCAGATCATCCGGGTCGTGCAGGATCTGAACCCCGGAGTGACTTTGGCGGTCCGTACGCGCTACGAAGGGCAGATGCCGCGGCTTTATGAGCTCGGAGCGGATATTGTGGTGACCGAAGAATGGGAAGCCAGTTATGAGCTGAACCGGTTGATCCTGGGGCAACTGAATGTTCCGGGCGAGCGCATCGAACACCACCTGCACCGGATCCGCTCCCGCAAGGAAGTCGCCATCGAAGAAGCGATCTTCAAGCGCTCCGTTAAAAATCCGATTTTGTTCTCAAAAACAAAATAGAAAAGGAATATCAAGAGTGAAACAAAACCGTGTTCATTGGGCCATATTGGCGGTCCTAACCATTTTTTTGATCCTGATCCTGACAGGGCGTATTTTTAACCCGCAAAACGAGCCGCTTGTTTTTGAACAGAGCCCTTCCAGCTTCGCTTCGAAGGACTACGCGCCGCCCGAAACTTCCATAGTTGACGAACAGTTCAATTTTCATTTTGTAACCCCATTTCTTTGGCGGTCCGCTCAGCCAAGCGAAAAATCGCTTCAAAGGATGAGGGACCACGGCCTGAAGACCCTGATCAATTTGAAACGGGATGAGACGAATCATGCATGGGAAAGATCTGCGGCCGAAAGAATAGGCCTCCAATATTATTATTTTCCTATGGACGCCGAAGGAGACCATGATCTTGAGCAGATCGCTGAGATCCTTCGCGTGATCAAGGACCCCGCCAATCATCCCGTTTTGATCCATTGTCATGGCGGAAAGGACCGAACCGGTTTGATCTCGTCGATTTTTAAAATTGAATATACAGAGGAAGATTTTAATGATATCTATAAGGAGATGCTGGTGTTTGGCTACCACCAAGAGAGATTTCCCTCTGTTCTGAAGACCATCAGGCGATGGTGCGAAATCCGTCATCGTTCGGAGATCGCCAATAAGATCGCTCCGGATGGACATGGACTGATAGAATCTTAAATTTCAAAAAGGAGGCGAACATGAAAACGATTTTAAAATTAGTCGTAGGGATCGTGGTGGTTCTAGTGGTGCTCGTGCTTGCGCGGAACATTGTGGTCAAAGCGGCGGTGGAAGGCGGCGTCAAGGCCGCGACCGGCATGCCGCTTAGCATTAAAAAACTGGATCTGGATTTCTCAAAAACCCTGGTGGATATCGAAGATCTTGTCGTGAAAAACCCGGCCGGGTTTCACGATACGTCCTTGGTGGACATCCCTAAGATCCTGGTGGATTACCGCCTTTTCAGTTTCCTGAAAGGAAAAGCCCATCTTGAGAATCTCGAATTCGACATGAAGGAGTTTACCGTTGTTAAAAATGAAAAAGGCGAATTGAACCTGGATCGCTTAAAAGCTCTCCAGGGGACTCAAAAAGCCCCCGCCGAAGCTCCCAAGGAAGCCAAAGCTCCGGCCAAACCCATCCCGATCCAGATCGATGTGATGCGGCTTAAGATCGGGAAAGTCGTTTATGTGGATTATTCGGGAGGTGCGCCGTCCACCAAGGAATTCAACATCAATCTCGATCAGACGTTCCGGGACATTACGGATGTCAATAGCGTCGTACGGCTGATCGTTCTAAAAGCCATGATGAGTTCCGGGATCTCCAATCTTGTGAATTTTGACGTGCAGGGTCTCCAGGGCGCCATGAGCGGCGTTCTCGATCATTCCGCCCAGTTGGCTGCGCAAGCAGCGTCGAAAGGGTTGGATGCCTTTAAAACCGTCACGCAAGATCCTACGGCGGCAGCCGGGCAGGCGGGAGAAACGCTTAAAAGCACGGCAGGAGCGATCACGAGCGCTGCGAGCAGTCTTAAAAAATTAAACCCGTTCGCAAAAAGCGAATCTTGATATTTCGGCTTCTAGGAAAGGTTTTTGACGTGGCGCCCAAGTCTTCATCTTCTTTTTATGGACGGCGACTTGGACAGCCCTGGCTTTTATTAAAGATTAAAGGTAGTCAGGACTGCACTGATTTCTGATTATTTTTTTAATAAAAATCAAGTGCTGTCATGATCCCAGATCTATTTTTTGATTAAGGAAAATCATGGCGAACCGGGAAAAAGAGCTGAAGACGCTTCTTGAGATCACCGGGCAGATCAATGCCGGGAAAACGCTCGATGAAGTTCTTGATGACGCTTACCACTCCTTGCGCGAGATCATTCCTTATCAAAGGATCGGCTTTTCGCTTTTGGAGGAGAACGACAGCGTCTTGAGGGCTTATTGGGTCCGCTCGGAAGCTTCCGTGATCAAGATCGGAAAAGGTTATTCCGCGGAAATGCGGGGAAGCAGTCTCGAGAAAGTCCTTCGGAGTGGCAGCCCACGCATCTTAAATGACCTTAAGGCCTACCTTAGGGACCACCCGCGGTCCAAATCCACGAAGGATATCGTTGAGGAAGGCATGCTTTCGAGTCTGACCTGCCCGCTCATCGCTTCCGGCAAGTCCGTCGGATTTCTCTTTTTTTCAAGTATGCGCATAAATGAATACAAAAATGCGCATGTCGAACTTTTCCAGGAGATCGCGGGCCAGCTTGCCCTGACCCTTGAAAAAAGCCGGCTTTATCAGGAGGCCATCCGGCTGAATGATCTTAAAAACAAATTCCTGGGGATCGCCGCGCATGATCTTCGCAGCCCGATCGCGGTCATCAAAGGCTACGTTGACCTTTTTAAGGACGGGATTTTAGGGGAGATGCCGGAAGCGCAAAAGGAGCCCACGCGGGCTATTTCGCAGCATTGCGATAAAATGCTCGCTTTGATCGACGATCTTTTGGATGTCAGCGCGATCGAATCCGGCCGGCTCGATCTTCGGAAAAAGGAGATCGACCTTACGGCCTATCTTGAAGAAAGTTGTCGCAACAACGCTTTGGTGGCCAGGGCAAAGTCGATCGAACTTAACGCAGAGATCCCTTCGCATCTTCCTCGCGTCCTCATGGATCCCGACCGCATCGATCAGGTGATCAATAATCTGGTCGCGAACGCCGTCAAATTCTCAAACGCCGGAAGCCGTATCATTCTCCGGGCTGTTCCGCTTTCTCAGGCGGTTGCCATATCGGTTATCGATCAAGGACAGGGCATTCCTCAAAGCGAGATCCCGAAAATGTTCCAATATTTCGGAAAGACGGATGTCGCTCCAACTGCGGGGGAAAAGAGCACCGGACTGGGGCTCGCGATCGCGAAGAAGATCGTGGAAGCCCATGGCGGCAAGATCGGAGTGGAAAGTCAGGCCGGCAGAGGCTCCACATTTACTTTCACGCTTCCCCTGACACATTCCTGAAATGATCAGCATTGAGATCAAAGCGCGCTGTACGGACCTCCTTCGTATTCGCAAGATCCTCAAAGCCCGCCGCGCCCGCTTCAAGGGCCTTGACCGTCAGGTTGATACTTATTTCCGCGTTCCGTCGGGCCGCTTAAAGCTCCGCGAAGGGAATATAGAGAACGCGTTGATCTATTATGAGCGCGCCGATCGAAAAAGCAGCAAGCTTTGCAAGGCCGTTCTTTTTAAATGTCCTGACCCGGCCTCCTTAAAGAGGATCCTTTCGGCCGCGGCGAGGGTTCTGGCGGTGGTCGATAAGAAGCGCGAGATCTATTTTATTAAAAACGCAAAGTTTCATATCGACCGGGTCAAAAAAATCGGAAATTTTGTCGAGATCGAAGTCTTCGGCCTTACACGAGACCTCGGGAAGCTAAAGGAGCAATGCGAATTTTACAGAAGATTATTCGGGATCAGATCACGAGACCTTGCGGCGGATTCCTACAGCGATCAACTCGTCAGACTACAGACAAGAGACCGCAGCCTAAAAAGATAAGGAGTTTTTGCTGTAGTCTGTCGTCTGTGGTCTGAAGTCTGTCAGGCGAAGTCACTGAGCCTGACGGGCAGACGTTTCGAACCCCAGTTTCCCGGCTTGTCCTCAAAAACGCCGATACAAATAGCCCCGCAAAACTTGCAAACGATTTTTTCTTTTAGATTCCATTCCGCGATCTCAAACCCGTTCCGCGCGATCAGTTTTTTACCGCACGCATGGCAAAAAGTCGCTTCTCCCTCGGGGTTTTCTACGTTGCCGGTATAACAGTAAAGAATCCCGTTTTGAAGGGCGATCTCGCGAGCTTTCAGGAGCGTTGAGACCGGAGTCGGGGAAAGCTCCGTGAGTTTGTAAGCGGGATGAAATGCTGAGAAATGAAGCGGGACATCGGTTCCGAGGTTTTTCACGATCCAAGAAGTCAGGTCCCGCAATTCCTTTTCCGAGTCGTTAAGTCCCGGGATAAGGAGCGTCGTGATCTCAAGCCAGACAGGAGTCTCTTTTTTGATATAGATCAACGTTTCAAGGACCGGCCGAAGAGAGCTGTCCGTGTATTTTTTATAAAATTCCTCCGTAAAGCCTTTCAGGTCCACGTTGGCCGCATCTATTGTCTCATAAAATTCCTTGCGGGGTTCCGGGCAGACATAGCCGGCCGTTACCGCCACGGTCTTGATCCCGAGCTTGTGACATGCTTTAGCCGTATCGACGGCGTATTCATGAAAGATCGCGGGCTCGTTATAGGTAAAAGCCACGCTGCGGCAACCGAGGGTTTTTGCGGTCTTGGCGATGAGTTCCGGGGAGGCGGCGTCGGCGAGCGTATCCATTTCACGGGAATGGCTGATGTCGGCGTTCTGGCAGAATTTACAGCCGAGATTACACCCGGCGGTCCCGAAAGAAAGGACCGGTGTGCCGGGAAGAAAATGAAAGAGAGGTTTTTTCTCGATCGGATCCACGCAAAAGCCGCTCGATCGGCCGTAGGTGGTGAGCACTATTTGGCCCTTTTCGCACGCCCGGACAAAACAATACCCGCGCTGTCCTTCCGCGAGTTTGCAATGCCGCGGACAAGCGTTGCACTGAACGCGGCCGTCCTTCAGTTTTTCCCAGTAGTTTGTCGGAACAACGGATCCCATAACGTTATTATAGTCTACTCTTCAAATATCTCTGGGATAAAAAAGCGGGAACTGATACTGGCTTTTATAGCAAGAAATGCAGAAGCGAAAGGCCGGCAATGACCCACATCGCGGGTTGGATCTCCCGGAGCTTGAGCCGCACGACCTTGAAGACCACAAAACTTAAGAATCCGAACGCGAGTCCCGCGGCGATCGAATAACTTAATGCGATCATCACAACGATCACGAACGCGGGGAATCCCTCCTCCATATTTGAGAAATTGATCTCTTTGACCTCCTTCATCATAAAAAATCCCACCAGAATAAGCGCCGGCGCTGTTGCATAGGCAGGAACGATCGCGATGACCGGAATGAAGAGCATCCCGAGGAGGAACAGGGTAGCGGTCACGATCGAGGTAAGGCCGGTCCGCCCACCCTCTCCGATGCCGGTCGCGGATTCAACGTAAGTCGTGGTCGTAGAGGTCCCGAAGATCGCACCGATCATGGTCGCGATCGCGTCCAACGAAAGCAATCGGTCTAGACCCCGGATATTCCCTTTTTCGTCCGTGAACTTCGCTTGATGGCAGCACGCCACGAGCGAGCCGATACTGTCAAAAAGGTCCATGAACATAAGAGCGAAAATAGAGCCCATGAAGCTCCATTTAAGAGCCCCCAGAATGTCGAGTTTGAACGCGATCGGGGAAAAGCTCATTTCAAAGGAAAGCCACGCTTCCGGCCAGGCGATCTTCCCCATGAGGAGCGCGATCAAAGTGGATGTCAGAATGCCGAGGATCATGGCCCCTTTTACTTTTTTCATCTCAAGCGTGATCATGACGAGGAAGCCCGCGAGCCCTATCAATGCGGTGGACGTAACGGGGGCCGCCGAGATCAGCGTCGCCTCGCTTCTTTGAATGATCCCGAGATTGACCAGGCCGATGAAAGTAATAAAAAGGCCGATCCCCACGGACATGGCTGAAATAAGCGAACGCGGGATCGCCTGGACGAGTTTTCGCCGCATGCCGGCCAAGGTCAGGATGAAGAAGCAAAAGCCGGAGATAAAAACGATCCCGAGCGCCGTCTGCCAGCTGATTTTATCCGTCAGGACCAGCGAATAAGCGAAAAAGGCGTTCAATCCCATGCCGGGCGCCATGGCGATCGGGGCGTTGGCGAAAAGTCCCGTCATCAAAGTCGTAAGCGCCGTGACAAGGCAGGTGACCGTGATCAGGGCGGTTTTATCCATACCGGTTGCGGACAGGATGTTGGGGTTCACGAAAATAATATAAGCCATGGCGAGGAACGTCGTGACGCCGGCGATGATCTCGGTATGGAGATTTGTTTTTCTTTCCGTGAATTTGAACCAGCGGTCAAGGAAGGCCAGCATCGCTTTAATCGGCGGAGCGGATCATGATGAGGAGCATTTTAAAAGGCGTTACGGCCTTAAGCGAATGAGGAATGTTGGCCGGCATGATGATCATCTCGCCTTTTTTGACCGTATGGGATCTGCCACCGATCCGGATTTCCGCTTTCCCGTCAAGTACCATGACCGATGCGTCGTAAGGCGCTGTGTGTTCGCTTAATCCTTCCCTCTTATCGAAGGCAAAAAGCGTGAGCGTGCCCGCTTTTTTATTCAGGATTTGCGTGCTGACCACGGAGTTTTTTTGGTAGGCCATCAAATCTTCGAGTTTCAGGGGCTTTGCCAGAAAATCCTGCGGTCTTGATTTTTTGTCTGGATGTGGCATGGATCGTTAAAAACACTTTCCTGTTTTGGGCCTTGGGCAGGGCGTGATGCTGCACTTGTAGCAAATTTCGTTAACAAGGGAGCCTTTTGAAAAATAGTCCCGGATATTTGTCAGGGTGGTTTCGGCGATATTATGGAGCGCTTCTTTGGTAAAAAACCCCTGATGGGAGGTGATCACCACATTATTAAACGAAAGGAGCCGGGCCAGGATGTCATCGGTAATGACCTTGTTCGAAAAATCTTCGAAGAAATAGTCGCTTTCTTCCTCGTAAACATCGAGTCCTGCGTAGCCGATCTTGCCGGTCTTGAGCCCCTCGATCAGCGCCTTGGAATCGATCAGCATGCCGCGGCCCGTGTTGATGATCATGACACCGGGTTTCATCTTGGCGATATTCGCTTCATTGATCAGGTGATACGTTTCTTTCGTGAGCGGGCAGTGGAGCGAAATAATGTCCGATTCCTTATAAAGCGTATCAAGGTCCACATAATCAAACCCCGTTTTTTTCCGGTAATCTTCGTCCGGAAAGGCGTCATAGGCCAGGATCTTCATGCCGAACCCTTTGAGGATCTCGACCGCGGCTCGGCCGATCTTGCCGGTACCGATGATGCCCGCGGTTTTTCCGCGCATATCAAATCCCAACAGTCCGTTCAATGTAAAATTATTATCCCGGGTCCGGTAATAGGCCCGATGAACTTTTCGGTTGAGCGCCAGCATGAGCGCGACCGCGTGCTCGGCCACGGCGTGAGGGGAATAAGCGGGGACGCGGACCGCATGAATCTTTCCGAAAAGTGATTTTAGATCGATATTATTATACCCTGCGGCCCGGATCGCAATAAGCCGGATCCCATGGCGGACAAGCGTGTCGATGACTTCTTTTTGGATGGTATCATTCACAAAAACGCAGACGGCCTGGAACCCTTGGGTCAGGGAGGCCGTTTCTTTCGTCAGATGATTTTTAAAATAGCTGATATTGAGGCCGAAATCCCGGTTGGCGTTATTGAAGGATTCAATGTCATAGGGCTTGGCGTCGAAGAACGCTATTTTAACCGCTTGAAGATCGTTTTTTGCCATGGTCTTTCTCTCCCGGCCTTCATTATAGCCCCGCCGGGGGACAAATGCCAAGCGGTCTTGATGCTCCGGACCCCGCGAAATCTTCATGGGCAGAGGGTTTTTTTTGGAGTAGAATCAAATTTCAGCTATGAGCGAAGCCAAAGCCGAAAAACGAAAACTTTTCAAGTACCAATCCGTCGAAGGCACCGATCTTCAGCGGAAGGTCGGCATCGCTTTCTTCCTCATGTCGCTTGTGCCTATCCTGCTCATGCTTTATATGATCCTGTTCCATTTTAAGCCGGATACGGATCAGGGTTATAAGATCGATCTCCAGCTGCTCGCTTTGCTCGCGCTTTGCTCCTCCATCATCGGTTATTGGATCATCCGCATGATCGCGTCTTCCATTTCGGCCATGGCGAAGAACGCCCAGGACCTCCTCGACGGAAAGATCCTTACGGCCCAGATCGACGTCAAAGACCAGTCCCAGGAGATCCGCAACCTTGTGAAGGTTTTTAACGGAGTCAACCGGAACCTGGAAGACCAGGTCAAAAAGCTTGAGGAGTCGAGGGCTCTTATCCAAGACCTGCTCAAGAACATAGGGTCTGTCATTAATTCCGAAGAAAAGGTCGAAAGTTTTTTTGATCTCATCATTGGCAGCATGATCAAAGCGCTTGAGGCCGAGAGCGGCGCGCTGATCCTTTTGGCGGAAGAGGATAAAGAAAAGTTCTTTTACCATGTTGCGGCCTGCGGCAAAGAGCGCGAAAAGATCCTTTCACTCGCTTCGCGGAGATCTCCCAGCATCATGTGGATGAGCCAGGAAAAAAGACCTCTTGTGATCAATCGCACCGCCGAGTCGGACGGCGCGGCGCCGGAACAAGACGAACTTACTTACCGATCCCTTATGTGCGTTCCCCTCCGTTTTCAAAATAAAAACCTCGGATGTATCCTCGTTCTGAACAAGCGCAATGAACAGCCATTTACTTCCGAAGACACACTGCTTCTGGAGCATGTCGCCAATCAGATCGCGATCGCGGCGGAAAATTCGCGTCTTATGGCCGATGCCGAACGGAGCTATGTGGAAACGATCGCCGCGCTGGCGGTGGCTGTCGAAGAAAGAGATCCCTACACCCGGGGCCACTTGGATCGCGTCGCGAACTACGCGGTCCGGGTCGGCCAAGCCATGCGTATGAGCGAAAAAGATGTTCAAACCCTCAAGGACGGCGCGTTCCTTCATGATGTCGGGAAGATCGCGATCGAGGACCGCATCTTGCTTAAGCCCGATAAATTCACGCCGGAAGAACGCAAGATCATGGAAAGCCATCCGGAGAAAGGCGAAAAGATCATCGCGCCGCTTCACTCCTTCAAGGATCTCCGCGAGATCGTGCGTCATCATCAGGAATGGTATGACGGTTCCGGTTATCCGGACGGGGCCAAAGGCGATCAGATCTCTTTGGGCGCCAGGATCCTCACGGTGGTGGATGTTTATGACGCGCTCACGACCACGCGGCCTTACCGCCAGGCGCTTCCGCCGGAAGAAGCCCTGAAGATCATGAACAAAGAATCCGGGACCCATTTCGACCCGGAGGTGTTGAAAGTTTTTTCCGGGATCATCCAGCAAGAACGGCCTTGAGGTTTTAAGCGACCTTGATCCGAAAAGCGTCGGTTCTGATTTTGATCATTCTGTTCCTTGGGGGAGGGCCTGCCGTGGCTTACGCAAAAGAAAATACCCGCAAGGCTGCTGTCAGCGGCCAATTCTATCCTTCCGATCCCGTCGAGCTCAAAAAAGAGATCGGGCGGTTCCTTTCAAAAGCGAAAACAAAGCCGGATCCTTCGGTCAGATCCATCATTGTCCCGCACGCGGGTTATCCCTACTCCGGCCCCGTCGCGGCGCAGGCTTATAAACTGGTCGAGGGCCGGAAATTCGACAGCGTGATCATCGTGGCTTTTCTCCATCGCGTTTTCTTAAACGGCGTCCTGGTCGACCACGTCGATTTTTATGAAACACCGCTCGGAAAAGTTCCGGTCAACAAGGATCTTGTCAAAACACTCCGCGCCCAAGACTCTCTTCTTGACGAAGAAGCCCGCGGCGAACTCGAGGAGCATTCTCTGGAAGTTCAGATCCCGTTCCTTCAGGAAACAGTCCCGCAACTTAAAATTGTCCCCATTTACATCGGGAAGCAGAATCTGGAGCACGCGAAGGTCCTGGCGAAAGCGATCGCGAAAGCGATCGAAGGAAAAAACGTCCTTGTCGTGGCGACGACCGATCTTTCGCATTTCTATCCTTATGATACGGCCGTTGGAAAAGACAAAACCGCGATCGACCTGATCGAAAAGGGCGACATCGAAACTCTCTACGAGGCGTATCGTCAGGAAAAAGCGGAAGCGTGCGGCATGGGGCCGGTCCTTACGGCCATGCTCTTGGCCGAGCAGATGGGCTGGCGGAAACCGGCACTGGTCCAATACGCCAATTCGGGGGATGTCACAGGCGATCGAAGCTCTGTTGTCGGGTACGGCGCCTTCGCGATCCGCGGATCTTCGGGAACTTCAGGGGATATCGGAAAAACACTTCTGGAATATTCCCGCGCCGTTCTCAAGGCGCATTTTTCTTCAAAAACAAAAGAGCCCAAACCGCCCGAGGGCGGGGTGTTTGAGGAAAAACGGGGCGTTTTCGTGACCTTAAAAAAACACGGGCATTTACGCGGTTGTATCGGACAGATCATCAGCGACCGGCCCGTCAAAACAAATATCCGCGAAATGACGCTCGCGGCGGCGCTCGAGGACCCGCGTTTTCCTCCGGTGACGGCGAACGAATTGGATCAACTGGATATCCATATTTCGCTTCTTACGAAGCCGAAAAAGATAAGCTCCTATAAAGAGATCCGGCTCGGGACGGACGGCATCATCGTCTCGCACGGATGGAAAAAAGGCGTCTATCTCCCCGAAGTGGCGACTGAGACCGGCTGGGATCAGAAGGCCTTTTTTGAGAGTTGTGCGCTTGAAAAAGCGGGGATCTCTCCCGCCGAACTTGATTTAGCCGGGATCGAGGTGTTCCAGACAGAAGGTTTTGGCGAGAAAGAGGCCTGATCCGGCGTTGTAAAAAAAGTGAAAGAAAACGCCGGAACGCCGATACCTAGACAAAGCGGTTTTGTCTTGTTATCAGAAAAGGAGAATCGGACCATGAGAAAGATCGCCCTATTCCTTGCTTTTATGCTGCTGGTCTCGAGTATTTATGCCAGCGCCTCGACGATCGAGAAAATGAATTCCAATAAGGCCCTTACCAAATTTTCCCGCGGCGTCACGAATATCGTAAGCAGCCCGGGAGAATACGCGACCCAGACGCCTACCGCGATGGAACAAAGCCCCGATTACCTTACCGGCTTTCTCATGACCATTGGCCGCGGGACGGGTTATATGCTTTTGCGCGCCACGTCAGGGATCTACGATGTCGTAACGGCTCCCTTTCCCGGTCCGACAAATTACGGCCCGATCATGAAACCCGAGACGATCTTCGACAAAGCCGCGGATTCGGTCACAAAGTAAAAAAGCGACACGGTTCACATCCTCCGACCTCCGCCCGAAAAGGCGGAGGTCTTTTTTTATCCGCCTCCGGCGATTCGTGTTAAATTATCCCGTTCTTTTTGGGAAAGGAGCGGCGCCATGAAGACCCATACGGAATACCTTTATTTTGAGACAAAAAAGAAACGCGATTACATGAATATCACGCCGCAAGTCGAGGCGGCCGTTCAAAAAAGCGGTGTCCGGGAAGGCCTTTGCCTCGTTAACCCCATGCACATCACGGCGAGCGTCTATATCAATGATGACGAAGACGGGCTCATCCAGGATTTCGACGATTTCCTCGAAAAGATCGCGCCCTACGATCTCAAAGGTTACCGCCACCACCGGACCGGCGAGGATAACGGCGACGCGCACCTGAAGCGCCAGCTTTTCGGCCGCGAAGTTGTGGCCGCGATCACCAAAGGGCATTTGGATCTCGGAACCTGGGAGCGTATTTTTTACGCCGAATTCGACGGACGCCGCCGCAAACGCGTGATCGTCAAAATTATCGGTGAATGAACTATTAAAAAAAGGAATTCGGGACTCGTTTCTAGGGACTCGAAAAACAAGACATAAAGTGAGTCCCTAGTCCCGAGAGACAAGTCCCAATCTTTTAAGGTTTTATGGCGCACACCTACCGTAACAGGCCCAAGAAATACCGTAAAAAAGTTCATACGCCTCTGCCTCCCAGGATCGAGAAGAAAGAAGAGCGCCGGATCTGGGTCGGCGATGAAGCGGTCATCGAGAAGCATTTTTTGAATCTGACGCGCCTTTTGCGCGACGAAGAGCGGGAAGAGCAGAACCGTTTTAAAGAGGATTTCCTGGACCGGAAACCCGACGAACGGGAAAAAAAGGGAAAAGCGCTCTACCGCCTTGAACTTCAGGAGATCCATTACAATCCTTCCGGGCAAAAACTTTTAACTTTCTCATTCCAAAACGGCAGGCCGCTGCCCCGCTATTCATTAATAGCCGGCGACGTTGTGTCGCTTTCGGGTTTCCAGACGCCGCCCGGGGAATGTCCCGTCGGCACTGTTTATGAGAAGGACCGTTTCCGCATCACGGTCGCTTTTGGCGGCAGGATCCCCGGATGGGTCGAACAGGAAAAAAGTTTTCAGCTGGGTATCGCCGAGAACCGCACGACTTACCAGCGTATGTACGAAGCGCTTCAGTTGACGCGCGCGGCGGACCATTCGCGTCTCGCGCTTCTCAGGGATATCAGCCTTGGCCTTAAAAAACCGCGCCTGGGCGATCCTGTCCCCGCCAAGGAACTCAGCGATCTTGATCCCGCGCTGAACAGCGACCAGAAAAAAGCGGTCACGATGGCGCTTGAAATTCAAGATATCGTCCTCATCCACGGGCCTCCGGGAACGGGAAAAACGCGCGTTTTGACCGAGATCATCCGCCAGGCGGTCAAAAGAAATGAAACCGTCCTCGTCTCTGCTCCGAGCAATGCCGCGTGCGATCACATGGTGGAATGTCTCGCTGAAAAAAAGATACCCGTCACGCGCCTGGGACATCCGGCGCGCGTCACCGAACGGATCCGCGAGCACACCTTAAGCTACAAACTTGCCGCGCACCCTTATGCCAAGATGATCGATTCCCATGAAGCGCAGCTCGAGCAGTTTGCCCGGCAAAAGGAAAGAAGGCAGGAGCGCCGCGTCATGTCCTGGGAAGAGCGCAACGCCATGCGTGAAGAGGTCCACCGGTTGCGCGAAGATATCCGGGATCTCAAGGCTCAGATCTTCAAACAGGTTTGGAACGCCTCCGATGTGGTCGTTGCCACGCATACTGTTTGTGGCGATCCGCTGATCCAGGCCAAATCCTTCGATTGGGTGATCCTGGATGAGGCGACACAGGGGATCGAGCCGGCGACCTGGATCCCGATCCGTCATGGCGGTAAAGTTGTCTTGGCGGGAGACCACTGTCAGCTTCCGCCGACCGTATTACGTCCACGCCCCGGCGGGCATGACCTGAGTTTTACGCTTTTTGAGCGGCTGCATGAGATCCTGGGCCCGGAATTCAAGGTCCGGCTGGAGAAACAATATAGAATGCACGAGCATATTATGGATTTTTCATCGCGCGAGTTTTACGAAGGCGCGCTCGCGGCCGATCCCTCCGTTGCAGGGCACACGCTTCTGGATTTTAAGGCCGTCAAAAGAGAAGGGCTCGACGACGCGCCGGTGATCTTTCTTGATACCGCCGGACTCGGCTATGAAGAAGAAGTCGAAGAAGGGACTGAAAGCCGCTATAATCCTCAGGAAGCAAAACTTGTGGTCGCCGAGCTTAACCGATTGGTCAAAGCGGGGATAACGCCCGAAGATATCGCGATCATCAGCCCCTACAGCGCCCAAGTGAAGCTTTTGACAAGCATGATCCTGGGGGACAAAGGGGAGCCGGCGGTTTTGGCCGCGCTTGAGATCGATAGCGTGGACGCATTTCAAGGCAGGGAAAAAGAGGCGGTGATCGTTTCGCTCGTGCGTTCTAACCGGGAAGGCCAGCTTGGTTTTTTGACCGATACGCGGCGCATGAATGTCGCGATGACACGGGCCAAACGTAAGCTCATCATGGTGGGCGACAGCGCGACACTTTCAAACGACAAATTTTACGAAGATCTGCTGCGTTATATCGAATCAATAAACGGTTACCGCAGCGCGTGGGAAAATAAAAGCTAGAAGTCAGAAGCCAGAGGACGGCAAACGAAGTTTTTATTCTGTTTTCTGATCTCTGTCCTCTGTTTTCTGTTTAAATCGCAAAGGAGGTTTCAGATGCAATGTCCGCTTTCAGGGATTTCGGGGTGTCTTATGGCGCCGCAAACGCTTTTTTCGGTCATCGCGGCGATCGGTCTGGCGTTCGGGATTTTCTCAACTTTCTGGCCGGCCCGCTCGATCCGGCTTTACCAATGGATCATGGAACGTTTTAACTGGAAGGTCACGCCGATCGATGAGGCCCGGGAACTCCGGAATACCAAGATCCTCGGGATCGCGTTGATCCCATTGAGCGTCGCGATCTTTGTGGCCGTATTTTTGCGCCGCTAAGCTTCCGTTCGGTCAAACAAAGGGAAACTTGTGCTGAACATCCTGCTTTCTGTCTTTTTTTGGATCGCCTGCGTGACGCTCCTGGCGGTCCTTTATCTTGTTATGCTGGTTCTCCTTGTTTTCACTTTTCCTTTCGACAAACAAAGGAAGATCCTGCATCGGCAATGTTTCTGGTGGTCGGACGCGATCATCGGCCTGAACCCGTATTGGAAGCTGCGGGTGAAGGGTCTCGAGAACACGGACCCGAAACGCACCTATGTGATCGTCGCCAATCACCAAAGTCTGGCGGATATCGTGGTTCTTTATCAAACCCGGCTGCAATTTAAATGGGTGGCGAAGGAAAGTCTTTTCAGCATTCCTTTTTTGGGGTGGTGTTTGGGGCTTTGCCGGCATATCAGTCTCAAGCGCAAGGATCACGGAAGTATCCGCGGCGTTTACCGCGAGGCGATCGGCTATGTCCGCTCAGGGATGTCAGTTCTCTTTTTCCCCGAAGGGTCCCGCAGCGAAACAGGCGAAATGCATCCTTTCCAGAACGGCGCGTTTAAGCTCGCGATCTCCGAAAAAGTCCCGGTCCTGCCCATTGTGATCAACGGCACGCGCGACGCGATCCCTAAAAACGACTGGGTCATGCGCTCCAAGGTTTTTTGCGAGATGACCGTGCTCGAGCCCATCGAAACAAGCCAGCTGCGCGCGGACGATTTTGAAAAATTAAGCCAAACCGTCCGCTCGAGGATCGCCAAAACTCTTTCCCGCCCTCCCGCCATCTCGTAGCGATTTTCCTTTCAAAGGAGTTGACATTCCCGGGGGTATCCGTTACACTTCTTTCTTATTCAGACTTAATCTTAATAAGGAATTTCTCGTTTATGGTCAAAAATAAAAAAGAATTCGAGGGTTTTATCCGGAATAAAGGATGCCGTCTGACCGGCGAGCGCATGAAACTGATCGAAGGGATCAAGCGCCAGCGCGGTCATTTTAACGTGGATATTCTCGTCTCTTGCCTAAAAAAACAGGGCCTGAAGGTCTCGCGCGACACGGTTTACCGGAATCTGCCGATCCTGCTTGAATCCGGCGTGATCGCCCAAAGTTTTCGCACAAGCCGGGACACCTATTATGAGTGCGCCTATACAAAAACCCACCACGATCATTTGATTTGCCGTGATTGCGGGCGGGTCGTGGAGTTCAAGGATCCCGGGATCGAAAGGTCGCAGCAGCGCGTTTCCCGGAAGAACGGTTTTAAACTCGAATATCATTGTCATCAACTCGTGGGGCTTTGTAAAAAATGCCAACATTAACGCCTGTAACTTTGGACCAATTGCTTCCTGGCGAAAGCGGCGTGATCTTAGGATACGCCAAAGCGCAAGCCCTGCATCACCGGCTCAAAGAGCTCGGTCTTGTGGAAGGAACGAGGATCAAAGTAAAACGTTGCGCGCCGCTTGGCGATCCGATGGAGTTTGTGATCCGCGGCTATCATCTGTCGATCCGGAAGGAAGACGCCCGTTGTGTTCTCATTCAAAAAGACGAAGATGCAGATTACAGCTGCGGCCGAAGGCACCGGCATAGGAGTGGTTCATGACCGCTTCAGGCATGAAGGAAATCGTGCTGGCGGGCAATCCCAACACCGGGAAGACCACGGTTTTTAATGCGCTCACGGGTTTGCGGCATACGACCGCCAATTATCCCGGTGTGACGGTCGAAAAACGCGCCGGTATGATGAAATTAAAGAACGGTGAAACCGTTTCCGTGATCGACCTTCCCGGCGCTTACAGCCTTTTGCCGCGTTCTCCCGACGAGAAAGTGGTGCATAACGTTCTTCTTGGCGCGCAGAAGGGAACGCCGCCTCCCGACCTCGTGGTGGTCGTCCTCGCGGCGAACAACCTTGAACGTAATCTTTATTTCGGGACGCAGGTCGCAAGCCTCGGCTTGAGGACCGTTTTTGCGGTCAATATGTGGGATGCGGCGCAGGAGCAGGGGCTTGGGATCGATCTCAACCGTCTTCAAAACATGACGGGCGTTCCATGTGTCCCGACCGTTGGGACGGATCCGAAAGGGATCGAAAAACTTCAAGCCGCGATCGAAGAAGAGCTTGCGAAGCCCTCGGTCCGGGAAAACACCTTTGATCCTAAGATCTCGCCGGAAGTCCGTTACAAAACCATTGAAAATATTGTTACTGCCATAGTCAAGCATCCCGGCGAAAAAAAGATCACCCTCTCAGAGAGGATCGACCGCGTCCTGACGCATCGCGTCTGGGGGCTCCTCGCATTCCTGGGCGTCATGACGTTTGTTTTTCAATCGATCTTCAGCTGGGCCCAGGTCCCGATGGACTGGGTTTCACGGGGGATAGAATATCTTGCGTCATGGACCCGGGCCATTCTGCCTGACGGAGCTCTTGAAAGCCTCGTGGTGGACGGCGTGATCGCGGGCGTGGGCAATGTGGTGGTGTTCCTGCCGCAGATCATGCTGCTTTTCTTTTTTATCGCTTTTTTTGAGGATACCGGTTATATGGCCCGCGCGGTTTTTGTGCTCGATAGGATCATGAAAATGGTAGGGCTGAACGGCAAGGCATTTTTACCGCTTCTCAGTTCTTTCGCATGCACCGTTCCGGGTGTTCTGGCGACGCGGACGATCGAGGATCGCAATGACCGGCTCGCGACCATCCTGGTTGCGCCGCTTATGAGTTGCAGCGCACGGCTTCCGATCTATACGTTGCTTGCGGCGGCGTTCGTACCCGCCAAGACTTTTTTCCATGTTTTTTCACTGCAGGGAGCGACGCTTCTTGCGATGTATCTTTTAAGCATCGGGACCGGCCTGGGGATGGCCGCGATTTTTCGCAAAACATTTTTAAAGGGAAACCAGGTCCCGTTCGTTTTTGAACTGCCGCCCTACCGGATGCCGCATTTCGGGACCATTCTTGCGGCGATGTGGGATCGCTCCAAAGAATTTATCGTAAGGGCCGGGAGCATCATCTTTCTTCTTTCGATCGTGCTTTGGTTTTGCGTGAGTTATCCCAAAAATCCCGCCGCCGAAACCAGCTTTTCTTTACTAAAAAAACAAGCGGAGACCTCTCTCGCGGGAGACGCATTAAAATCGCGCCTTTCGGAGATCGATCAAACGCAAAAAGATTTCCAGATCCGGACAAGTTTTGCCGGCTCCTTTGGCAGGGCGATCGAGCCCGCGATCCGTCCCTTGGGTTTCAACTGGGAGATCGGGATCGGGATCGTCGCTTCATTCGCCGCGCGCGAACTTTTGATCAGCACGCTCGCGATCGTCCATCACGCACAAAGCGAAGGGGAGGGCATGACGGCAAGTCTGATCGAAGCCCTGCAATCCGCCAAATCCCCGGAAACAGGCAAGCCGCTTTATACGCCGCTCGTCGCGATCGCGCTTATGGTGTTTTATGTTTTTGCCTGCCAGTGTTTTTCGACCTATGCTGTCCTCAAGCGGGAAACCGGTTCCTGGGGCTGGACCTTTTTCACGGTCGCCTACATGACAGGCCTCGCCTGGGGCAGCGCTTTTATCGTTTATCAGGGCGGACAACTATTGGGTTTCAAGTAAAGGGGCGAAGCGTTTTAGCCGTCTTATAAGAAGCGGAGATATTTATGGATCAGAATGAGATCATCGCTTTAAGCATCGTCGCCCTCGCCGCGCTTCTGGCGCTCCGGCATTTCATCTCCACAAAGGGCGGGGGAGGGTGCTGCGGCTCGGATTGCCTGCCGGGAAGCAAGCTGAAATCCGAAAAAAAAGATCAGAAAGAAACGAAAGAAATTAAAAAATGACATTTTCTTATCAAAACTTTAAGGCGGCGGTTTTTCTGATCACCCTGCTGTATTTTTGGCCGGTCTTACTTTACGCCACCCACGCCGACGAAAATATCGTGATGGAAGAACATTCCAAAGTAATGACCACCGACGCGACTCCCAATGATCCTGGCCAAGTGGAGGTTTGGACCTCCTATGCGGTTCAAGGCGGCAAATTCGATTGGTTATCGGACGGCGAAAGAAAGAACCGGGGAACTTATTTGGCTCAGAGCTGGGAGACGCAGATCACCTTGGGAGTTTATAACGGCATCGATATCGGGATCATCGGGTGGTTCCAGCACACCTTGGACAAATCAAACAACTACAATGAGTTTCGAGACATGATGGACCCGGATACCGGCGGAGTCATGGAGGACACGACGGAAGGGCCGACGCATGGGTTCGGGTGGGGAGATCTCGGCGTTACGGGTCATTGGCGGTTCTATGATTCCGCGGAAAAAAAGCTCGAGATCTCTTATATCCCTTTGCTTTTTGTCCCGACCGGCCGGCGGAGCAATCTCGATCATATCGGCGCAAGCCAAGGTTATACCAGCCTGGACAACTCACTCGCCTTCACCAAGGATGTCGGGCGTTGGAACGGGACCCTGAATCTTGGCTACAATTCACCGCTCGCGCACTGGGAGCGCACGGGTCATTATTACGGGACAGGCCACGTCAATTTTGCGGTTGGGTGTCAGGTGTTGAGCTGGCTTCAGCCGGAAGCCGAGCTTATCTATCAGCATGATTTCGGCGGACACGGTATGACCGCGAATCTGTTCAGTGTTGTCGTTGGCCTTATCATGCCTTTCGGGGACCATGTGCGCGCCGAGATGGGCGTTCAACAGGATGTTCTCGGAAGCAATAAGATCCAGACCACCTCCGGCATCTTCAGCCTCGCGTTTTTGACCTGATCAAAGGGTAAGCGTTCCGCCTTCGCGCAACACCGCGCAATTTTGGGGGTAGATTTTTTTGAATAGGCTAGCCGCGACTGCGCCGGTGCAGTGGAGGGGGAGGACCTTTCGGACGCCGAGGGTTTGAAGTTCCGTGATGATCTTTTTGTTTTCTTCGTGCGTATTATCCTTCATGTGGAATCCGCCGCAAACTGCGTAGATCTTCTTTCCGAATATCTTGACGGCCCGCCTGACAATACGAACGATCCCCGGATGGGCGCAGCCCGTGATCACTGAAAAGCCATTCCTTGATTTCACGACCAATGCTTGCTCATAAAGGATACCGCGTCCCGTGCCCGCCCGCATTTGGCCAAGAGAATAAATGTTGGGAGCGATCCGCCGGGTTTTACGGACTTCAACGGGGATACCACCATTCGCGCGAATCAAGCGCTTAAGTTCTTTTCCGGTCTTTGCGCAGATATAAACCTTTGTTCCCAGTTGCGTCCGGAGGAATCCTTCGAGCCCCGCGGTGTGGTCCCAATCCTCATGCGAGATCGCCACATGCTTGACACGCGAAAGGTCGATCTTGAAACGGCGGATATTTTTCCAGAAGATGTCCGAGCGGCCGAAGGTATCGAATAAAACATTGCCGACTAGAAAAGAAACGCCCCACCGGAGCGCTTTCCGCTCCCGCTTAGTCGATCCTTCCGCGATGAGCCGCAGTTTCATTTTCCTTCTATCGCTTCGGCGGCTTTTTCAACGCAGCCAACGCATGGCAGCTTTTTCAGAGCTTTGATCTCCCGGCATTTCAGGGATCCCGCCGCGGAGCGCAGGTATTCCATGCTTTCCGGAGCCTGCCGGGGGAGGTGGTGTTCCAAAATACATTTGGCCGCGTAGAATGCGCCGCAGTATCCCCCGGGCGCCATGCCGCCGCCGCAGGCAGAAAGAATAGCGGCCCTTTTTTCATCCAAAGGGAACCGCTCCCGGAATGTCTCGGCGACGGATCGGGCGCAATTGAGCCGGGGCCGCCCGTTTTTCCCAAGAAAATAATCCTTGGCTTTCTCTTTCATAAAAATCAGTGGCAACCGTGCTCGGCGCAGGCGTTCGCGGCGGTCAATTCCGGCAGCCCGCCTTTCAGGAATTGCGCGATCAAGTGCTCAACGGTTCCCGGGACGGCGCGATAAACCTTAATTCCGCCCTCGTTCAGCTTTTGAACGGCCCGCCCGCCCATTCCGCCGGTCACGACCACATCGATCTTTTTCCCGGCAAGAGCGCTCATGGGGTGGCACATGCCGTGAGAATGATGCTGGTTCGCATTATCGATGATCTCGGCCGTATTTTTGTCCGTGTCATAAACAGTAAAATAGGGTGCGCTTCCGAAATGTTCATAAACCTGCGCGGATTTTCCTTCTTTGGTTTGGGTGGGAATACAGATCCTCATAAGCTCCTCCTTTGGGCTATAAAAATTTGGTGACAGGTATGACGGTAACTTTTTACGATGAAACCGTTTTTCAAAAGGTATTTTCTTAATGTTGAAAGCGGTATGGCGGGTGTTGCATGTTTTTTGCCCTCGCTTCGATGGACAAGATCCATGATCTTCATGCCTTTTCTATTAAGGTCTGCGAGCGTCAGGATTTTCCGCGCTACTCGCATCATTTCCCGGAGGCAGCGAAGAGGATTTTTGGCGTGATGAAAAAAATCCACCGAGATCACATGATCGAAGCTCCGGGTCCGGAAGGGGAGTTTTTCGGCGTTCATTTTGCGTAGCAATATGCGGCGGCCCGCTTTTGCTGTTGAAAGATGGATCTTCGCGGTAGCGAGCGCTTCCGGATCAAGATCAATGGAAATCGCACGGAGGTTCTTTTTCGCGAGGAGTTTGGTTAAATGTCCCTTACCGGTCCCGATCTCAAGGACCGTTCCATTCCGAATGCCGGATTTTTCCAAGATGTATTTTCGCGAAGCGGGGAGATCATAGCCATACCGTTTGAATTGGCCGATGCGCGTTGCCAGTTTTGACAGCACCGCTTTTTTCGTCATGGTCTCCCTCTTTGTCTTTCGCGGCTTTGCCCCCGCGCCATGCCGGCCATGCGGACCGTTCCGCCATCGATCTTGAGCGCTTTTGCGTTCACGAGACAATCCGAGATTTTTTTGCGGGCTGATTCAATAATATTCCCAAAAGTTTGACGTGAAATGTTCATCTTTTTAGCAGCATCTTCTTGGTAAAGTCCTTCGAGGTCGGCAAGCCGGACAGCTTCAAATTCATCCACCGTAAGCAAGACCTCCTCAAGGGCGTCAACGGGAAGTCCTCTTGGTTTGAAATAATTCGTATCGGGTTTGCATCGCACGCGGCGGCACTTAAATGGCCTGGGCATAAAGTCCTTCTGGAGTTATTAGCATATGCCAATAATATCGGCAAGAAATCCTTTTGTCAAGACATGGAGGCATTGGAAAAGCAGCGCGGAGCGGACATTTGGTTTGCGGACGCCGAAGGGAAACAGCGTTTCCTCGACAACCTGCTTCTTGAGGCGGGCCAGGCGCGCCGGGTCTGACCCCGGTCAAAGCATGACCCGGCTTGCTTCATGGAGAGGCGAATTTGAAACCATTGACAAATAGGAATGATTACTATATAGTAACTCCATGAAAATCGAGCATGAAGCACTAAAAAGAATGTTTTACGATAAATGCGCCGAGAATGGACTTAAGATCACTCCGCAGCGCTCGCTTATTTTCGATGAACTCTCCAAAGCAACGGATCACCCAACAGCTGACGCCATCTACCAGCGTGTCCGCAAAAGATTATCGAATATTTCATTTGATACCGTTTACCGGACCCTCTTGTCATTTACCGAAATAGGTATCATTAGCCTCGTGGAAGGAACGGGCGAGCAGAAGCGTTTTGAGCCTAACCTGCATCGGCATCATCATTTTAGATGCATCAAATGCTACACCATTTTTGATTTCGAACACGATGCCTATGACAATATTGCCGTTCCTGACGCGGTGCAGAAGCAGGGGGTCGTTATTAATAAGAGGGTCGTGCTGGAAGGCATTTGTTCAAAATGTAAGGGCAAATAATATTTTTTTTGTCTATCGAGTCGTAATGATTACGATTTAGTATCGTAGCGCAAATTAAAGGAGGTGTTTGGCCGAGAAAATAAAGCGTGATCAGCCGCAGCAGTCAATAATATAAAAATAGAAATATCAACCCAAAGGAGATAACGATCATGTCAAACGACAAGTACAGATCCATCGTAAAACTTGACTTCCAGTACGCGCACAGATTTATGAATTATCCCGGAGAGGCAAGCTATCTTCATGGACATTCGGGATATCTAACGATTGAAATTGAAGGGGAGTTAAATAAACATAATTATGCCCACCCTGTAAAAGAGGCGCAAAAATTAGCATGGGCAGTAGCCGATAACTTCCACCATGGAACGATTTTTCAAGAAGGGGATCCCTTACTTGATTTAGTTCTGAAGGGATATGAGCAAACAGGAATGAAGGGCACAACAAATAGATTTGGGACGCCTGCGAAAGCTCTCAACCACGAGCTGGTGAAATCGTTTCCTGAAAGCAGAGTCGCTGTCAGCAAAGGCCCATCTACCTGCGAATGGTTTTGTACGGTATTCTATGAACTATTGAAAGACAAGTTGAATATCAAGAAAGTAGAATTCCGTTCTTCTTCGCTGAACTGCGCATCAAGAGAGTTTAATTAAAAAAAGATTATTGGTCTGGCAACCTAAAAGAAAAGCCGGGGACAGGCATCCCGCCTTTGTGGCGGTGGGATGTCTGTCCCTGTTACTTTCCGAACGCGACGTCGAGGAGCATCATGAGGGCGAAGCCGAGGATGGTCCCTGTGGTTGCGAGGTCGCCGTTCCCGTTCTGCTGGGATTCGGGGATCACTTCCTCGACTACAACGAAGATCATGGCCCCGGCGGCGAACGCGAGCGCGTAAGGGAGGAGCGGTTGGACGATCATCACGACCGCGGCGCCGGTCACGGCTGCAACCGGCTCTACGACTCCTGAAAGCCAGCCGTACCAAAAACTTTTTCCCTTAGAAAACCCGTCCCGGTGGAGCGGAAAAGAGACCGCAAGCCCTTCCGGAAAGTTCTGGATCCCGATGCCGACCGCGAGAGCCAAGGCGGCCATCATGGATATGGAATGCGATGCCGCTCCTGTGGACCCAAAGGCGACCCCGACCGCGAGCCCTTCCGGGATATTGTGGATCGTCAGCGCCAGGACTAACAGCGTGCATTTCGGCCAGCCGGTTTTGATGCCCTCGATCTTTTCATCCGGCATCAGGGGGTGGAGATGGGGGAGGATCTTGTCGATCAAACGGAAAAAAGCGGCGCCGAGAAGAAAACCGATCAGAGCCGGAAGCCACGGGATCATACCTTGTTCTTCGGCCATTTCGATCGAAGGCGCCAGAAGCGACCAGAAGCTCGCCGCGATCATGATGCCGGCGGCGAAGCCAAGCATCACATCGAGGATCTTCTGGTTGATCCGCCTAAAAATAAAGATCGTGGCCGCGCCGAGCCCGGTCATGGCCCAGGTGAAAAGACCGGCCAGTAGCGCAGCGGTTACAGGATGAAGTCCCTTCAAGAGAGCTTCCATGCGGCCATTACATCGCAATCAACCCTGTTTGTCAACCTGGCCCCAGACAAAAACTTGACAGAAAGAAACCAGGCTATTATTATGCACATATGTGCATAATTAAGGAGCGGCCATGAGGCCCAAGAAAATAAGGCAGATCGGCTGTAAGCCCGGGGATCGGTGTTTTCGCCCCGTTCATGTCCCCCGTAAAGATGTCGTTGTGACCAGGATCACGCTTGATGAGCTTGAGGCGCTCCGCCTCTGCGATGGAATGCGTCTTGAACAGAATGCCGCTGCCAGGAAGATGAAGGTTCACCGTTCCACCGTCTCGCGCATCCTCACTGCCGCCCGCAAAAAAGTCGCGAATGCACTTGTCCACCACCACGGCATCAAGATTGAAGGTGGGCGCTGTAAGATGAAAGGAGAACGATCCTAATGAAATGCTGTGATTCGCCTAAGCAACTCTCGTTCCTTGACCGGTTTCTGACGCTTTGGATCTTTCTCGGCATGGGCATCGGCGTTGCGGCGGGGTATTTCTATCCTCCGGTCGTTGGTTTTTGGAACAAGTTCCAAGTCGGGACGACCAATATCCCGATCGCGATCGGCCTTATCCTCATGATGTATCCGCCGCTCGCCAAAGTAAAATACGAAGAGCTCGGTGATGTGTTCAAGAACACCAAAGTCCTGCTTCTATCCCTCGTTCAGAATTGGGTGATCGGTCCCATCCTGATGTTCTTGTTGGCGATCACGTTCCTGCGCGGCTATCCGGAATATATGGTCGGGCTTATTCTGATCGGGCTTGCCCGGTGTATCGCCATGGTCATCGTCTGGAACGACCTCGCGGAAGGGGACACGGAATATTGCGCGGGGCTTGTGGCGTTCAATTCGATCTTCCAGGTGCTTTTCTTCTCCCTTTACGCTTGGATTTTCATTACGGTCCTGCCGCGCTGGTTCGGCCTGCAGGGCGCGGTGGTGGACATTACGATCAGCCAGATCGCAAAAAGCGTTTTCATTTATCTCGGGATCCCGTTTATTGCGGGGATGCTTACGCGGTTCGCTTTGCTTAAGATCAAAGATAAAAATTGGTACGAGACCCGGTTCATTCCGGCGATCAGCCCTATCACGCTCATCGCTTTACTCTTTACAATCGTCGTCATGTTCTCCCTGAAGGGAGACGCCATCGTCAAGATTCCGATGGACGTCATGCGGATTGCGGTTCCGCTTCTGATCTATTTTGTCGTGATGTTCCTCATCTCCTTTTTTATGAGCAAAAAGATCGGTGCTCCTTACGGTCAATCTGCCACGCTGTCCTTTACCGCCGCAAGCAACAATTTTGAGCTCGCTATTGCGGTGGCCGTGGCCGTCTTCGGCATCCATTCCGGCGTCGCCTTCGCGGCCGTGATCGGCCCGCTTGTCGAAGTCCCGGTCCTGATCGGGCTCGTTCACGTGGCCTTCTTCTTTAAAAAGAAATATTTCGCAAAATAAAAATGCTTTCTCCGAGGAGGAAAAGGGTTAGACTGATGACCATGATGATAAAGAAGATGGCAGCTCTTTTTTTAGTTTTTTGCCTCTTGCCGGGGCCGGCGGCTTTCGCGGAAGGACCTTCCGTGAAAGCCGGCGTTCCGGTGATGACTTTCCTTGATTGTTACAGGAAAGTGCTCGCGCATTATCCCGGGCTCCGGAAGCGCTATGAGCAGTTGGAGCAGGCCAAAGCCCAGCGCAATCTTGCGATCGCAGACCTTTTCCCCAAAGTCCGCGGCGTTTTCGGGATGGAAACTTCCGATGATCCCGTTTTTGTTTTCGGAAGCCTCCTCCGGCAAAAGTCCTTCACGGAACAGAATTTCGAGCTCAATTCGCTCAACACCCCTCGCCACCGGACAAATTATCATTTCGGGATCGAAGGCGATATGCTGCTTTTTGATTCGTTCAATACGATCTCGAAGATCCGTTCCGCGCGCCGGCTTGTGAAGTCCGCGGACCTTCAGGCGGATTTCACGGAAATGGAAGCCGGGATCCTGACGCTTGAAAGCTATCTCGGCATCCTGCTCGCGAGGGAGCTTTACAACATCGCGGTCGAGGTGAAGAACGCCTCCGATAAGGACCTCCAGCAAGCCAAGGACCTGAATGAAAAGGGTATGATCTTGGGCGCCGATTATTACGCCGCCAAGGTGACCGCGGCGGGCATTGAACGGGAAGTGAACCGCCTCCAGGGCCTTCTTAAAAGTTCCCGGATGCTCATGAATATCCTGATGGGGGAGGATCCGGAACTTGTTTGGGATGCCGTCGGAAGTTTTCCGGACACGGTTCAGGAAAAGGGAGCGCTTCAAGAGTGGCTCGCGCAGGCCTATCAAAAACGATCGGACCTCGCCGCTATCGGCCAAATGCTCGACGCGCAGCGCATCGAATCGCTCCGCCAGAAGACTTCTTTCCTTCCAAAATTCTACGGCTTCGGCAGTTTGGACGAGAACAGCCACGACTGGCATACCGGCGGGCAGAGCTTTTCGCTCGGCGTCAAAGGGACCATGGATTTTTTTGACCCCAGTTATCCCGGCCGCGTCAAAGGGGCTAACGCGCAATATAGGGAACTCAAGGCCGAACGCGACGCCCTGCGCGACGAGATCGTGAAGGGGCTCATTCAGGAGATGACCCGCTATGAGACCGTGGCCGCCGATACGCCTGTGATGAAGTCGGCTTACGCGGACGCGAAACAGGCCTCGGAACTGACGGCCAAACTATATCAGGAAGGGCGGAAATCGATCGCCGATCTTCTGGAGATGCGTCGCGGTTATTTTGAAACGGCAGCGGGGTTTCAAAGCCTTCTCCTGGCGCTTGAACTCGAGTACGCGAAACTTCTTTTCCTTTCCGGCCAGTTGAACGAAGACGGCCTTCATCAGGTTAACCAAAGGCTTCAAGCATAAAAAGGCGGGCTTTCGATGACTTCGCATCACTCCGATATCATTAGCGGGATCGTCAGTTATTTCGCGAAATCGAAGATCACGCCGCTCGTCATCGCCGTCTCGCTCATTATCGGCGTTTTCGCGGTCATCAATCTGCCGCGCGAAGAAGAACCGCAGATCTCGGTGCCGATGTTCGATATTTTTGTCTCCTACCCGGGCGCCGATTCCAAGGAGGTCGAACAGCGGATCGTAACTTTGGGCGAGCGTAAACTTTGGGAGATCCCCGGCGTCGAATATATTTATTCGACGATCGAACCCGAAGGCGCGCTGATCATTGTCCGTTTCAAGGTCGGGGAAGACGTCGAAAAAAGCCTGATCAAGCTTTACACGAAGGTCTATTCCAATCTCGATTTTCTTCCCAAAGACGCGAGCCAGCCGCTGATCAAGATCCGTTCGATCGACGATGTTCCGATCCTCACGCTGACCTTTTATGGTAAGGATAAGAACGCCGTCGCATTGCGCAAAACGGTGGCCAACATCCAGAATATCGTGAACGCCATTCCCGATGTCTCGGATACAAGCATTACGGGAGGCCGCAAACGCCAGTTCCAGGTCTTTTTTGACGAGGAAAAACTCAAGGCCCGGCTCCTCAACCCGCTTGAAGTCGCCGAAATTATCCGTTCGGCCAATATCAAGCAGAACGCCGGCCATCTTGAAAGCGCGCCGGAGCTCGAATCGGTCGAGGCGAATTCCTTTTTTAAGACCAAGACCGATCTTGAAAATCTTGTGGTGGGCGTGAGCGCGGGTTCGGTCGTCACGCTCAAAGACATCGCTAAAGTGATCGACGGGCCGGATGAGGAAGAGCGGATGACCGAGATCTTTTTCGGGCCGGCCTCCAAGACAAAAGACAAGGGCCCGTTCGAAGCCGTGACGCTTTCGATCTCAAAACGCAAAGGCGCGAACGCGGCGCATCTTTCGGAAGTGATCCTGCACACCATCCGGGAACTTCCCGAAGCGACCCTGCCGAAACATATCGAAATGACCGTGACGCGCGATTACGGCGAAACGGCGAAAGAGAAATCCGACGAACTTCTTTTTCACATGGCGATCGCCGTATTCGGCGTAAGCGTCCTGATCGCGTGGGCCCTCGGGCTTCGTGAGTCCGGCGTTGTGGGGATCGCGATCCCGATGACCCTGGCGCTGACCCTCGCGACCTTTTATTTTTTAGGGTTCACGCTCAACCGCATCACGCTTTTCGCGCTGATCTTTTCGATCGGGATCCTGGTCGACGACCCGATCGTGGATGTAGAGAACATTGTTCGCCACCTGCGGCTCCCCGGCAACAAAGGAAAATCCATCCTTGATATCACGATCGAGGCCGTGAACGAGGTCCGCAGCCCCCTGATCCTCGCCACGCTGACCGTGATCGCGGCGATCCTGCCGATGGCTTTTGTGCGCGGGCTTATGGGCCCTTACATGCGGCCCATCCCGATCGGCGCGAGCGCGGCCATGATGTTCTCGATGTTCGTGGCGTTCGTCGCGACCCCGTGGGCGGCCTATCAGATCCTGGGACGGGCGTTCGCCCAGGGGAAACTCAAGGCGCATCATGAAGGCGAGAAGGAAGATTTTCTGACGCGTCTTTACCGTTCCTACATGAATCCGCTGATCTACAATAAAAAGGTCCGCAAAGCGTTCCTGATCGGCCTGGGGGCCCTGCTCGGGCTTTCGGTCCTGCTCGTGCCGTTGAAACTCGTGCGCGTCAAAATGCTTCCTTTCGATAATAAAAATGAATTCCAGGTCATTTTGAACATGCCCGACGGCACGCCGGTCGAAAAAACCAAAAAAGCGATCACCGAGATCGCCGGTTACCTCGCCACGGTACCTGAAGTCAAAGATATCGAACTCTATGCCGGTTCACCCGCGCCGTATAACTTCAACGGCCTTGTTCGCCATTATTTTCTTCGCACCAAGCCCTACCAGGCGGACCTTCAGGTGAATTTGACAGGAAAACATCACCGTAAACGCCAAAGTCACGATATCGCCAAAGCCGTGCGCCCGAAGATCCATGAGATCGTCAAAAAATACGGCGGCCATGTCCAGGTCGCGGAAGTGCCGCCCGGGCCGCCGGTGCTTTCCACGCTCGTGCTTGAAATTTACGGCCCTTCGCGCGACGGGCAGGCGGAGCTTAATAAAGCCATTGAAGGGCTTCTTGCTTCAAGCGAAGGCGTCACTGATATCGACACCTACCTGCAGGCGCCGGAAAAACTCGCGCGGCTTCACATCAATACCGAAAAGGCGTCTTTGAACGGTATTCCGGCTTCGCAGATCTCGGCCGCGATCACGGCCGCTTTGGATGGAAAAGTCGTGGACCTCGCGCACTTATCGGAAGAATACGAACCGGTCGAGATCCTTTTAAGGCTTCCTAAAGAAAAACGCGCCGCACTTGATAATGTGCTTAATATGACGCTTTTATCGCGCTACGGGAACCCGATCCCCGTCAGGGAGCTCGTCAATGTTGAAAAGGACACGAAGGACCCGGCGATCTATCACAAAAACCTGATGCGGGTTTCCTACGTGATCGCGGATGTGGCGGGACGCTATGAAAGCCCCGTTTACGCGATCCTGAAACTTAAAAAAGAGATCGCGAAGATGCCGGCGCCCCCCAACCATGAAGGGCAGAAAACGCTCGATCAGATCTTCACGCGCCAGCCGGCCACCACAGACCGCTGGACCGTCAAATGGGACGGGGAGTGGCAGATCACGTATGAAGTGTTCCGCGACCTCGGGATCGCGTTCGCGTTCGTCCTGCTTCTTATTTATGCGCTCGTGGTCGGATGGTTCCAGTCGTTCAAAACGCCCTGGATCATCATGCTCCCGATCCCGCTT
>ENA-UOWG01001046-UOWG01001046.1-activated-sludge-metagenome-genome-assembly--contig:-NODE-1046-length-30367-cov-6.742412_pt1 | contig 30367 bp, 28 predicted proteins | sample MGYA00238147_ERZ761563 | MGnify/ENA primary metagenome ERZ761563 (study PRJEB28884, sample SAMN05720216) | anaerobic digester metagenome | isolation source: active sludge of municipal... | reverse complement strand
CTGGGCCGGGGGCAGGGCCGGAAGGCCTACGACATGCAGACCACCGAGACGAGCTCGGCGGCGGACCTTGCCCGGCTGGCCTCGGACATCGCCCAGGAGATCGGGGCCGGTTCCCTGGCCCAGACCGCGGAGATCAAGGGCACGATCGAGTGCGACGCGCCCCTGTCCGCGGAGATGTCCGGGACCGGGTGCGTCTGGTACCGGTCCGTGGTGACCCGGGAGTACGAGGAGCCCTACACCGAGCGGGACTCGGACGGCAAGACTCGGTCCGGAACCCGCAGGGGCTCGGAGACGGTCTCGTCCAACGAGCGTCGCGTCCCCTTCCGGGTCCGGGACGCCTCGGGCTCCTGCGAAGTGGACCCCGAGGGCGCGGCCATGGACGGGGAGAGGGTCCTGTCCCGGTTCGAGCAAGGCGATCAAGGCCCGAGCCTCAGCTTCGGGGGTCTGACCGTCCGGTTGGGCGGGATCGGCGCGGGGCGCAGGACGATCGGCTACCGGCTGGAGGAGTGGGCGGTGCCGACGGGCCGAGCGGTCTACGTGCTGGGTGAGGCCCGGGACGACGGAGGCCGCCTCCGGGTGGGCAAGCCCTCCGCCAAGGGCGGCCGCTTCCTGGTCTCCCTCAAGACCGAGGAGGAGCTGGTTCGCGCCGCGAAGTCCGGCTCCACGATCCTGACGGTGCTGGCGGGACTGTTCACGGCCGCGGCCGTCGTAGTCCTGGTCCTGGTGCTGACCGGCGTGATCTGAAGCCCTTCCCGAAAAGACGGGCGCCCCGAAGGATCGGGGCGCCTCTTGTTTGACTGTACGGTCCGGTCCGCAGAAACCTCGGCGGCCGGCCTCTATTTTAGACCTTCGTTCTCAGAAGGCCAGGACGATCACCGCCGCGGCCACGGCGGCAAGGCTGGCCGCAGCGTAGGCGATCAGGGTCAGGGTGCTCTTCCTCATATCGTCCTCTCCTCGGCGGCCTTCGAGCCGCCCGTCCCGGCGGTCCGGGACCGCCAGGCTTCCTGTATGGTTTCCATGCCTATGCCCAGTTCCTCCATCCGGACGAAGAGCTTCGGGAGCTCCTCGGAGAAGAACCGGTCCCTGCGCTCCCGGGCCGCCACGGCGGGCCCGTCCTCGGCCAGGAAGTACCCGGTGCCCCGCTCGCAACGGGCCACCCCCCGGTCCGCCAGGGCCGCCAGGGCCCGGGCGGCGGTGTTGGGGTTCACCTGGAGGGAGACCGCCAGGTCCCGGGCGGAGGGCAGACGCTCCCCGGCGGTCAGGGCGCCGGACACAGCCTGGGCCGCAAGGTCGTCGGCGATCTGCTCGTAGATGGGGGACGAATCATTGAACCTCATCGACCGCTTCCTTCTCCGCCACGCGGAAGTACCCGTAGACCGCAGCGGCGGCCCAGGAGAACCAGCCCCAGGCCCGGAAGACCCAGATCAGGACGGGCTCGGAGGCCGGGTCGAAATCGGGCCGGAACCGGTAGGAGAAGTGCCGGTTCCCCAGGGCTTCCCGGCCCTCCGGGGTGGAAAGGAGCATCCCGAGGACGAAGAGGAAGCCCAGGAACGCGGCCCAGGCCGAGAACAGGGCCCCCGCCTTGACCAGGGAGAGCTTGCCGAACCGGGCCGAGGCGGCCAGGGAAGCGGTCACGAAGAAGAGGTAGCCGAAGACGCTCCCCTCGTCCAGACCGGCCAGGGGGTTGAAGACCACCCCCGGGGAGGCCTTGAGCAGGGCCGCCAGGCCCTCCAGGATCGCGGACAGTCCCGACGCCGCCAGGGCCGCGGCCAGGGGGTACACGACCACATACGAGACGAAGGCCGCCGCGTACTTTTCGAAGGACGTGGCCGGCAGGAGGATCCAGTCGGACCCGCCCCGGCCGTTGTGCATCTGGGAGAAGGCCCGGCCCGCCAGGAGGACGCCGCCCAGCCAGATCAGGAAGGCCCAGCCGCTTTCGCCGGAGTGGCGGGAGGGGTGGTTGAGGAACGCGGCACCGCCCAGGAGGATGGAAAGGACGTTCAGACCCGCCAGGGCCCCCAGGGCGATGAGGAAGGGGGAAAGGTCCTCGAGCAGGCGGTTGCGGGCGAGGAGCGCGACGCGCTCCGGGGAAAACGGCGTACGTACGGTTGTATCGTTCATTTGAGGTCTCCTGCGTCGGGGTTGTAGGGGCCGGGATTCCGCCCTTCCAGGGCGGCCCGGAAGGCCTCGGGGCGGGACACGGCGGCGGTGAAGGCCAGTTCCAGGTCCGCGCAGCTGCCGGGCTTGGCCAGGAGGGCCGTCCAGCCCAGGGCGTCGCGCTCGGCGTAGATCACCGGCCGGCCTTCAAGGCCGGGAAGCCGTTCCACGGACAGCCGGTCGGACAGGGCCGAGGCGGGGAAGGAGCAGAGGATCTTCCCGCCGTGCAGGATGACGACGGGATCCAGTAGGTTCTCCAGGTCCCGGGCCTGGTGGGTGGAGACCACGATCACCCGGTCCGGCGTGGACGCCGCGGCCAGGGCCCGGCGGAACTGGGCCTTGGAGGGGATGTCCAGGCCGTTCGTGGGCTCGTCCAGGAAGACCGCCCGGGACCCGCCGGCCAGGGCGGCGGCCACCGCGAACTTCTTACGCTGGCCGTAGGACATCTTGGCCACGCTCTTCCCCGGGTCCACCGCGAACTCCTCGAGGAGGGACCGGAAGAGCCCGGCGTCCATGGCCGGACGGAAGGCCCCGTAGCGTTCCAGCCAGGTCTCCGGGGAGAGGGCGGGGCCCCAGGGGTCCTCGGGGACGAAGCAGACGTCCGCCAGGACCGCGGCGGACCTCGACCCCGGGCGTTTCCCGAAGACTTCCACAAGCCCGGAGGCGGGGAACAAGGCCCCCGCCCCCAGCTTGAGGAGACTCGTCTTGCCGGCCCCGTTCAGGCCGAGGAGGCCGACCGTGGATCCGGCCTCCATCGCAAGTTCCAGGCCCTCGAAGAGCGGCCGTTTGCCGTACGCGAACGTCACGGCGTCGAATCGAACCATGATTACCTCCATGGTGTATTAGTGTAGTAATACACTAGCGTGATCTTGAAAAGAAGTCAAGGGGATTCGGATGAATTTTCCGCGGCATCCGTCCGCGGGAACCGGAACTCGGCTTCGAGGAGCGGTTTCCGTCCCGACGTCTCGTCTTGCGTCCCCTCGGGGCGCCCGCCTATACTTTCGCCATGTTCGATCCGCCGATTCCCGGCCGGCACGATGTCCGGATCTGCGTCGTGGGGGGAGGGGGCTCCGGGGCCGCCCTGGCCTACGACCTGGCCCTGCGGGGCTTCTCCGTCCTTCTCCTGGAAAAGGGCGAGTTCACCTCGGGCACCACGGGCCGCCACCACGGTCAGCTCCACTCGGGGGCGCGGTACGCCGTCGGGGACCGGGCCATCGCCCGGGAGTGCATGGAGGAAACCCTGGTCCTCCGCCGCATCGTGCCGGAGGCGATCGAGTACAACGGAGGCATCTTCGCCGCCATCCGGGACGACGAGGCGGACTACGCCCCCGCCTTCGTGTCCGCCTGCCTCGAGTCGGGCATCCCCGCCCGGGAGATCCCGGTCACCGAGGCCCGGGCCCTGGAGCCGGTCCTGAATCCCGCGCTCAAGCGGGCGGTCTGGGTTCCCGACGGCACCCTCGACGCCTACCGCCTGGCTGCCTCCTTCCTGGCCGCGGCGGCCGCCCTGGGCGCGGACCTCCGGGCCTTCACGGAGCTGGTCGGGATCGAGGTCTCGGACGGCCGGATCCGGGGCGGGACGGTCCGGGGGCCCGACGCCCGGGAGGAGCGGGTTTCCTTCGACGTCCTGGTCAGCGCGACCGGGGCCTGGGCGGGGAGGGTGGGCAGCTTGGCGGGCCTGGACATCCCCGTGACCCCCGCCCCGGGAACCATGGTGGCGGTGCGGGGACGGCTCTCGGACCTGGTCCTCTCCCGCCTCGCGCCGCCGGGGGACGGGGATATCCTGGTGCCCCAGCGGGGGCTCTCCATCATAGGCAGCACCCAGAGCCGGGCCGACTCCCCCGAGGGGATCCTCCCGACCAGGGCGGAAATCGAGTTCCTCCGGGTCCGGGCGGACGAGCTGGCCCCGGGCTTTTCCCGGGCCCCCTTCCACGCGGCCTGGGCCGCGGCTCGGCCCCTGGCGGGACGGGCGGCCTCGGACGCGGAGGGCCGTGGGATCAGCCGGGACTTCGCCGTCCTGGACCACGGGGCCGAGGGGGTGTCCGGGATGTTCACCCTGATCGGGGGAAAGGCCACGGTCCTCAGGGCCATGGCCCGGAAGGCCGCGGACGCGGTCTGCGGCTTCCTGGACGTCGAGGAACCCTGCCGGACCGCGGACTACCCCCTGCCGTCCTGGAGGGCCCTATGATCGAAGTCAACTTCAGGATCCGGGACGGGAAAGACTTCGTGGAGCTGTCCGGAGGCTTCCCGGAGGATGCGACGGTTCTGGACGCCCTGGAAACCCTCCGGGCCCGGGCCGAGGGAGCTGCCCCGGCGGCCCGGGTGCCCCACTACCGGCACTCCTGCCATCACGGGTCCTGCGGAACCTGCGGGGCCGTAGTGAACGGGCTTCCGTCCCTGATGTGCCTGTCCCGGCTTTCGGACCTGGCCGCCCCGCGGCCCCGGGAGCCCGGGGGTCCCGCCGTGGAACCCTCGCACGGACCTTCCGGAGAGCTCGTCGTGACCCTTGAGCCCCTGACGCGGGGAAGCCTGGTCGCGGGGATCGCCGCCCGGCCGACGTCAGCCCTGGAGGGCATCCCGGAGGAGTACTCCTACCTGCGTCCCTCGGAGGACGCGGGCCGGGCGTCCCTTCCCGCGGATCCGACCCGGGATGGAGAAAAGCTCCCGGCCCTGGACGGGGCGGTTAGCCCGCCCCTTTCCGGCCGGGTCCGCTTCGAGGCCTGCATCGAGTGCGGACTCTGCTCCGCGGCCTGCCCGGTGACGGCCCCCTTCCTGGGGCCCGCGGCCCTGGCGGCGGTCAACCGCCACCGGGAGAAGGCCCCCGAATCCGCGGAAAGCATGCTCGCCCTGGCCGCCGGGGCCGACGGGGCGCCTGCCTGTGAAAGGCACCTGCACTGCTCCCGGGTCTGTCCCCAGGCGGTGTACCCGGGAAAGCACATCCAGCTGCTCCGAAAGGCCCTGGCCGGGCGGGCTCAGTAGAACCCGATTTCCCGCACGTGGAGCCGTGCCCGGAAGGCCTTCTTGTAGGCCGTTACCGCCAGACTCCTGAGTTTCCTCACGTCCAGGGGAAAGGCCGCCCCGAAGTCGCCCTTCACGAAGGCGGACCAGGGGATGCGGATTTCGGACCACCCTTCGGTCACCGGGAGGGGGGCACTGTAGAAGGCCCAGGGAAAGACCATGGAGGTCGTGCGCAGGAAGATGTAGTAGCCGTCCCCGGCGCCCCGGGCGATCAGGCGGATGCCCTGGTGCTTGGACCCGTCGTAGTGGGAGGATCTTCCTTCCTTCAGGAGCAGACGGGCCTGGATGAAACCGCCCCGGTTCTCCAGCCGCACCTCCCCGGTCAAGGCCAGGTAGGGCCCCTCCGCGTCCCCCTCGATCCCCAGGCGGAGGTCCGAGATCCCTCCCATCACCCGGTCGGAGAAGCCTTCCCATCGGGTCCCCAGGGAGGAGATGCCGGTGCGGAAGTCGTCCAGGAGAAGCGGGGTCATGGGAGCTCCTTCCGCGGGGGCCCGGGGCGCGAACAGCGCGGCCAGGGACAGGCACGCGAACATGGATTGGAAAGACAGCGGCTTCATATCAGGAAAGGTATGCATATTATGATCCGGGAGCAATCCTTTCCCGGTGTCACGAACCTTGTGAAAAAGCCGAGGGCGCCTTGACCGTGTTTCGGAACCCCTCCTATACTCCGCCCATGAAATTCGCCCCGGCCCTCCTGGCGGCCCTCGCCCTCGCTTCCTGCGCGGCGGCCCCGGCGACACCGCCGGCCGACTCGGCGCCCGCGACTCCGGCAGCCCCGGTGCTCTCCGCCGGAGACGAGGCGGCGATCCGGGCGGCCGTGGCCCTCCGCGCCCGGGCCGTCGCGGAAGGCGACAAGGCCCTGTACCTGAGCCTCCTGGCCCCGGGCGACCCGGCCTTCCTCCTGGAGCAGTCCCGGTGGTTCGACTACCGGCTTTCCGCAGTACTATCCGAGTTCATCCTGGAGGTCGAGTCCCTGGAGGCCTCAGGGCCGGGGGAATGCGCGGTCGCCCTCCGCCAGAGATACCTTTATGGGCCGAACGGGGAGGTCCGGGACTGCCGCTTCGTCCAGCTCTACCGGAAGGTCGACGAAACCTGGCTGGACGCGGACATCGCCTTCCGGACCCTCCAATCCGGGCACATGGAGGTCCGGTACGACGAGGGAGTGGACGGGCTCCGGGCGGCCCGCATCCTGGGGGACGCCGAGAAGGCCTGGACCACGGTCCGGGATTCCTACGGTGAGGCCCCTGCCCGCAGGACCGTGGTGAAACTCTTCTCGACCCAGGAACTCCTGCGCCAGAACACCAAGATCACCATCGGCCGCCTGTTCTACGGCTGGGGGGAGCCCGGGGAGTCCATCAAGCTCTTCGTCCGGCCCGACCCCTCCCGCTCCTACGTCCCCGTGCTGGCCCACGAACTGGTCCACGTCGTCACCCTGGAGACCAGCAAGAACCTCTGCTCCTGGTTCGCCGAGGGCCTGGCGAACCGATTCGGGAACTTCGCCGTCCTGGGCGGGACCTACCTCGACTCGGGGTACCACAAGCCCTCCGAGTACGACCGCAGCGTCCGATGGCTCGGGTCCGTGGACTCCCAGACCATCGACGACGAATACGAGTGGGGGATCTACGGGGGGATGTCCGGGGCGGTCGTGGGCTTCCTGGCCGAGCGCTACGGCCCGGACGCGCCCCGGGCCGTGGTCCGGGCCCTGGCCGCGTACCCCCAGGTCCAGGAAGGCTATGTGTACGCCGAGCACGACGCCCGGTTCCGGGGCTACCTCGACGGGGCGATGAAGACGGCCCTGGGGGTCGGCCTCGAGGAATTCGACCTGGCCTGGCGGGAGTGGATCCGGAACCGGGTGAAATGAGCCGGTTCTCCGGCCCCCCGGACGCGCCGGGCTCGAAGGGGAGACGTCCATGCCCACGATGAACGAGATCTACGCCGCCCACGCCGACCGCTACGACGAGCTGGTATCCCGGGAAGACCGGGAGGGCAGCCTGGGCCGGGAGCTCGGGCGCCTGGTGCCGGCGGGGGCCGCCGTACTCGAACTGGGGGCCGGGACCGGGAGGGTGACGCGCCTCTACGCGGGCCGCGTCCGGAGCGCCCTGCTCTGCGACCGCTCGGCCCACATGCTCGGCCGGGCCCGCTCGAACCTCGCGGATTTCCGGGACCGCCTGGAGTTCCGGGTACTGGACATCCGGGAGGCCGGAACCCTGGAGGGCGGATTCGACGTGATCCTGGAGGGCTGGGCCCTGGGGCACTGCGCCCTGGAGGAATACGAAAGGCTGTCGGATTTCCTTTCGGGAACCCTGGCGGCCCTGGACGCCCTGCTGGCGCCCGGGGGGCGGATCGTCCTCGTCGAGACCCTCGGCACGAATGCGGACCGCCCCGCCCCTCCGGGAGAAAGGCTGGCTCGTCTCTACGATCTTCTGGAGCGGGACCACGGGTTCCGCCGCACGGTCATCCGGACGGACTACGAGTTTCCCACGGTAGAGGAGGCCCGCCGGGTCCTGGGCTTCTTTTTCGGCCCCGACAGGGAGGGGCGGATTTCCGATCGGATCGTGCCGGAGTGGACGGGGATCTGGGTTCGGGAAAGGGGTTGAGATGGAAGCGATGAGGATCGCACGAAAGGACGGAACCTTCATCACCACCGAATTCCACGGGAACGGCTCGCCGGTCCTGGGTGTGGTGGTGTCCGGCATGGGCTACACCTACCGGAATCCCCTTCTGTACTACGCCGTGAGCCTTCTGGCGGAATCCGGGGCGGACTGCCTCCTGGTGGACCTGCGGTACTACGAGGACGAAGGGTTCCGGGCCCTGGACGAGGCGGGGAAGGACGCCCGCTTCGAGGCCGACGCCGCGGCGGTGGCGGACGCGGTGGAGCGGGAAGCGTCCCGCAGGGAGCGGATCGTCCTGGCCGGCAAGTCCCTGGGCACCAGCGTGATCCGCCGCTGCCTGCGCAGGCCGTCGGTCGCCGAGAAGTCCTCCCTGATCCTCCTGACCCCCGGCTCGGAGTGGTCCGCCTTCATCCCCGAGCTGGTACGGTCGGGGCGGCCGGCCCTGGTGGTCGGGAGTTTCGGGGACAGGTACTACCCGGTCCCGAACCTCGACGAGCTCCGGGCGGCCCCCCGGGTGCGCCGGCTGGAACTGGAGGCGGGGGACCATTCCCTGGAGACCGGGGACGCGGTCCGGGACGTGGAAACCCTGGGGCGGGTGGTTCAGGTCATGAAGGAGTTTCTGACGGAGACGGCTGGGCCGGCCCGGTAATCTGGGCCGCGGGGGGACGCCCGCTCCCTCCGCCGATTCACGTTTCCATCCGTCCATTCCCCGGGCCCGGCGTTTGAGCCTTAGGTTGAAAAATTCTCGCGATTTTCCTTGCATTCTGACTTTGCCGTATTAAACTTATTAAAGTACCGAAATACCCAAATATGATCATCCCGTACGAGCACGGTACGAGGAGGCGGTTCATGGGTGATACGAGAGTCGCGGGAACCCCGGCCCGGGGCCTGGCGGGAGCAACCCTGGGGTTCTTCATCGGCTTTGCGGCGGTATCCTTGTTCGGACCCACGGTCCGGTACCTGCAGGAGGCGGCGGGCTTCGGTCCGGTCCAGGCGGGCCTCCTGGTTTCGATCCCGAGCCTGACGGGATCCCTCCTCAGAATACCTTTTTCAGCTCTGGTGGACACCACCGGGGGACGTAAGCCTTTCCTGGTCCTCCTGGGCCTTTCGGCCGCGGGCCTGGCGGGCCTCTGGTTCCTGCTCTCCGGGGATCCCGCGGGCCTTCCGGGACGCTTCCCCGGTCTCCTGGTCTTCGGGGCCCTGGGGGGCTGCGGCATAGCCACCTTCTCCGTGGGGATCAGCCAGACCTCCTACTGGTATCCCCAACGGATGCAGGGGGCGGCCCTGGGGGTGTACGCCGGGCTCGGCAACCTGGCCCCCGGGATCTTCGCCTTCCTGCTCTCCGCCCTGTCCCTGCCCCTGCTGGGCCTGTCCGGATCCTACCTGGCCTGGCTGGGGATCCTGGCCGCGGGCACCGCGGGCTACGCCCTGCTGGGGCGGAACGCCCCGTACTTCCAGCTGCGGTCCTCGGGCCTGGGCCCCGAGGAGGCGGCCCGCCGGGCCCGGGAAGACCACGGCCAGGAGCTCTTCCCCCGGGGGAGCGTCCGGGAAAGCCTGGCCGCCTCCGCCTCGGAGTGGAGGACCTGGGCCCTGACGGGGATCTACTTCACCACCTTCGGGGGCTTCCTGGCCCTGACCGCCTGGCTGCCCAAGTACTGGGGCTCCTACTTCGGCCTCTCCCTGGGCGCCGCGGGGAGCCTGGCTGCCCTCTTCTCGGTCTCCGCCTCCCTGTTCCGGGCGGCAACGGGGGGAGTCTCGGACCGCCTGGGAGGGGCGAGGACCCTCGCCCTGGCCCTGGGGGTCATCGTCCTGGGCTCCGCGGGGCTGGCCCTGTCGGGGTCCGCGGTCCTCTCCGCCGCGGCCAGCCTGGTCCTGGCCCTGGGCATGGGGGCCGGGAACGCGGCGACCTTCAAGCTGGTGCCCCAGCTGGTCCCCCGGGCCGTGTCCGGGGCGGTGGGCTGGGTGGGGGGCCTGGGGGCCTTCGGGGGCTTTTTGATCCCCAACGGCCTGGCCCTCTTCCTGGGAACCGGGGGCCGGGGGGATCCCGGGTACGCCCGGGGGTTCTGGATCCTGGTACTTCTGGGCCTGGCCTCCCTGGGTCTGGTCCGGACCCTCGCCCCAGGCGCGGCCCGGGAAAGGAGCTGACCATGCCCAAGGTCGTCCGTACCACGTGCAGTTACTGTTCCGTGGGCTGCAATTTCGACGCCGTCTACGACGACGAGGGGAAGCTCGTGTCCTTCCTCCCCGCCAAGGACTATCCCGTGAACCGGGGCAGCTCCTGCCCCAAGGGCTTCCACCTGCTCAAGGCCCTGGAGGTCCCGGAACGGGGGGCGACGCCTCTCCTGCGGAATCTCCGAGGGGACCTGGAGCCCGTGGACTGGGACCGGGCGATATCGGTCTTCGTGGAAAGGTTCAAGGCCGTCCGGGACCGCCACGGGCCCGAGTCCGCGGCCTTCCTCTCCACGGGCCAGATCCCCATGGAGGAGATGGCCCTCCTGGGGGCCTTGTTCAAGTTCGGCATGGGCTTCGTGCACGCCGACGGGAACACCCGGCAGTGCATGGCCAGCGCGGCGGTGGCCTACAAGCAGTCCTTCGGCTTCGACGCCCCGCCCTTCTGCTACGAGGACCTGGAGCTCACGGACCTTCCGATCTTCGTGGGGGCCAATCCCGTCATCGCCCACCCGGTGCTCTGGGCCCGCCTGAAGGGCCGGGCCGAGAAGCCCCCGGTGGTGGTCATCGATCCCCGGTTGACCAAGACCGCCCGGGAGGCGGACCTCCACATGGCCGTGCGGCCCAAGGGGGACCTCACTCTCCTCTACGGCCTGGCAAGGATCCTCGTCGAGGAGGATTGGATCGACCGGCCCTTCCTCGAGGCCCATACGGAGGGGTTCGAGGAGTTCTCGGAGTTCGTCCGCCGCTTCGACGACGCCCGGGTGGAGGCGGAGAGCGGCATCCCCCCGGCCCGGGTCCGGGAATTGGCGGAGCGCATCCGCTCCGCCCGGGCGGTGTCCTTCTGGTGGACCATGGGTGTGAACCAGAGCCACCAGGCCGTCCGGACCGCCCAGGCGATCATCAACCTCTGTCTCATGACCGGGAACATCGGACGCCCCGGGACGGGGCCGAACTCCATCACCGGCCAGTCCGACGCCATGGGCTCCCGGATGTTCAGCCTGACCACCTCCTTGCCCGCGGGCCGGGACTTCACGAAGGAGGCGGACCGGATCCAGACGGCGGCGATCCTGGGCATCGACCCCGGCCGCATCCCCTCGGTGAACAGCCTGCCCTACCACAAGATCCTGGAGGCCGTGGACGAGGGGCGGATCAAGGCCCTTTGGTTCGTGGCCACGAATCCCGCCCATTCCTGGATCGACAAGCACACCCTCCTCCATCGCCTGGCCAAGCTCGAATTCCTCGTGGTCCAGGACCTCTATCCCGGCACGGAGACCGCGGCCCGGGCCCACCTCTACCTGCCCGCGGCGGGGAGCGCGGAGAAGGACGGGACAATGATCAATTCGGAGCGCCGCCTCGGGGCGGTCCGCAAGGTCCGGGACGCCCCGGGCCAAGCCCTGCCGGACTTCGAGATCTTCCTGCGTATCGCCCGGGCCTGGGGCTGCGGGGACCTGTTCCGGGAGTGGACCGACCCCGAAGCGGCCTTCCGGATCCTCCAGCGGCTGTCCGCGGGCCGGCCCTGCGACTTCTCGGGGATCCGGGGCTACGAGGAGATCCGGGAACGGGGGGGGATCCAGTGGCCTTTCCCGGCCTCCGGGGCGGATCCGGCCCCCCAGCGGCGTCTCTTCGCGGACGGACGCTTTTACACGGACAGCGGCCGCGCCAAGTTCCTCTTTTCCGAACCTCAGCCCATGCCGGAGGTCCCGGACGCGGAGTACCCCTTCCAGCTCATCACGGGCCGGGGCAGCCTGGTCCAGTGGCATACCCAGACCCGGACGGGCAAGGTGGCCATGCTCCGGTCCCTGGCCCCCGCGGAAGCCTACGCGGACATCCACGCCCGGGACGCCCGGCGGCTGGGCATCGCCGAGGGGGCGGCCGTCCGGGTGCGGTCCCGGCGGGGTGAGGTGAGGGTCAAGGCCCGAATATCCGACGAGGTCTCCCCCGGGCAGGTCTTCATGCCCATGCACTACCCGGAATCCAATTTCCTCACCTTCCCGGCCTTCGATCCCTACAGCGCGGAGCCGGCCTACAAGATGGGGGCCGTGGCCCTGGAGGCGGAGCCGTGAGTGCGCCCCTCTTCGGCCTCGTGCTGGCCGGGGGCCGGAGCGTCCGTATGGGCCGCCCAAAGGCCGGCCTCCGGTACCGGGACGAGGACCAGGCCCACTATCTCACGGGGCTCCTGGGCTCGGTCTGCGAGGGCGCCTGGCTTTCCGTCGGTGCGGACCCGGCCTCGGGGGCGGAATTCGGGGACCTGCCCATCCTCCGGGACCGGGATCCGGGCCTGGGTCCCGCGGCGGGCCTCCTGGCCGCCTGGGACAGGCTGCCAGAGGCCGCATGGCTGGTCGCGGCTGTGGACCTGCCCTTCCTGGACCGCCCGGCGGTGGAGCGCCTGGCGGGGGCCCGGGATCCGGCCAAGGCGGCCACGGCAGCCCTGAACCCGGATTCCCTCCTTCCGGAGCCCCTCTTCGCGGTCTACGAGCCGGCCTTCCGGGCCCATCTCGAGGCCGCGGCGGCGGCCGGGAGGCCGGGGCTGGCGGGGGTCCTGGCCCGTCTCCGGAACCGGGGGGAAGGCCCGGGGGTGGCCCTGGTCCGGTTCAAGGACGCCCGGGTCCTCCGGGACGTGGATACGAGGGAAGAATACCGGCTTTTGTCGGGAGGTGTCGCATGAGGTTCGATACAAATGGAACGCCCGGCCCCGCGGCCGCGGCCCTGGTATGGGGAGGCCTCTGGGGAGCCGCCGAGGCGACCTTGGGATTCGCCTTGCACTTGGCGGGCCGGTTGGTCCCGGTGCCGGGGCTGGCGGGATTCCTGATGTTCCCCCTGGGCCTGGGTTTCCTGCTGGAAGCCCGCCGCGCCTCGGGTTCCGACGCGGCCGTGCCCCTGGCGGCCCTGACGGCCGCCTCGGTCAAGGCGGCCAGCGCCCTCCTTCCGGGGGTGGGTTGGCTCTTCGTGGGGAATCCGGCCCTGGCCATCCTGGCCCAGGGACTGGCCGTGTACCTGGGCGGGAGCCTCCTGGAAGGACGCCGGGGCGCGGCGGCCTTCGGTTGGGGCGCCGCCCTGGCCCTGTCCTGGCGACTGGCCTTCCTGGTCCTGGTCTTCCTCCTCCCCATGCAGAAGGGGATACTCCGAAAGGGGTGGCCGGCCCTTGCCTGGTTCCTGGCCGCGGACTCCCTGGCCAACGGGGCGGTCATCGCCCTGGCGGCCTACGGGCCGGGCCTTTCCGACCGCGCAAGGAGGGTCCTGTACCGCCCCGCTCTGGCGCCCCTGGCCGTGGTCCTGGGACTGGCGGCCCAGGCGGCCGCGGCCCTGTAGGATCGGTTTCGGGAGGAATCTCAGGGTCGCGGCCGGCGGAATCGCGCGCTGAGACGCCCCGCCAGGCTCCCCCCGAAGACGTGGACCAACAGGCCCGCCAGGACCAGGGCCGTGGCCGCCGCGTCCGCGGGACCGAAGCGCTCCCCCAGGACCAGGGCCGCGGAACTGATCCCCACGATCGGGACCAGGAGGGAGAAGGGGGCGATCCTTCCCGCCCCGTGCCGGAGGATCAGGCGGTTCCAAAGGCCGTAGCCCACCAGGGAGGCCGCGATCACCAGGTAGGCCAGGGCCCCGACCCAGGCCGGGGTGGGGCGGGCCAGGGACGCCGCGACGGGGCCGGGCCCTTCCAGCCAGAGGGAGAGCCCCAGGAGGGGCAGGGGGGAGACGACGCTGGACCAGACCACCAGGCCCAGGGCGTCCGCCCCGGGCATCGTGCGCACGACCACGTTCGCGGCACCCCAGAAGAAGGCGGCGCCCAGGATCATCAGGGCCAGGGGGACCGTCATTCCCGAGAGGGAGCCCCCCCGGCCGGACAGGGCGACCAGGGTCAAGCCCGCGGCGGCCAGGGCCATACCGGCCACGCTGTGCATCCCGATCCGCTCCTTGAGAAGGGCCGCGGCCAGGAGGGCGGTGAAGAAGGCCTGGGACTGCAGGAGGACGGAGGAAAGTCCCGCCGGCGCACCCAGCGCCAGGGCCGTGAAGAGGAGGCCGAACTGCCCGACTCCCAGAAGGAGTCCGTAGGCCGCCAGGGAGCCCCAGGAGGCCGCGGGCTTTTTCACGAAGAAGACCGCCGGGAAGGCGCAGAAGGCGAATCGCAGGGTCAGCAGGAACAGGGGGGGGACGTCCGCCAGCCCCAGCTTTACCACCGTGAAGTTGAAGCCCCAGACCGTCACCACCACCAGGGCGGCCCCCAGGGCGCCGGCGGACAGGCGGCTTTCGTCGGAATCGCGCATGGACGTCAGTATAGCGGTCCGGGCGGGGACGCGCCATGCCGGGGGCCCGGAAGCGGGCAGGCCCCGCGGCACGGGCGGGCCGCGTTGCGCTCTCCGCCGCGGGCGCCTATACTCATCCAACATCGTGAAATCGGAGGCATCCGTGAAAAAGTTGGCCTGGCTCCTGCTCGCGACGGCGGCCGCCCTTCCATCCGCCGCCCTCGAAACCGTGACCTTCCCATCCGCGGACGGCCTGGCCGTCACGGCGGACCTCTACCTGGCCCACGGGCCCGACGCGCCCCTCATCCTCCTCTTTCACCAGGCGGATTACAGCCGGGGGGAATACCGGGAGATCGCGCCGAGACTGAACGCCCTGGGATTCAACGCCCTGGCCGTGGACCAGCGCTCGGGGCGCTCTGCGCAGATGGTGAGCAACGAAACCGCGGCCCGGGCCCGGGCCGCAAAGAAGCCGCAGTCCTACCTGGACGCCCTGCCGGACATGCGGGCCGCGGTCGCCTGGGTCCGGTCCCAGCCCTTCGGGAAGGGGAAGCTCCTGCTCTGGGGGAGCTCCTATTCCGCCTCCCTGGTCCTAAAAATGGCGGGGGACGAACCGGGGATCTGCGCGGCGGTCCTGGCCTTCTCCCCGGGCGAATACTTCTCCCCGGGCGACCTGATCCGGACTTCCGCCGCGAAGATCCGGGTCCCGGTCTTCGTGACCTCGGGCCCCTTCGAAAAGAGCGACTGGGAGGGGATCTTCCAGGCGATTCCCCCCGGTTCGAAGGTGTCCTTCCTGCCGGAGGGCGACGGACGCCACGGATCCTCGACCCTCTGGAGCGGGAGCGCCGGGAACGAGGCGTACTGGAAGGCCGTCGAGTCCTTCCTTTCGGGCTTCCGGCCCTGAGATTCCGTCAACCCGGTTGCGGTGCCCCGGCCGGAACCGCTGGGAAGGAGGAGTAATCATGAACCAGGAACGAAAGCCCCTCGGCTTGTCCGTCCGTATCGGCTACGGCATGGGAGACATCTACGGCGGCGGCAGCACGACCATCCTCAACATGTACTACCTCTACTTCCTGACCGACATGGCGGGACTGTCTCCGATCTGGGCGGGAACCGCGATCCTGGTCAGCAAGCTCTGGGACGCGGTCACGGACCCGGTGATGGGCCTCCTCAGCGACAACACCCGGACGCCCCTCGGCCGGCGCCGGCCCTACTTCCTCGCGGGCATCCCCCTGGTCTTCCTCTCCTTCGCCGCGATGTGGGTCCGGCCGGGCTTCGCGGGTCCCGGGGCGGCCTTCGCCTACTACCTGACGGCCTACGTCCTCTTCTCCACGGTCTACACCATGGTCTGGGTCCCCTACAACTCGATCGCCGCGGAATTGACCGAGGACTACGACGAGCGGACCCGCCTGTCCTTCTACCGCATGGTCTTCTCCAACCTCTCGGGGATCGTGGCGGCGATCGCCCCGAAGGACCTCTTCGAGGGGGTCCTCTTCCGGGGGGACCCCGCCCGTGCCTGGCTCTGGGTGGGCATCGCCTTCGGCCTCGTGTTCTCGCTTCCCTACATCGTCACCCTCCTCACGTGCCGGGAAAACCCCGAGTTCATGGCCCTGCCCCGGAAGCGCTTCGGTTCCGTGAAGTCCTTCGTCACGGAGAATTTCCTCGTGCCCTTCGAGAACCGGCCCTTCCGGTACGTGATGCTGATGTACCTCTTCGGCTTCATGGCCCAGGACGCGGTCCTGGCTTTGGCGGTCTACTTCCTGACCTATGCCCTGGGCATCCCCTCCATGATGACCCTCCTGGTCCCCGTATACGGGGGGCTCCTGGTTTCCCTTTTCCTGGCGTCCAAGCTGGCCCAGAGGATCGGCAAGCGGGAGACCTTCCTGGTCTCCGGGGCCCTGTGGATCGGGGCCCTGATCCTGGTCCTGTTCATGCGGCCGGGCATGCCCGTGGCGGTCCTGTACGCCTTCGGCCTGGCCTTCGGGGTCGGCCTGGCGGGGGTCCAGTCCATGGTGTTCGCCATCTTCCCGGACGTACCGGACGTGGACGAACTCGTCTCCGGTGCCCGGAGGGAAGGCCTCTACAGCGGGATCTTCGCCCTCTTCCGCAAGGCGGGCGGGGCCTTCATCCTCTTCCTGGTGGCGGCGCTGATCGGTGTCGCGGGATACCTGCCGCCGATCGGCGATGTCAAGCAGGCCCAGACCCCCGCCTTCGTGGGAAGCCTCATGGCGATCTTCGTGGGCCTGCCCGCCCTCTGCGTGGTCCTGGCCCTTTTCGCGGCTTGGCGCTACCCGCTGACCCGGGAACGCCTGGACCGCATCCGGCGCATCAACGCCGCCCTGCGACGGGGGGAGACCCTGAGCCCCGGGGACGAGGCGGTCCGGGCGGAGCTCCTGCCCCTCATGGTCGCCGGGCCGCGACCGGGACGGGGCGGCCATGCCTGAGTCCGGACCCGCGGTCCACCTGGCCTTCCGCTTCCACGTCAACTTCTACCACTCGTATCGGGGGGACTCCCTGGACGAACGGGGAATCGGCAAGGACATCCGGATCATCCGGGGGATCCTGGCCGACCTGGACCGCCTGAACTCCGAGGGCATACCCGTCCGGGGGACCTGGGATATCGAGAACTACTACAGCCTGGAAACCCTGATGCCGCGCCACGCTCCGGACCTGGTCGAGGGCATCGCCCGGAGGGTCCGGGAGGATCGGGACGAGATCGAGCCCATGTCCTGGAACAACGGGATCGTGAGCGCCTGCACGGCCGAGGAGTTCGAGGAGCTGGCCCGCCTGGCGGTGAGCAACCCGGGCCGGTCGGGGCTGGCCGACGTCTTCGGCCGCTGGGTCCCGATCCTCCGGCCCCAGGAGTGCATGTACACCCCCTCTTTCCTGTCCCGGTACCCCGCGGCGGGAATCCCGGCGATCAGCCTCTACTACTCGGCGGTTCCCTTCAACGGTTTCTCAAACTTCGTCCGGCCCCTGGCCTTCCCGGAGCGGTACAACCCCCTGACCCTGGAGAGCTCGAGCCTGGCGGGCTCCATGACCCTCCTGCCCTGCTACAACCACGGGGACGTGGCGGACCGCGGGGCCTCCCTCCGGCTCTGGCTGAAGGGCCTCCGGCGCCGCCAGCTGCGGATGGAGGAGCCCCGGGACCTCTTGCTGATCCTGGACGCCGACGCGGACGACGAGTTCTGGGCGGGCATGAAGATCCCCGTGGTGTCACGGCTCCTGCCGTCCTTCGACGGCCTGGCCCGGATGGTCCGCTCCGTCGCGGACCTGCCCTTCCTCCGCTTCACCCGGCCCGGGGACTACCTCCGGGACCATCCCCCCGTCGGCCGGGTGGTCCTGGACCAGGACACCGCCGACGGGAGCTTCGACGGGCTTTCCTCCTGGGCGGAGAAATGGGAGAACACCGAGCTCTGGACGGTGATCCAGCGCACCCGGCGCCTGTACGACGCGGCCGTAGCCGCGGGCGCCCCCACGGACGACCCGCGCCTGGCCGAGTCCCTCCGGGAGCGCCTCCTGGCCCTGTCCACGACCCACTTCGGCATGGCCAGTCCGGTGATGCACGCGGGCCGCCTGGAAGACGGATTCGCCCGGGCGCGCCGGGCCGGGGAGCTGGCCGCGGCGGTCCTGGCCGAGCGGCGGGGCGTCTCGGCCGGGGCGAAGGCGGCCCCGGAATCGCGGTTCCCGCCGCCCGCCCCCGCGCCCGATTCGGCACCCGCCTCCGGCCGAAGCGGCCGGGCGGAGGGGAGAGCCGGGGACGGCGGCCGCTTCCGGGTCCTGGACCCCCGGATCACCTGGGGCGGCCGCGTCCGTGCCGGAACCGTGGAGGAAGTCGGGGACGAAACTCGGCCGGACGGGACGGCCGTCCGGACCCTCCGGGGAGCCCTGTCCCTGCCCGGCCGGATCCGGGACGGCCGGTGGACACGGATCGAGACCCGCCTTGCCGGGGACGACGCGGTGTTCCTGTCCCTGGAGCTCGAGTACCCCGAGACCCCGCACCGCGGGTACGACAAGGCCAAGGCCCTCAGGCTGGACCGGACCTGGGACCACCGGTGGGCCGAGGTCCTGCCCGCGGAGATCCTTCCTCTCTTCGACGCGGACCCGGCCCGGCCCTTCCGGGTGATCAAGCGCAACTTCTTCGGGGACGTGAGCGCCTACCCGGTCGACCACCACCTGGTCTCCGGATCCCGCCGGACCGCCTCCTTCAACAACCACATCGCCCACCCCTGGGTCGCGGTTTCGAACGGCTCCGAGGGCCTCCTGGTGGCCCAGTACGAGGGGGACAGGTGCAATTTCGCTTTCTGTCCCATGCGGTCCGAGGTCTCGGGCGGCCGCCAGCGTCTCCGGCTGAACCCCTTCGGGACCTACTACGGTCCCCAGTGGAAGTACGCCACCGCGGTCACGGGCCTGGGCCGGGCGATGGCGGTGCTCATGGCGGACCAGTTGGACAGCTACGCACCCTCCTATAACGGAAAGACCAGCCGCTTTTCCTTCGCCGTCTTCCCCTTCCGGGGCCCCGAGCCGCCGGAGGAGATCCGGCGCCGGGCCGAGGCGTGGGGGGAAGTCCGGTGACGGGAGTCAGGAGCCGGATACCGGGCGATGGCAATTTTCCATAACCCGGTATCCGACGCCCGGAAGGTTCAACCGGGCTCCTGCCCCTTCTCGACCGACTCCGCCAGGAGCTTCCGGATCTTTCGCTGGTTCAGGATGCCCACGACCAGGGAGAGCGCCGCCAGCACGAAGAGGGCGATGGCGATGGGCCGGGAGACCAGTATGGAGTAGTCGCCCTGGGAGATCGTCAGGGCCCGCCGGAGGTTGGCTTCCGTCATGGGGCCCAGGATCAGGGCCAGGAGGATGGGGGACAGGGGGAACTTGGCCCGCATCATGATCCAGCCCAGCACCCCGAAGGCCAGGGTGAGCCCCACGTCGAAGATGTTTTGCCGCATCGCGAAGGAACCGACCAGGGACAGGACGAAGATGACGGGGTTGAGGATTTCGCGCTTGACCAGGATGATCCGGGCGAAGAAGCGGATCCCCGCCATCCCGACAAGGAGCATGGCCACGTTGGCCACGAGCATGGACGCGAAGACGTTGTAGACCACGTCCAGGTGCTCCCGGTAGAGCAGGGGGCCGGGTTGGAGGCCCTGGATGACGAAGGCCCCGAGGAGCACAGCGGTCACCGCGTCCCCGGGCACCCCCAGGGACAAGAGGGGGATCATCGCCCCGCCGGAGCAGGCGTTGTTCGCGGCCTCCGTAGCCGCGACGCCCTCGATCACCCCGGTTCCGTAGAGGTGGGGATGCTTGGAGGACCGCTTCGCCTCGCCGTAGGACACGAAGGCCGCGATGTCCCCCCCCGCTCCCGGGATGGATCCGATCGCCGTGCCGATCAGGCTGGACTTCACGATGTTCTTCAGGGAAACCTTGATGTCCTGCCAGGACGGGATGTAGCGGTCGATCGAGGCCTTGATCTCCTTGAGGACGCCCATCTTCTCGATGGAGTTCAGGATCTCGGAGACCGCGAACAGGCCGATCAGGGTGGGGATGAAGGCGGGTCCCTCCAACAGTTCCACCCGGCCGAAGGTGTAGCGGGGGAAGCCGGAGATGGGATCGAAGCCGATGGTGGCCAGGAGAAGACCGAACATCCCCGACATGACTCCCTTCACGACACTGTCGCCGGAGATGGAGATGATGACGGAGAGGCCGAAGAGGGCCAGGGCGAAATACTCCACCGGGCCGAACTCCAGGGCGAACCGGGACACGACGGGGGAGAGGAAGGTCATGATGAGGGCCCCGATGGTGCCCCCGCAGAAGGACGCGAAGAGGGCCATGGACAGGGCCCGCCCCGCCTGGCCTTTCTGGCCCATGGGATACCCCTCCAGGACCGTGGCCGCCGCGGCCGGGGTGCCCGGAGTGCGGATCAGAATGGCCGAGATGGAGCCCCCGTACATGGCGCCGCAGTAGATCCCCAGGAGCATGGCCAGGCTCTCGGTGGGGGGGCGCCCGAAGGTGAAGGGAACCAGGAGGGCGACTCCCATGGTGGCCGTCAGGCCCGGCAGGGCCCCGATGGTGATCCCCCCGGCCACGCCGATGAATACCATGAGCAGGACGCTCGGATGCAGGACGACGTTGCCCAGGCTCGTCAGGAACAGCCCGAAGTCCATGGGGATCTCCTAGAATCCCAGCAGGCCCAGAAGGCCGACCGGGAGGGTGATGAGGAGGACCTGCTCGAACACGAGCCAGACTCCCGCCGTGGCCGCCAGGGGCACGAGCACGAGCCCGAGGGGCCCGCGGGCTCCCAGGAGCAGCATGAGGGCCAGGATGAACAGGACCGTCATGGGAAGGAAGCCCACGGGCCGCAGCAGGGCCGTGTAGGCCGCCGCCGCCCCGAGGGACAAGAGGGCCCTCCAGATCCCGAAGGACCGGAAGTCCACGCGTTCGAAGCCGCCGGGCTTGCGGGAAAGGGCGCCCTGGAGGGCGAGGAGGGCGGAGAACCCGATGAGCACCGCCGCCACGAGGCTCGGGAAGAAACTCGGCCCGATCTTCATGATGTGGTCCGGGGGCATCTTCGCCCCCTGGATCAGGGCGTACAGGCCGATTCCGGCCCCGACCGCCCCTCCCGCGATGTCGTGGATCCTCATCCTCACCCTCCTTGCCTCTCGGGGCCCTTCCCCTACCTTACTTCGCGAGCCCGAGGCTCTTCATCACCGCCGCGACGTCCGCGGCGTTCTGGGCCAGGAACTTGCCGAACTCGTCGGCGTCCTGGTAGGCCAGGGCCAGGCTGGCCTTTTCCGCGAAGGCCTTGAAGTCCGGGGAATCGAAGGCGGCCTTGAAGGCTTCGCTCAAGGTCTTCTTGACGGCAGGCGGGACGCCCTTGGGCAGGGCCAGTCCGCGCCAGGTGTGGAACACCACGTCCACGCCCTGCTCACGGAAGGTCGGGACCTCGGGGAAGAGGGCGTTGCGCTGGGTGTCCATGACCCCCAGGATCTTCAGCTGACCCGCCTGGACCTGGCCCCGGACCTCCGCCACGGAGACCGACACGGCCCGGATGTGGTTGCCCACCAGGGCGGTGACCGCCGGGGCCGCCCCGTCGAAGGGCACGTAGACGAGGTTGGTGCCGGTCTTCTGGGCCATGAGACCCGCGGCGATGTGCCACACCGAGCCCGGACCGGAGTTGCCGACGGTGACGCGGCCGGGATTGGCCTTCGCGAAGTCGATGAATTCCTTAAGGGTGTTCCAGGGGGCGTCCTTGTGGACCGTCAGGGCCGCGGCGTCGGCGTTGATCCGCATGAGGGGATCGTAGGCCTTGTAGTCGAAGGGGATGAGCCCCTGGGGAGGCAGGGAGTTGAGCTCGAAGGTGATCATGCCCACGGTGTAGCCGTCGGCGGGAGCCTGCATGATCGCGGAGTGGCCGACCGCCCCTCCGCCCCCGGTGTTGTTCGTCACGTTGATGGTCTGCTTGAGGGTCTTCTCCGCCTCCTTGCACAGGGCGCGCAGGATGGTGTCCGTGCCGCCGCCGGGAGCCCAGGGGCAGATGACCGTCACGGGCTTCCGGGGGAAGGCCTGGGCCGCCACCGGAGCCAGGGCCACGAGGGCCAGCACGACCGCCGCCAGCGCCCGGCCCGCGAGATTCCATGCCGTTCTTTTCATACGATCCTCCATTTCCTATTGTTGAGGGACTCGTCCCTCGGTTCACCTTGAAAGGGCCGTCCCCGGGTCAGCGGACGATGCGGCCGGAGGTCCTGCCCTTCGTCAGGGCCCGGACCTCCTCCCGGGTCGAGAAGTTGAAGTCCCCGTGGATCGAGTGGCAGAGGCAGGACGCCGCGGTCGCGAAGGCGACGGCGTCCGCGTCGGATCCGCCCAGCTCGGGATCCGTCAGGGCCAGGATCAGGGCCGCGGAGAAGGAGTCCCCCCCGCCGATCCGGTCCACTATGGAGCGGATCGGGTAGGGCCGGTACTCTCCGTCCTCCAGGGGCGCGAAGTACGCGGAGCCCGAGGCGGCGTCGTAGAGCATGCCGCCCCAGTCGTTGTGGGTGGCCGAGACGCTCTCCCGGAGAGTCACCGCCACCTTGCGGATGTTCGGGAACTGCTCTACGATCCCGCGGGCCACCTCCGGGTACCGGCCCGCGTCCAGGGTTCCCCGGGAGGGGTCCAGGGACCCGACGTCGATGCCCAGGACGTCCTTGGCGTCCTCCTCGTTGGCCACGAGGATGTCCACGAAGGGCAGGAGCTCCCGCATCACCCGGGAGGCCAGGGCGTTCGGGGAGGTCCCCGCCTCCCAGGCCCAGAGCTTCTTGCGGAAGTTGAGGTCGCAGGAGACCGTGAGCCCCAGGTCCTTGGCGCGGTGAACGGCCCGGCGGACCGCCTCCGTCGCCTCCCGGGAGAGGGCCGGGGTGATCCCGGTCCAGTGGAACCAGGAGGCCCCCCGGAAGATCGCGTCCCAGTCGTAGGAGGCGGGATCCGCCCGGGCCACCGAGCTTCCGTCCCGGTCGTAGATCACGTTGCTGGGCCGCTGGTTGGCCCCGGCCTCCACGAAGTAGATGCCCAGGCGGCCCTTCCCGGAACGGAGGACCCCGCCCGTGTCGACCCCCAGGTTCCGCAGGGATCCCAGGCAGGCGTCGGCGATCGGATGGGCGGGCAGGGTCGTCACGAAGGAGGCCTCCGCCCCCAGGAGGGCCAGGGAGGCGGCCACGTTCGCCTCGGCACCCGCGAAGGTCGCCTCCAGGCGGCCCGGGAGGGCCTGCCGGAACCGCAGGAAGTCCTCGGTCTTGAGGCGCATCATGATCTCGCCGAAGGTGACGAACTTCGCCATGGGCTAGCCCCGGATCCGGGCCGCCAGGGAGGCGGCCTCCTCGCAGTTGCGGCTGATCGCGTCCCAGTCCTTGGCCTTGATCAGGTCCCGGGTGGCCAGCCAGGACCCCCCGACGGCCAGGACCTCCGGCCACTCCAGGTAGGATTCGAGATTCTTCATGGACACGCCCCCCAGAGGGATGTAGGCGATCCCCAGGTGGGAGTAGGGCGCCGCGATGGCCTTGATGTAGGGAAGCCCTCCCAGGGGTTCCGCGGGGAAGACCTTGACGACGTCGCAGCCCTTTCCGTAGGCGGCTTCGATCTCCGAGGGGGTGGCGACTCCCGGGGCGAAGGGCAGGCCCGCCTCCCGGGCGGCGTCCACCACCGCGGGGTTGAAGCCCGGGGATACCCCGTAGGCGGCGCCCGACGCCTTGACCCGGGCGACCTGGTCGGGAAAGAGAATGGTTCCGACCCCGGCGTAGAGCTCCGGCACCTCGGACCGTATCCGCCTCAGGGCGTCGAAGGCGGCGGGGGTGCGGAGGGTCAGCTCCATGGCGAGGATTCCGCCGCGCACCAGGGCGCGGGCCAGGGGTACGGCGTCCAGGGCGTCGTCGATCACCAGGACGGCGACTACGGGGGACCTGCGGATCTGTTCGCGGAACGCAGCGGGATCGCTCATGGGCACCTCGGGGAATCAGGGATATGCTCGATAACGGAAATTGGAACGATGTTCCGTAAAATGATTATTTATCCCGATTCTCAAACCTGTCAATTCCAAAAAGGTCAGGAAACGGAACAAACCCGTCCGGGAATCGAAATTTCTTGCGCGCATTTCCAGGGCATGGTTAAATCGAAGCAGGAAGGGAAGGCGGGTATCCATGGCGGAAAACAGCGAGACCGTGCAGGCGGTCGAAAAGGCGATCCGGGTGCTGGAGTACCTGGCCGAGCACGGGGACTGCGGGGTCAGCGACCTGGCCCGGGCCATCGGAGGCCAGAAGAGCACGGTCTTCCGCCTCCTTTCGACCCTTAAGGAAGCCGGGTACATCCTGCAGGACGGGGAGACCGAGAAGTACTGCCTGTCCCTCAAGCTCTTCCGGATCGGGTCCGGGGCCATCCGGAATCTGGACCTCAACAAGGCGGCCCTTCCCGTGATCGGGCGCTTGGCGAAGATGACCTCCGAGACGGTCCACCTCTGCATCCTGGACAACGATCAGGTCCTCTACCTGCACAAGATCGAGTCCACCTTTTCCCTGAAGGTGGCCATGGTCTCCCGTGTCGGCTTCGTGACCCCCCTGTACTGCACCGGGGTCGGGAAGGTTCTCCTGGCCTGGCAGGAGGACGAGTACATCCGCCGCTACCTCAAGGAAGCCAAGCTGGAGAGGTTCACGGAGCACACCATCACCGACCCCCTGGCCCTGGCGGCGGAGCTCCAGAGGATCCGCATGTCCGGCTTCGCCTACGACGACGAGGAGCACGAGCTCGGGGTCCGCTGCGCGGCGGCCCCGATCTTCGACCTGCACGGCCGCATCGCCGCGGCCCTCTCCGTCTCGGGCCCCAGCGTCCGCCTCTCGGACCGGCAGATGGAGTCGGTCCGGGACCTGGTCAAGGACAGCGCCCGGGAGATCTCGCGCCGCTTGGGCTGCGAAACCGCCTAGTCGCCGCGGGGCGCCCGAAGGAGCGCCCGCCGGGGGTTTGACTCTCCGGCCCCGGATCGGTATGCTACTGTGTATCGTTCGATAGAAACATGGGACGCTCCGCGGATCGGCTTCGACAGCGGCGGCGCTCCGGTTCCGCATCCCCTCAGCAAATATCGGGAGGTATCCGTATGGGCGCGAAGGTGGTTCTGGCGTACTCCGGCGGCCTGGACACGTCGGTCATCCTGCAGTGGCTCCTAAATAAAGGCTACGAGGTCATCTGCTTCCTGGCCAACGTGGGCCAGCAGGAGGATTTCGAGAAGGCACGCCAGAAGGCCCTCAAGATCGGGGCCTCCAAGGTCTACCTGGAGGACCTGCGGGAGGAGTTCGTGACGGGCTACATCTTCCAGGCCCTCAAGGCGAACGCCCTGTACGAGGGCCGCTACCTCCTGGGCACCTCCCTGGCCCGGCCCGTCATCGCCAAGCACCAGGTCCGCATAGCCCACGAGGAGGGCGCGGAGTACGTGGCCCACGGGGCCACCGGCAAGGGCAACGACCAGGTCCGCTTCGAATTGACCTACGCGGCCCTGGGACCCGAGCTCAAGGTCATCTCCCCCTGGAAGGACTCCGAGTACCTTGCCGCGTTCCAGGGCCGCTCGGACATGCTCAAGTACGCCGAGGATCACGGCATCCCGGTGAGCGCCACGGTCAAGAAGCCCTACAGCGAGGACGAGAACCTCATGCACATCAGCCACGAGGCGGGTATCCTGGAGGATCCCGCCAGCCCGGCCGCCGAGGACATCTACTCCCGGACCGTCTCCCCCAAGGAAGCTCCGGACGTGGAGACTCGGATCGACATCGAGTTCAAGGACGGCCTGCCCGTCCGGGTCTCCCGGCAGGGCACGAAGGAATCGGTCACCGGGGCCCTGGCGATCTTCGAGTACCTGAACGATCTGGGCCGGGCCAACGGGATCGGCCGGGTGGACATGGTGGAGAACCGCTTCGTGGGGATCAAGTCCCGGGGGATCTACGAGAGTCCCGGGGCCACCATCCTCTGGGCCGCCCACCGGGACATCGAGGGGATCGCCATGGACAAGGAGGTCATGCACCTCAAGCTCATGCTGGAGCCCAAGTTCTCGGAGTACCTGTACAACGGGTTCTGGTTCGCCCCGGAGATGGACTTCCTCATGGCCGCCTTCAACCAGTCCCAGGAGGCCATCGACGGGACTGTCACGATGTCCCTGTACAAGGGCAACGCCATGGCCGTGGCCCGGACCTCCCCCACCTCCCTGTACAACCAGGAGCTGGGGAGCATGGACGTGGCGGGGGGCTTCGACCAGACCGACTCCCGGGGCTTCATCCGGCTCAACTCGATCCGCCTGAAGGCCCACAACGTCATCCTGGACAAGCGCCACGTGGGGCTCTTCCCGAAGATCCAGCCCTAGGCGCGCCCCGTCAGGATCTCCGCCACCGCGGGGGCCGCGGCCCCCGGGTCCGCGTCGCAGAAGACCCGGAGGACCCGGAGGCTGTGGGAGAAGCCCCGGACCACCTCGGGGCGGAAGACCGTGGCGGACTCGCTGAACTTCTTCCCGGTACCGGCCACGTTCATGGAGGTCTCGAAGGACAGGGGCTCCGGGAGGTCGACCACCAGGCGGCAGGGTCGGCCGGTCCGGGCGGAGACGGCCGCGGCCAGCTCCTTCTCCACGGCGGTCCGGGTGACCAGGTGGGCGGCCTTGCGCTGGGCGGGGACGCCCTCGTCATAGGGGGCCTCGTAGCACGAGGGGAAGATCCGGCCGTCGAAGACCGAGCGCACCAGGCCCTCGGGATCCCGGCCCGGGGCCGCCATCAGGGCGTAGAACCCGGCGTCGTCCAGGCCGTAGAGGTCGGCGGAATCCACGGAGCCGTTCCGCAGGGCCTCGATCACCGCCTTCTTGACCATGGCGGTCGGGGCGCGCACCCCCTTGTGCCAGTACACGGCCCGGTACATCTGGTACTTGGAGAAGAGGACGGACTCCACGGCCATGACCCCCCGGTCGTCCACCCCGGGGCGGCCCTCCTCGTCCAGGACGATGTGGCGGAGCATGTACTCGGTATCCTGGACCCCGTAGGGGACCCCGCAGGCCCAGGCGTCCCGGTTGAGGTAGTCCAGCTTGTCCGGGTCCAGGACCCCCGAGAGCAGGGACCGGTACAGCGCCGTCCCGGTCCCGACGGCCGGGGATTTCACGTCCACGATGGACGCCGCCTGGGCGGGGTCCGCCCCGGCCCGCTCCAGGGCCGCGGCCATGGGCCCGGACAGGGCCCGGGCCGCCAGGGCCTCGTGCTCCTCCAGGGGCAGTTCCTTCAGGGAGTGGGCGTAGGGAAAGTGTCCGACGTCGTGGCAGAGGGCGGCGGCCAGGAAGGCCCGCGCGCCTTCGGGGGTCACCAGGTCTCCTGCCCCGGGGGCCACGGCTTTCAGCACCCGGGCGGCCATGGAGAAGACCCCGATGGAGTGGGCCCGGCGGGTGTGGGTGGCCCCGGGGTAGACCAGGTGGGTGGGGCCCAGCTGTAGGATCCGGGAGAGCTTCACGAACTCGGGGCTGGAGAGGATGTCCAGGAACTCCGAGGGGAAGAGGATGGTCCCCCACAGGGGATCCCGGTAGGGTTCCGTGAACGTTATGCCCAGGCGCTGCCAGATTCCGTCCATCCTCCGCCCTCCGGCCTACTCGGCCGCGGGAAGCCGTTCCCGCAGGACCTTCATGTACTCGTAGTTGGTCCGGTTCACCTGGATGGGGGTCACGGACACGTAACCGTTCTTGTAGGCCCAGACATCCGTGCCCGGGGGGTTGTTCCCCTCCCCCCAGGTGCCCTTGGCCCAGTAGACCCCGTCGATCTCCACGAACTCGTGGAGGAAGGGCCGGTCCCCCATGTCGCAGACCTTCATGCCGAGGCTCGCCTCGAAGCCCCGGCGGGGGAAGTTCACGTTGAGGACGTTGTCCTTGGAGAGGATCCCCGAGGCGAGGAGGGTGGACATCACCCCGGCCAGCTCCCGTTCGGCCAGGTCGAAGTACCCGAAGTCCGTGGACACGGCGATCGCGGGCTTGCCGCAGATCACCGCCTCCGAGGCCCCCGCCAAGGTGCCGGAATAGACGATATCCGTGCCCATGTTCGGCCCGTCGTTCACCCCCGAGACTACCAGGTCCACCGGGAGATCGAGGGCGAAGAGGGCGAACTTGACGCAGTCCGCGGGCTTGGCCTCCAGGCTCCAGACCCGGGCGCCGGAGCCCGGGAAGAGACCCTCCCGCTCGTGGACCCGGATGGGGTCGTGGATGGTGATGCCGTGGCCGATGGCGCTCTGCTGGCTGTGGGGGGCCACGACGTAGAGCTCGCCGTGCTCCCGCATCACCCGGGCCAGGAGGGCCAGCCCCCGGGCCTCCACGCCGTCGTCGTTGACGAGCAGTATGTTCATGGGCCTAGACGAGCTTCTTGCGGAGCCGGCCGGACACCAGGTCGATCACGGTCACGACGACGACCATCACGATCATGATGATCCCCACCCGGGGCCAGGCCCGGTTCCGGATGGCGAAGATCAGGGGCGCTCCGATCCCTCCCGCGCCGACGAGGCCCAGGGTGGAAGCCGCCCGGACGTTGATCTCGAAGCGGTACAGGGTGTAGGAGATGAACTCCGGCGCCACCTCGGGGAGCATGGCCCGGAAGAGGACCTCCATGGGGGTGGCTCCGCAGGAGTCCAGGGCCTCCTTCACGCCCATGTCCATGCTCTCGATGGCCTCGGAGAAGAGCTTGGCCAACATGCCCACGGAGTGGATCCCGATGGCCAGGATGCCCGCCGGGGCCCCGGGCCCCACCACGCTGATGAAGATCAGGGCCAGGATGAGCTCCGGGAAGGTGCGGACCGCGGTCACGATCACCTTGCCCAGCTTGGACACCCGGGGGCCCACGATATTCTGGCTGGCCAGGAGGGCCACGGGGATGGACAGGAGGGCTGAGGCAAAGGTCCCCGCGATGGATATCGCGATGGTCTCCACGATGGCGTAGGGCAGGCCGTCCTTGGTCCAGTTGGCCAGGTAGGCCGTGTCCGGGAGGACGAATCCCTTGAGCAGGGCCTCCACGGTGCCCCGGGCGGTCTGCATGATCCCCAGGTACTCGATGCCGGAGGAGCTCCACAGGACCAGGGCCGCGAGTCCGCCGTAGTTCAGGATGTTGTACAGGGTCCGCAGGGGGTTCGGCTCCCTCCGGACCAGGATGCGGTCGGTCATACGAGCTTCCTCCTCATGGCGGAGCTGGCCAGGTCTATGACCAGGACCACGAAGAACGAGATGATGATGATGAGCCCCACCCGGTCGAAGTTCCGCCAGGCCAGGTTCTGCTCGAAGATCTGGCCGATCCCGCCGGCCCCCACGTAGCCCAGGACCGCCGCGGCCCGGACGTTGATCTCGAAGCCGTACAGGGTGTAGGAGAGGAACTGGGGCAGGATCTGGGGCACGATGGCGTATCGCAGGACGTTGGGCTTGTTGGCCCCCACCGCCTGGAGGGCCTCCACCTGGCCCGGGTCGATGGCCTCGATGGACTCGAAGGTGAGCTTGGAGATGAGGCCGAAGGTGAAGATCACCAGGGCCACGACCCCGCTGAAGGCCCCGATCCCGAAGACCGCCACGAAGACCGAGGCCATGACCATGGCGGGGATGGACCGGGTGACGTTCAGGATCACCCGGAGGGGCTGGGCGATCCAGGGGTTCTTGATGAAGTTGTTGGCCGCGAAGACCGCGGTCGGGAAGGCCAGGATGGCGCCCCAGAAGGTCCCCACCACGGACATCTTGACGGTCTCCAGGAGGGGATCCACGATCCGGGGGGTGTAGGCCCAGTCGGGCCGAAGGAACATGCGGCCCAAAAGGCGGCCGCCCTTCCGTAGGTTCAGGAGGATCCGGCCCAGGTCGAAGCCCGCGAACCAGGCGCTCCCCACGATCAGGGCCGTGACCCCCAGGATGATGAGGTTCCGCCGCAGGTGGTTCGGCTTGGGAACGACGATCCGCTCGGCCGGGCCGCTCATTCCTCGTCCCCCAGGACCTCGTCCGAGTGGATCCGGCGTCCGTAGACCTGCTCCATCTCGTGGAGGAAGTTGTCCTTGTCGATGTCCTTCATCTGCTTGTCGTAGACTATTGTTCCCGCCCGGATGCCCACCACCCGGGTGGCGTACTTGAGGGCCAGGTCCACGTGGTGGAGGTTGGCCACCGTGGTGATCCCGTCCTCCCGGTTGATCTTCTTGAGGTAGTTCATGACCTGGATCGTGGTAACCGGGTCCAGGGAGGCCACGGGCTCGTCCGCCAGCATGACCAGGGGCTCCTGGGCCAGGGCCCGGGCTATGGCCACGCGCTGCTGCTGGCCCCCGGAAAGCTCGCTGGCCCGGGTGTGGACCTTCTCCAGGATGTCCACCCGCTTCAAGGCCCGGTAGGCGATCTGCTTGTCCTCCTCCGGGAAGAGCCCCAGCACGGTCCGCCAGGTCGGGTTGTAGGCCACCCGGCCGGACAGGACGTTGGAGAGGACGGACATGCGCTTCACGATGTTGAAGCCCTGGAAGATCATACCGATCTGGCGGCGGACGTTCCTCAGGGTCTTGCCGGTCGCCCTGTTCACGGCCACCCCGTTGACCGTCACCTCGCCCTCGGTGGTGTCGATCAGCTGGTTGATCAGCCGCAGGAGGGTGGACTTCCCGGCCCCCGAGAGGCCCAGGATGGCGACGAATTCGCCCTTGTCT
>ENA-UOWG01001043-UOWG01001043.1-activated-sludge-metagenome-genome-assembly--contig:-NODE-1043-length-30396-cov-7.364589_pt1 | contig 30396 bp, 29 predicted proteins | sample MGYA00238147_ERZ761563 | MGnify/ENA primary metagenome ERZ761563 (study PRJEB28884, sample SAMN05720216) | anaerobic digester metagenome | isolation source: active sludge of municipal... | reverse complement strand
CAACGCACGCTAACTTATGGTAAACCTCAACGATACAAGGAGAGGATTTTACGATGACCGATAAAGATTACCTGGAAGTTACAGTCAAGGAAGCGGCACACGACGATGCAGGGCGGGGCATCGCCCGGGTGAGCATCGATGTGATGAAGAACCTCGGGCTCGTCTCGGGCGACGTGATCGAGATCGCCGGCAAAAGGAAGGCTGCGGCGGTCGTCTGGCCGGGTTTTGCCCAGGATACCGGTGGTGCGATCCTCCGGGTCGACGGCAACATCCGGGGGGATGCCGGGACCGGGATCGATGAGAAGGTCAGGATCCGGAAGTCGGAGGCCGTGTACGCGAAGAAGGTTGTCATCCAGCCGACCCAGCCGATACGCCTCGTCGGGGGGGAACAATACCTGTCCCAGCGCCTCCAGGGAAGGCCGGTCTACGAAGGGCAGACCGTCAGGGTCAGCGTGATTGGCAACCCGATCACCCTCGTGATCGCCAAAGTGGCACCGAAGGGATTCGCGATCGTGACCGACGAGACCGAGATTGAGCTTAAAGAGGAGGCATACAAGGCCGAGGAGGGGGCAAAGACCGTCTCCGATGTCCACTACGAGGATATCGGCGGTCTCGGCCGCGAGCTCCAGCTCGTCCGGGAGATGATCGAGCTCCCGCTCCGCCACCCCGAGATCTTCGAGCGCCTCGGCATCTCGCCGCCGAAGGGGGTGCTGCTCTACGGTCCCCCGGGGACGGGCAAGACCCTGATCGCAAAGGCGGTCGCAAACGAGGTCGACGCCCACTTCATCACCCTCTCGGGCCCGGAGATCATGAGCAAGTACTACGGCGAATCCGAGAAGGGCCTGCGCGGGAAGTTCGAGGAGGCCGAGCAGAACGCGCCGGCGATCATCTTCATCGACGAGATCGATGCGATAGCGCCCAAGCGTGCGGAGGTGCAGGGCGAGGTCGAGCGCCGGGTCGTCGCCCAGCTCCTCGCGCTGATGGACGGCTTGAAAAGCCGCGGCCAGGTGATCGTGATCGCGGCAACCAACCTGCCGGACGCGATCGATCCCGCACTCCGGCGCGGCGGACGGTTCGACCGGGAGATCGAGATCGGGATCCCCGACAAGAAGGGCCGGATGGAGATCTTTCAGGTCCATACAAGGGGCGTCCCCCTCGCGGAGGACGTGAAGATCGAGGACTACGCCAACACGACCCACGGGTTCGTGGGCGCGGATATCGCGCTCCTCGTCAAGGAAGCCGCGATGCACGCGCTGCGCAAGATCATCCCCAGGATCAAGATCGACGAGGAGATCCCGAACGAGGTGCTCGACGCGCTGAAGGTCACGAGCGAGGACTTCGAGGAGGCAAGGAAGCACGTCGAACCCTCAGCGATGCGCGAGGTGCTCGTCGAGGTGCCCGACATCACCTGGAAGCAGGTCGGCGGGCTTGAGGACACCAAGCAGGAGCTGAAGGAGGCGGTCGAATGGCCGCTGAAGTTCCCGGATGTATTCGAGAAACTCGAGACCAAGCCGCCCAAGGGCATCCTGCTCTTCGGTCCGCCGGGGACGGGGAAGACGCTTCTTGCAAAGGCGGTCGCGAATGAGAGCGAGTGCAACTTCATCGCGGTCAAGGGCCCCGAGCTCCTCTCCAAGTGGGTCGGGGAGTCGGAGAAGGGCGTGCGGGAGATCTTCCGGAAGGCCCGGCAGGCGTCCCCGTCGATCATCTTCTTCGACGAGGTCGATGCGCTGGTCCCCAAGCGGGGGTCCTACATGGGCTCGTCGCACGTGACCGAGAGCGTCGTCTCCCAGATCCTCACGGAGCTGGACGGCATGGAGGAGCTCAAGAACGTCACCGTGCTCGCCGCCACCAACCGGCCCGACATGCTGGACGACGCCCTGCTCCGGCCCGGGCGGATCGAGCGCCATATCTACGTCCCTGCGCCGGACGAGGAGAGCCGGCGGAAGATCTTCGACGTCTACCTCGGCGACTCCGCATCCATCCTCGCAAAGGATGTCGATGTCGAGGCGCTCGTGAAGCAGACCGAAGGGTATGTCGGGGCCGACATCGAGGCCCTCGTCCGCGAGGCGAAGATGGGGGCGATGCGCGAGTTCATCCGCACGATGGCGGACAAGAGCGAGCAGGAGCGTGCCGATGCCATCAAGAACGTGATGATCACCAAGGCCCACTTCACGGACGCGATGGGCAAGGTCCGGGCATCGCTCGATGATGATGCGATCGAGAAGTCCGAGCGGCAGGCATGGGGGATGCTCTACAACCAGGAGCAGCGCACCGTGCTCGACAACGCGGCCGCTGCGGTCAAGCACGCCGGGCTTGGCAAAAAAGCAGACCCGCAGGCCGTCGACGAGCTGCGCCGGATGACTTTTGCGCACAGGAAGGACTTCGCTGCGATCCAGAAGAAGACCGAAGAACTGGAGAAGAAGCTGAACAAGAAGTAGGAAATACGGAGGTGAACGCTGTGATCGGAAACGACATTCCGGACCTGTTCCGGAGAATGGATGCGATGATGGCGCGGATGATGAGCGACATGGGATCCGGGTCCTTCATGGACCTGGCGGACATGCCGCAGGGCATGCAGGGATACCGGATCGTGATCGAGCGGGGAGACCATCCGCAGGAGTCCGGGCCGGACTTTGGGGAATCCCCCCATGACGTCCGGGCCCGCAACACGGGAGAGCCGGTTGCGGAAGTCCACGCGATCGGGGACGAGGTGAAGGTCATCGTGGAGCTCCCGGGCATCGGGGAGGACGCCCTCCGGCTGGACCTCCGGGGAACGACCCTCATCATCGATGCCGGTGACGCGGACCGGCACTACCGGACCTCGGCGGAACTCCCTGCCGTCGACCCGGCCTCGATGCGGCAATCGATCAAAAACGGCGTGGTCGAAGTGACGTTCACCGTGAAATCCGGTGAAACGGCGGGGGCGAAGGAGGCTTAATCCTAAACGGGAGATCCGGAATACTTCGGATATTCCTCCGGATCCCTCTCAAATCCGAATGGATTATTCCTCTTTTCAGCCATTTTCAAAAATTTTCTGGTCTGTAGAAAGGTAACAGAAATCTTAGATTACATTGCGATGGAGCCACGGGCGCTCGCCGTTCGAAGACTTCGCCTTCTCCAATCGGCATCCCTGATGTGATGCCGATACCTCTCGGGGCTCGCCCCGCGAAGGACTCTGATGAGTCCTTCTCATCCTCCTGGCTCTGCGGACCAGTCGGACCGTGGAGCATGGCCGGGATAAGAATCCGTGTGAAAATTTTAAACAAGAGCGGGGGGTCAAGGGGGCTTGCTCCTTAGGGCTGATTGAGCAGTCATCAGACTGCAAAATCGAGAAGATGCAATGCATCTTCGCTTCGATAAGTCCCGAAGGGACGAGATGCGAGAAGCTCTTCAGACCTTCGCTGCCTCGAAGAATCCTTCGGATCTTCTCCCTCCTCTGGTCCTGATAGATCATTCGGACTCCCCCTCTGGGGACCGACTGAAGGGAGGTCGCAGAAGAACGCATCAGCGTTCTTCGAGGAGAGAGGGGGTCACATTCATAAATTCTGCTGAATACACAACATGCAACAATCGAACCACATCCCGGCACTCCCAGCCCGTGCCAACCCTCATATTCTCCCGAATCAAATTTTCCTGAAAAGGGGATGGCAGCTGATGTATCTGAAGGATTTTCTTGCCCAGGAAAAGACCGACAAAAATCTTGCCGAAGTGATCCTCTTCCTCTCCTCGCAGGCACAGGACGTGAAGAAGGGGTTCCTCGCCGCGGCCCGGAACGCGATCGCGGATGAGAAGACGAAGAACATGTACGGCGAGGAGCAGATGGCCCTCGACAAGTATGCCGATGGTATCTTCATTAACGGCCTGAAAAAGACCCGGCTCGTCCGCTCGATTGCCACGGAAGAGCAGGACCATATCATCGAGATTGAGAACCCGAAGAACGACTTCGGGATCGTCATCGACCCGCTCGACGGCTCCTCGCTCATCGACGTCAACCTCTGCGTCGGGACGATCATCGGGATCTGTAAGGGAAGCGTGCTTGATGCAGGGAAGGACATGATCGCCGCGATGTACATCCTGTACGGGCCGCTCACGACACTGACGGTCTCCGCAGGAAGCGGGGTTCACGAGTTTGCCATGGACGAGGCCGGGGAGTTCTTCCTCCGGCAGCGCGACATCCGGATCCCGGAAGGGAAGATCTACGCGCCCGGGGCGCTCCGGAAGGACTACCTTCCCGCCCATGCGCAGTGGATCGCAAGCCTGGAGGCGGCCGGCTACAAGCTCCGGTTCTCGGGGAGTTTCGTCGCCGACGTCCACCAGATCCTCCACAAGGGAGGGGTCTTCACGTACCCGGGATTTATGGGAAAGGAAAAGGGAAAACTCCGGCTCCTCTTCGAGGCAAACCCCATGGGAAAGATCATCACGGACGCGGGCGGCGCGACCAGCAACGGGAAGACGGCCATCCTCTCTGTCAAGCCGGAGAAGATCGACCAGAGGACGCCTGTCTACATTGGCGGGAAGAAAGAGATCGCGTCCATTGAAACGTTTATGCGGGAACGATGAGAAGTACGAAGTGATCACACCATGGCAAAGAACGCGTATGGCCCCATCCCCGGCTCGGCAATATTCTCCGGTGTCACCGGCAGAAAAGCGATCATCATGGCAGCGAACGTCCGGATCGCATCGGTCGCTGAAGGGATCTTCCGTGCGGCAAAGGAGACGGACTCCGCCCTCTTCATGGAGCTCGCCCGGTCCGAGTGCGACCTGAAAGGCGGGTACACCGGCATGACGCCGCACGACTTCTCGGACCGGATGCAGAAGGCGGCAAAGAACGTGAAGTTCGGCGCATGGGCGCTCCACGCCGACCACATCACCGTCAAGAAGGGCGATGCCGCCGAGATCGCGTCCACAAAGGAGCTGATCGATGCCCAGATCGCCGCTGGCTACACCTCGTTTGCCATCGACGCCTCCCACCTCTTCAACTTCGAGGGAAAGACGGTGAAGGAGGAACTTGCCGACAACATCCGGATCACGACCGATCTCGCCCGGTTCATCAAAGACCGGATGAAGGGCAGGGAGTTCGGTCTCGAGGTCGAGGTCGGCGAGATCGGGAGAAAGGACGGCGAGGGGATGATCCTCACGAAGCCCGAGGAGGCGGTCGGGTTCATCAAGGCCCTCAACGAGAACGACGTTTATCCCCACGTGCTTGCGATCGCGAACGGCAGCACGCACGGGCACACGTACGACGCGAACGGGAACGTCGTGGAGCAGCTCTCGATCGATATCCCGCGGACGCAGGCGATCGCAAAGGCCCTGCGGGACAACCGCCTGAAGGTCGGTATCGCCCAGCACGGGATCACCGGCACCCCGCGGGAGCTCATCAACCTGCACTTCCCCAAGGGGGATATCATCAAGGGCAACGTCGGGACGTTCTGGCAGGACGTTGTCTTTTCCACCCTCAAGGTCTTCGAACCGGCGCTGTATAAGGAGATCCAGGACTGGACGCTCGAGAAGTACCGGCCGGCAAACCCCGGCAAGAAAGACAAGCAGATCTTCGACGGGAACTGCAAGAACGCGATCAAGGAGTTCTTCAAGGACCTCTACTCGCTGCCGGAGGACACCGAGGAAGCCATCTCTGCGATGGCGTACGCCGAGAGCCTCGTCTTCTTCAGGGCGTTCAGCTCCGCGGGCACGGCGTCAGTGGTTGTAAAGAACCTCAGATAATCTTTTTTCTCTCCGGTCTTCCATCTCCTCCAAAATTCCACCGCAATCTTTTTGTATCGGGCGCAAAGCTCATACTGTGAATTTTTTATGCCGAAGACCACCGTATCCGTGATCAAGGCGGACGTGGGCAGCTATCCCGGGCACTCCCGCGTCCACCCCGCACTCCTCGAGAAGGCTGCACTCATGCTGAAGGAGCAGCGCGGCAAACTCCTCACCGATTCCTTCGTCACCCACTGCGGCGACGACCTCGAACTCATCATGACACACACGATGGGGGTCGACAACACCGAGATTCACAAGCTCGCGTGGAACGTCTTTACCGAGTGCACGAAGATCGCAAAGAGCCTCAAGCTCTACGGGGCGGGACAGGACATGCTTGCGGACGCCTTCTCCGGCAATGTCCGGGGCATGGGCCCTGGCGTCGCCGAGATGGAGTTCGAGGAACGCGGGTCCGACCCCCTCCTCGTCTTCATGGCGGACAAGACCGAGCCGGGGGCGTGGAACTTCTACCTGTACAAGATCTTCGCCGACCCGTTCAACACCGCGGGACTTGTCATCGATCCGTCCATGCATGACGGGTTTATCTTCGAGGTCCACGACCTTGTCAAGAAGCGCCGGATCATGTTCCGGTGCCCCGAGGAGATCTATAACATGCTCGCGTACATCGGGGCCCCCTCGCGCTACGTCATCAAGCACGTCTTCAAGAAGGACGGCACGATTGCCGCGTCCACGAGCACGCAGCGGTTGAGCCTGATCGCGGGCAAGTACGTGGGGAAGGACGACCCGGTCATGATCGTCCGGTCCCAGAGCGGCTTCCCTGCCGTCGGCGAGGTCATCGAGCCGTTCACCACCCCCGTCTTCGTCGCCGGCTGGATGCGGGGGTCGCACCACGGGCCGTTCATGCCGGTCGGCCTTCCCGATGCCAACTGTACCCGGTTCGATGGACCGCCCAGGGTCCTCTGCTTCGGGTTCCAGGTCTGCAACGGGAAGCTGATCGGGCCTGCCGACATGTTCGACGACCCCGGGTTCGACCGGGTCCGGGCGCGGTGCAACGAGCTCGCGGACGTGATCCGGGCGCAGGGTCCCTTTGAGCCCCACCGGCTCTCGCTCTCCGAGATGGAGTATACGACGCTTCCCTCGGTCGAGAAGGTGCTCGCACAGCGCTGGGAGCCGATCCCGGAGTGAGGGACCGGCACCGGTCTTTTCCGTTGTGCGACAGGGGGGAGGACCCCCCGTCACCCCGCAACCCTGCCACGAAGGAAGCAAACCTTAAATTAGACAGCCCCCCAATGTAGGGCAGATGGTTAACGGAATCGTTCTCCCGATAAAGAAAGTCTTCGCCCTTGTCGATGCCAAGGTCTCGGTCGAGATCAAGGACGAGAAGCGGTCCCTGCAGGGGCGGCTGATCGCCGTCGACGAGTACCTCAATATCCACATGGACGAGACCATCGAGTTCGTCAACAACCAGCGGGGCCGGAGCCTTGGCACGGTCGTGATCCGCGGGAATAATATCCTTACCATTGCCCCCCTGATCTGAGGCTTTCCGGATGACTGACCTTGAAACGGATGTTCTGGAACTGATCCGGTCGAGGCCGGAGGGGATCCTCCAGAGCGAGCTCTGGAAGGAGCTCGATGTCGACAGCCGGAAGTGCTCGCGCGTCGTAAAAAAGCTCGAAGAGGACGGCCTCATCGAACGGATCGAATGCAAGAAGGGCAGCACCAAGACCTTCCTCCTCACGGCAAAGAAGACGGCAAAAGAGGTCAACCCTGCCCATCTCCTTGCCGGGGACGAGCTCATCCCGTGCGTCGGGTGCGAACTCGAATGCATTGTTACCCAATGCCATCCCCTGATGGACTGGATGTACCAGCTCGCAATCGTCCAGCACTCCAGGAAGTAACTTTTTTTCCCGGCGTGAGGGCACGGGAGACCTGGGTTCGGGAACGCGGGGAATGTTCGTTATCATTCCGGCGGCGTATCGTCGCTCCGGCGGTTTTTTCGCAACAACTATTTATCAAGAGCGCTGCCACCTTCTTACGAAACACCGGCGGAGAACCCGCCGGGGGCAGTACGATGATTGCGGTCCTTCTGGTGGATGACCACTCGGCGATGATGGCGGGCGCCCGGTCGGTGCTGGAGAAGTCCGGGGAGATCCGGCTCGACGTCACCCACTCCACCAAGCAGGCCCTGGAGCGGCTGCAGGGAAGATCCTACGACGTGATCGTCTGCTACGAGCAGATCCCGGACGTGAACGGGGTCGAGTTTGTCGCCGACATGAACGGGATCGAGTTCATCAAGTACCTAAAAAACCAGGGGAACACGACGCCGGTCATCCTGCTCGCCCGCAGGACGCCGGGCAAGGTGATCGTCGAGGAGGTGACCTACTGCAGCGAGGTTCCGTTCGTGCGGGGCGACCCGCGGTCCTCGTTTACCGATCTCCTCCTCCTCATCAAGCAGACGATGCTGAAGAAGAAGGCGGAACGGGAGCTCAAGATCCAGAACGATCAGCTCGCCGCGATCCTCTCGGCGACCCCGCTCGGCATCTTCCAGATGCAGAACAATGTCATCACCTGGGTGAACCGGCCGTTTGCAGTTCTCCTCGGGTATGAAGAAGCCCGGCTCATCGGCAAAGACACCCGGTCCCTTGTCCCCGGTTCCGAAGAGTACGAGCAGCTGGTCCGGGACCTCTCGCTGAACCGGACGAAGGAGGGGCAGGGGATCGCGGAATGCGGGCTTCTCCGGAAGGACGGGAAGGTCGTCGCCTGCCAGCTGCAGGTCCAGGCACTCGATCCCCGGGATCTCGCAAAGGGCGGCACCTTTGTCGTCACCGATATCACGTCAAGGAAGAAACTGACCGACGCCCTGAAGGCAAGCGAGGCCCGGAACCGGGAGATTCTCGCGAACACCCAGAGCATCATCATCCGGATGGACCTGCAGGGGACAATCACCTTCTTCAACACGTACGCGCTCTCCTTCTTCGACTATTCCCCCGAGGACGTAATCGGGAAGAACGTCGTCGGGACGATCGTCGCCGAACACGCCCGGATGGGGCACGACCTCTCGATGATGGCAAACGACCTCGGGTTCAACGCGGAAGGGTACGCCATCAACGTCAACGAGAACATCCGGCGCAACGGCGACCGGGTCTGGATCGCGTGGATCAACAAGGCGATCCGGAACGAGGAGGGCCATATCGTGGAGGTCCTCTGCATCGGCAACGACATCACGGACCGGCGCCGGGCGAGCGGGGAGGTCCGGATCAGCACGGACACGTGGAAGGACCAGGTCGTCGCCGACACCGATATCCGGGAGGATGTCTTCGATACCGTCTTCCACATCTGCACCGAGATCTCGATCGAGGGCCGGGAAGGAAAGGCGGTCGGCACGACCTTCCTGATCGGGGATGCAAAGAACGTCATGACCAAGTCCCGGCAGATCATGCTGAACGCCTTCGAGGGGCACAAGCCGGAGCTCCGGATGGTGACGAGCCCCGACCTCAAGGAGAACATCAAGGAGTTCGCCCAGCTCGACGGCGCGTTCGTCATCTCCGGGGACGGGTTCATCGAGGCGTCGGGACGGTACATCACGGTCGATACGAGTTCTGTTGTGCTCCCGAAGGGGATGGGGACCCGGCACAACTCGGTCGCCGCGATCACGTCGGTGACGAGCGCGGTCGGGATCGTCGTCTCCCAGAGTGGGGGCGGGATCACGATATTCAAGAGCGGGGCGATTTTGAAGAAGATTTCACTGTGATTCGTAAAAATCAGACGCTCTCGGGGGCTCCGCTTGCGCTCTGCCCCCGCCGCTGCGGCGCCCCCGCAGTGCGATAGGACGTATTACCGGCAACCGACCTCGTCCTATCCTGATGCGCCCCCGCCCCCAACGGGGGCAGGGCTGGCGCAAGGGGGGCATCATTGTCTGATGAAAGGAGTTACAGAACTGAAAGTTTGTTTTTTCAGAACCATTTTCCACAGCCGAACTTTTGACCCCGTATACCATAATCTCTTATTTTCGTCTCCCCGGCCCGAAACACTCACAGATATCCACCCCGCACCGGTGCCGGCAGATCGTCCCGATCGCCCGGAACGCGTCCTCCAGCTCCGGGAAGTTCGGGATAGCGGCGTCCCGGAGGATCCGGACCGGCGCCTTCATCGAGTCCCCGCCGATCAGGCAGCCGACAATCATCTTCTGCGTGTTGTTCGAGAACCGGACGATCTCGTTTGCGACCCGGACCGGGTCGGAGAGTGCCGAGGGGACTGCGATGACAATCGCGATGTCCCATTCGTCCTGGTGCCGGATCATGACATCGAATGCCCGGGCATAGCGCTCGACCCCGGAGTCGCCCACCATATCGACGGGGTTCGCCCGGCTCCAGTTCGGGGGCATGACCGCGTCCAGCTCGGCGAGGAGCCCGGGCGGGAATTCGATCAGGTCGATGCAGTGCCGCTCCGCGTAATCGGACGAGAGGACGGCAAACCCCCCGGCGTTGCTGATGACGACCGCCCGGATCCCTTTCGGGTACCCTTCGGACGAGAGCAGTTCGGCGGTCTGGAACGCGTCCCGCATCGAGCCGACCGCGATCACCCCCGCCTGCCGGAAGGCTGCCATGTAGACCTCGTGGCTGCCGGCGAGCGAGCCCGTATGGGAGACCGCGGCGGCCTGCCCCTTCTGCGATGATCCCGACTTGATGGCAACGACCGGTTTTGTGGAGGTCACCTCCCGCATGGTCGCAAGGAACCGCGAACCATCCCGGATCTGCTCGATGTACAGGATAATCGCGTTGGTCGCGGGATCGGCGCCGGCGTACCGTGCAAAGTCCTCGATGGTAAGGTCCGCCTGGTTCCCGACAGAGATGACCATCGAGAACCCGATCCCCTCCGGCAGGCTCCAGTCCACCATGGTCGTGATGATCGCCCCGCTCTGGGAGATAAACGCGATCGAACCGGGCCTGGCCGAGACCGGATCGAACGTCGTGTTGATCCCCTTTGCCGGCTGCATCAGGCCGAGACAGTTCGGGCCCATGACCCGGACCCCGCTCTCACGGGCCGCTGCCATAAGCTCGTCCTCGAGAGACTTCCCCGCGGCCCCGGCCTCCCGGAACCCGGAGGAGAGGATGATGGCGAGCGGGATCCCTTTCCCGCCGGCCTCCCGGATAATCGCGGGGACTTTCTGCGCCGGCACGGCGATCACGACCGCATCGACAGGGTCGGGGATCGCGGCAAGGGAGGGATAGGTCTTCTTCCCGAGGATCTCTGCGTGCTTTGGGTTGACCGGGTACACGGGGCCGGGGAAGGGGAGAAGGTTGCGGACGACCGCGTACCCGACCTTGCCCGGCTCGGGGGATGCCCCGACCACGGCGACCGACCTGATTGCGAGAAGGTTCTCAGGTAAGGGCTGCCGTGCGGGAAGGGTGGCGAGGCCCCCCGCATCCCGCGTAAAGAACCGGGCATCGACGGCACACGCCCCCTGTTCGTAGAGGACGAGCGGGTTGATGTCGAACTCCGTGATCGTCTCTTCCTCAAGGAAGAGCCGGGCGGCGGCAGCGATCGCGGCGATGAGCGCCTCCTTATCAAGGGGTGGTTCAGAGCGGAATCCCCGGATGAGCGGGTAGCTCCGGAGCTCGCGGACCATCTGCCGGATCTCATCGCGGTCGACCGGCAGGACCCGGGTGCCGGCATCGCGGAGGACCTCGACGAGCGTGCCCCCGGCCCCGACCGTGATCACCTTCCCGAACGTTGGATCGGTCTTCCCGCCGATGATCACCTCGAAGCCTTTTTTCAGCTGCTGCTCGACCATCACGCCGTCGACGACTGCTGCCGGGTCGAACGCCCTCGCACCGGCAAGGATGCGGCCGAACGCTGCCCGGACCCCGGCCGGATCGTTCACTGCGAGGACCACTCCCCCGGCATCGCTCTTGTGGACGATCTGCCGCGAGATGACCTTCAGGACCACGGGGTACCCGATGGCATCAGCCGCCGCAACCGCCGCATCCGCGTCCTTTGCAACACGGTACTGAGGGACGGGAATGCCGTACCGCTCCAGGATCCCGTACCCTTCTGCTTCCGTCGCCAGCCGGTGTTCCATTGGTTCTCCCGCAGTCTTTCGCATCCTGAGAAGATCGCCCGTGATTTTTAATATAGCGATCCTTCGCTCTTCCCACACCGGCCCAGAAACGGCCGGTTCTCCGAGAGGCACGACGAGAGGACGGGAAGGAGGTCGCGGATGTCCGTGCCGCCCTCAACGGCATCGCGAATCCGCTCCGCGGGCGACCCGGTGCCGATCCGTTCCCGGACCAGCGGGAGGTAAAACCGTTCGTCATCCGTCGCATGCTCCCACGCGAGGCCGTACAGCCGTTCGAGTTCCGGCCGGAGTTCCGCCGTCCCCCCGCGGATTGCATCCTCGAGCAGGGCGAGGAGGGTCTCCCGGTCCGCGGGGAGACCGGGCCTTGGGCACCGGAGCAGCGACCGGGCGAATGCGCAGACCGCCATGTCGGAGCGGATGCACTCCTGCTCATCGAGCGCTTTGATCTCGAGGCATTTCCGGGAGAACCGGACGATCATGCCCGCCGAGTTCAGCCACTCCTCGCAGAGGATGCCTGCGTTGCGGGCGCGGAGCTCGGCAAACACCTCCTCCTGCGCCGCATGGTACTCGGCGACGGAGCGGATCTCCGGGGGAATGATCCGGTTGCAGATTGCCGGGATCTCCTTCTGGTTCTCGCGGTAGAAGAGGAGCCGGTTGTCCATGGACCCGGTCAGCCTGCTCTCGACCATGGGGGAGGACGCGCTGACCGCGACGAGGAACGGGAGGACCTGCCGGGTCCGGTTGTACAGGACGAGGAGGTCCTCCTCCGAAGCATAGGAGAGGTTGACCTGGAATGCCTGGACGTTCAGCCACCCGTGCTGACGGATCGAGAAGAGCCGGTTGTAGGCCGCGTAGTACTCCCCTTCGTCATGGTTCCAGACAGCGGTCTGGTCCAGCGTGAGGGTGGGGTGCATCCCGAGGCCGAGGAGCCTGTACCGGTCTTTGAAGATGTGATGGAATTTTGCAAGGCCCCGCACGAGCTGGTGCTCGAGGGCGCCAATCGTCTCCGCATGGTTCCGGGGGACGAACTCCAGGACGGACTTCTGGAGCTCCTTTCCCAGTTTCACGTCCCCGAACGCGATCTCGTCTTCAAACCTGCCGCAGATGGAGCGGATGATCGTATCGGAGACCGGGGCGGGATGGAACGCCGCATCGTTGATCGAGAACTCGTGCTCCGTCCCGACCGTCATAGACTGCCCCCGGTACGCGGGATTGTCGCGACGTACTCCGTGTCGGGTTCCTCGACCCTGCAGACCGCGGCGAGCTCGTCATCCGGGATCTGCACGACAAAGGCGCGGATACTCCGCACCGCCTCCACGTACTGCTGCCGGTACGCCTCCGGGTCGTCCTTCAGCATCCGGACGAGGGGGCAGACCTCCTCTTTTTTCAAAAAGAGCGCGATCGTCCCGTCATGCACGTCGAAGGTGAATGGCCCCGCCCGGCAGGTCTCGGGCTTGACGCCGTGAAACCGGCACCGGTTTTCGGCAAAGAGGATGCAGGCACGCCCGTTGCGTTTCAGCCGCCGGTAGCCGGAGAACTCGAAGGAGTCCGGGGGGATCCCGGCAGCGACCAGCCGCCGGTAGCAGGGCTCCGTCACCGGGGGCTGGGTATCATCCGTGCAGCATCGCCCGCCGCAGTCAGCGCAGATGGCATCGGCAGCAGCGATCCAGTCAGGGGGCGTCAGGGATGATCACTTCGCAAAGAGATGGGAGACGATCTTCCCGTAGACGTCAGGGTAGTACTGGTCCTCGCCGCTCTCGAGCGACGGGTTGTCGTTCACTTCGATGACGCAGGCATCCCCGTTGTTGTTCTTGATGTCGACCCCGTACAGCCCGTCCCCGATGGCGTCCGCGGCGGCGATCCCGAGAGCAACGACGTGCGGGGGGATCCTGTCGGGGGGCACGCTCTCCACGCCGCAGTAGACGATGTGCCCATTCACCGAAGCCTGGATCTTGAAGGTGACGGACGGGATCGTGTACTTGCAGGCATACAGGAGCTGCTTGTCAAGGAACCCGACGCGCCAGTCATATTTGCTCTCGATGTACTGCTGGACGACGATCCAGTCGGAGAGCTTGATGAATCGCCGCGCCACCCGGAAGAACCCGGCAACGTCGCGCACCCGTTCCACCCGCTGGGAGAACGACGTCGAGGGTTCTTTCAGGACGAGGGGGGTACCGAGCGTGTCGAAGAGGGATGCAACCCGTTCGACGGTTACGTCCTTCTTCGAGAGAAAGACGGTCTTTGGCAGCGCGATGCCCTTCTTCAGTAAGGCGGAGTACATGTTCACCTTGTCCCCGCAGACCTGGATCGAGCGCGGGTCATCGATCACCGGGATCCCGTTGAACTCCGCCATCTTTGCCGCGACGTAGGTTACGTTCATCGGGTCGGTCCGGGCCCGGATGAAGAGCGCATCCATCTTCCGGATCTTCTGGATATCCACCGGGAAGATGAACTCGGCGGCATGCCCCATCTGCTCGGCAACGTCCCGGCACCGGATCAGGGCGTTGAGCTGCTCGGCGCTCGCGAGCGTCTTGCGGTCGACGAAGATCCCGAGCCGGCTCATAGGAACTCCTGCGAACAGATATGGGCGGCGAGGATCGCGCGTTCCTGCTCGTCAAGCCGGGAATAGTGCACGGGGGAGAGGGACGAGAGCAGGCAGGAGCCGTCGTGCCTGATGAAGATCATCCTGACCAGCGGGAGGCCGAAGAGATCGTAGACCGCCGACGCACAGGCTGCGACATCCGGGCGCGGATCGACTGTCTTCCCGAAGATCGCGGTGTACTCGGCGATCTCCCCCCCTTCGGGAAACTTCTGGAAGCAGAACGGGTACTTCCCGTTGTTGGTGATGTGGCGGATCCGTTCCTTCGCAGCGCTGTTGTCCCGGACAACCGCGTATTCCGCATTGGTCGCGTAGTAGTTCAGCCCGTAGATCAGTGCCGGCAGCGGGACGTATGCCTGCGAGATCCCCCAATCGCAGACAGGGATCCCCCTCGCCCGGACCCGCTCGAGGCAGACCGGGATGACATACGCTTCGAGGACTGCACGGCTGGACGGTTTCACCACCTCGCCCCGGTACTCGAGGGAGAGGATGGTGTAGTACGGTTCCGTCTTGTAGAAGTAACTCTCCGCGACGACGTGATACCCGTGGTCCTTCCGGATGACGTAGAGGGCATCTTTCGTCAGCGCAGGTTCGCGCCGTGCTGCCTTTGCGATCCCGTTCTTCTTTCCGGAAGTGCCGGGCAACGGGGGCGGGTACGGGGTGAACGTTCGGGGATCCGCAATAGCGAGGGTTCCGGTACCGGGAACCGCCGCGAGGGATTGTGTCGTTCCGTTCTCCTCAGCCGCGGCGTGCAGACGTTTGTTCATGGTGGCGGTCAGCACGCTCCCGGGCGGCCGGACCCCTCCTGGGATCGGGACGAGTGTCGTTCACGAAGGCAGCCTGCTGGTGCAGCAAAAAGGGAGGGACAATGGGCGCCCTCATCATCGTTATCGTCGGTAGTATCACCGCTGTTCATGGAGGAACACGAATCCACGCGGGGGTGGATTGCTGTATAAGCTACTATACGGACAGTTGGTTTAAAGAATTTGCGCAGAAAATGCCGTCCGCGGGAGGTTTTTATCACCGGGAACCTGCCGGGCGCGGCAGCCGGCGTCAGGTTCATGTGCTCGTATGACTATCAGTAATACAGCATGCAGATCCCATCGCCCGAGGAACTGCGCCGCCGGCGGGAGTCGCTTGGCCTGCGCCAGACCGAGCTCGCCCGGCGCGCCGGGATCAGCCAGTCCATGGTCGCCCGGATCGAGGCCGGCAGTGTCGATCCCCGGGTCAGCACCCTCAACAAGATCATCGCGGTCCTCAACAGCGACGGCAGGATACCGGTCACCGCGGCAACCGTGATGCACCGCCCGGTCATCTCCGTCAGCCCCGCGGACCCGGTCTCGCGTGCCCTCGAGATCTTCGATAAGAACAGCATCTCGCAGCTGCCGGTCATCGAGAATGGCATTCCCGTGGGCTGCATCTCCGAATCGGTCATCGTGAAGGCGATCGAGCAGCAGCGCCTGCACCGGACCCAGCCGTTCTATGTCCGGGATTTTACCGAGCCGGGGTTCCCGGCAGTCTCTTCCTCTACTGGCGTCGAGACCGTGCTCAACATCCTCCAGCAGAACCACGCGGTCCTGGTGATCGATTCCGGGGTCGTGCAGGGGGTCATTACCAAACACGATCTCATCTCCCTGATCGACTAAAATCATCTCCTAATCGACTAAAACCGGCTGCCGGCCGGCCGTTGCCGTCGGAAAAGTACGGGCAAAGTGCATAAAAAATGTCAGTTTTCCAATAATCGCCCTGATTTGTCGTTTTTTACCGGAAGGTTTTTATTTTATCAGGGAGACGGTTAACGTAGGTGGAGTATCCACATCAGGTGTGTTTCTCATGGCAGATGAGTCTGAAGGCATCAACAGCATGACGGTGATCGGAATTGGCGTGGTACTGTTTATCGTGGTCGTAGGTATCTGGTACCTCTTCATCAAATGAGAAAAAGAAAAAAAAATTTTCCTTTCCCGCACGCGGGCACTTTTTTCAGATCTTCGACGCGAGATCCCGGAGCACGGTCTTTGGGTCTTCTGCCTTGACAACGCTGGACGCGAGCAGGACGCCGTCGGTCCCGAGGTCGAGCGCGATCTTCACGCATTCCCCGGACTGGATCCCGGCGCCGGTCAAGACTTTTACACTGGTGTTGACCGCATGGACTGCGGCAACGGACTTCCGGATGATCTCGGGATTTGCCTTGGAGACCGAGACCCCGCTCCCGATCAGCTCGGGAGGTTCGATGGCGACGTACTCCGGCGCGAGTGCTGCTGCTGCGGCGCTCGTGATGTCGTTGTTGGTGCAGACGACGGATCCGAGTTTCTGCGCCTGCAGCGCCCGGACGGATGCCTCGATATCGGCGAGGGTGAGGCGGCGTTCGGAGTGGTTGACGAGGGAACCGGACGCCCCGGCAACCCTGAGCGCCTCGGCGGTGATCTGCCCGGTATGGGCTCCGGGCGCTGCGCCGTCGACGTGCTGGGCGTAGACGGGGACCATGAAGTGTTTTGCGAGCGGGTGGAGGTCGATGTACGACGGCGCGATACCGACCGTCACCCCGCTCTCGGACGCGACCAGCTGGGCTGCGGTCGCAATCGCGTGGGCCCGGGAGCCCATCCCTTCCTTGTAGGTCTTCAGGTTGATCAGGATCAGCGGCTTTGCCATGGGTAAAACTCCGGTATACCGGTTATTCACACCCCGGATACCATGAACGTTTGGCATGCCGTGCCGGTCATGCTTCCTTCAGCCCATGGAGATAGTGCCCTGCCGTTATCCTCCCCTGCGCGATGCCGCGGGCCCGTTCTTTCAGGCGGGCGAGACCCGCGGGGATGCCGTCTCCCGCATGGCCGGCGATGCATGACAATGCTTCCCGGTAGATCCGGGTGATCTCAAGGGTGTACGCCGGCGTCTTCCCGCGGGCATCGATGCAGATCCACGCGATGCCGGCGTTCACCATCTCCGGCAGGTGGTCGATGAGACAGGTCTCGTCGGCGTTCAGGACCCGGGTGCGGCAGTTCCCGTCGGTCCTGACCGGAAAGACCCTTCCGGTCTCGTCCCGCAGCCCGGTGAAACCCGGAACCCGTGTCGCGTCATCCCCGCAGTGCCGCACGGGTTCCAGCACACAGTTCTCGGAAATCATCACCTCGAGGTCTCCCTGCACGATCATCCCGAACCCGACATCGCAGCCGCAGGACCGGGTGCGCCGGACCAGTTCCTCAATCTCAGACCCGGACAGCTCGGGGGAGAGCAGGACGGTCCGGCAGGATCCCGCCGCGAACCGGGCTGCAGCATGGTTGAAGATGTTCATCTCCGGCCCCCCGATACGGGGCAGATCCGGGCAGCGGGACCGGACCGCGGCAAGTGCCCCGGCATCCCCGGCCATGCAGGCGGAGAGCCCTTCGTCAGCTAGCCCGGGGAGGGCCGCGAGGATCGCGGAGAGCGCCGGCTGCCGGAGTATCCGGGGAAGTTTCATGGCAACCGGGACCCCTGCGTCGCGGCAGTGACGGATCGCGGCCCGGACCTCCTCCCGGAAGTCCTCCTCCTGCCCGCGGCACCGGCACTGCGTCCCCGGGTCCGGGACATCCGGCTCGAAACAGACGGTCCCGGCACCGCCCCGTGCAGCTTCCCTGACACCCGGTACTGTATCCGTGATCACGACGAGGAGGGGCCCGCTTCCCGCTTCGGGCCGGAAAACAGGGGGGCGGTCCGGCAGCGCCGCGGCGAGCCGGTCCCGCGCAGCCCGGATCTCCTCCTCCGGCGGGCGGAAGGCAGCGACGAGTGCCTCCTCTGCGCAGGCAAGGAGTTCGCGCCGGATCCGGTTGATCGCGGAGACGGGTGCGAACATCCCCCCGTCGTACCGGATCTCCACGTTCCGGAGAATGAACGGTGTCCCGCCGGTCTTCTCCAGGTTCTCTTTCAGATTCTCCCGGGTGAGCGGCCGGGTGCGGGCGGGCATGAGCGTGAAATCCGGCGCGTACCGGAACCTGACGGGCGGGATGATCCAGGGATCGACAGTCCCCTCAATGGTCATCCTCCCGCCGGGATCAATGGTGACCGTGCAGTCCAGCGGGAGCGGGCGCCGGAGCCCGGGGCATCCCCCGGCGATGATCTTCCGTACCGTTGCCGCGAGGGCGACGCTCGCGGTGAGGAAGACCGTTGATCCCTCCCGGACCGGGGAGGGGACGCGGAGGACGATACGGTCCCCGGAGCGCTCCGGATTTGCATTCAGCGGAAAACCGGTCCCCGCGTCACCGCTGCCGTCTCCGGCGACGAACAGGCCGTCGCCCGCGATTGGAGTGACCGGTGTCCGGAGGGCGATTGCCGCCTCGCCGGTCCGGGGGCGGTACTCTGCGACGGTCCCGATGCAGAGCCCCCGGTTGTCCGGCTGTTCGCAGCCCATGACCGCTGCATGCCGGTGGCCGAAAAGGTACCCGTCCGTGAACCCCCGGTTGAACGCGAGCGCGAGATCGCGTTCGTCGCTCTCCGCGTACGGGTCCCTCCCGTCCGCGATGGCATCGAGCGCCCGCCGGTAGACCGAGGTGACGACCGCGACGTAGCCGGGGGATTTCATCCTCCCCTCGATCTTGAGGGAGACGACGGGGGAGTGCACGAGCCGGCCGAGCTTCCGGTACACGCAGAGGTCCTTTGGGGAGAGGAGGTACCTGCCGGCGAGGGGCAGGGCCCGGAGGCGGGCCGGCCTCCCGTACGGGTCCGCGGGTCCGGTCACCAGCGTGTACGGTTTCCGGCAGGGCTGGGCGCACATGCCCCGGTTCCCGCTCCTGCCCCCGATGACGGAGGAGAGGAGGCATTGGCCGGAGTACGAGAAGCAGAGGGCACCGTGCGCGAAGACCTCGAGCCCGATCCCTGTCGCGGCGGTCTCGCGTGCGATCTCTTCGATCTCAGAGAGCGGCAGCTCCCGGGCAAGCACGACCCGGGAAAAACCCATCGCCGCCATGGCCTGAACCCCTGCCGCGTTATGGACGGTCACCTGGGTCGAGGCGTGCAGCGGGAGGGAGGGGATGATCTCCCGTGCGAGGGATGCGAGCCCCACATCCTGCACGAGGACCGCATCGACCCCCATGGCGTGGAGCCGGATCAGGTACTCAAGCGCACTCTTCAGTTCCCGGTCATGGACCAGGGTGTTTGCCGTAACGTAGACCTTCACCCCGCGGGCATGGGCGGCTGCGACGGCGGACGCGATCCCGGCCTCATCGAAGTTACCGGCGTACTGCCGGGCGCCGAAGCGCTTCCCGCCGAGGTAGACCGCATCGGCCCCCGCAGCGAGCGCAGCCAGAAACGCCTCCATTGTCCCGGCGGGCGCGAGGAGCTCCGGGAGGGGCCGGTTTCGGGTTTTTGGAGGCGGGGAAGGAGCGGTCATGGGACCTGCCTGAGGAAGAGATCGAAGATCCCCGCGGTCAGGAGGATCATTGCGATCGCGATGCCGGCGAATCCTGCCATGATCATCAGGACCGAGAGGTCGCGCCTCCAGCCGAAAACGCCTGCGACCGGGGGGCAGACGTAGAATCCCAGCGTTATGACGCAGGGGATGAGCCCGTAGATGCCGTACCGGGCGAGGATCCGCGACTTCCTCCCCTTTTCCGCTGACCATGCAAGGAACCTCTGCACCCGCTCCGAATGCTCCCCGGCCGCATCGATGATGCCGAAGAGAAAGAGGGTTACCCCGAGAGCGACCGAGCAAAGGACAACGAGGACGTAGAGGGGCGAAAGGCCAAGCGCGAGGCCGACCGGTGCGGCGCCGTATTCGATGATGAACGCCGAGGCTACCAGTGCGGTAACGGCGGCCGGGGAGTACCCGAGAACGAACGCACCAAGAAAGGGCAGGACGCCCGCCAGCACGAGGAGCTCGGCGGTCGCAGCGACCAGGATGCCGGCAGGATGCTTTCGCCCGTGGTCCATACGCTCATCGTCCCTGTGTTCGGGTACACCTTGGGCACGTCGCCATAAACAGGTATGCCCGACTCCCCCCCTCCACCCTCCCCCCACCGGTCACCTTTTTCCTTCCGGACTCCAACAAGAGAAGATCAATGAAGATCGTTGCGGCGCTCACGGATCCTGCCGATGCCGCCCGGGCACAGGAACAGGGGGCGGATCTCATCGAGATCCGGTTCGACCTGATGGAGGGGGACCCGCCGGAGCTCGCCGAGATGGTGACGACCCGCTGCACGCTGCCGGTCATCGCGACGTTCCGTTCCCTGCAGGAAGGGGGGCGGTATGCCGGGACCCCCGAGGAATGGTTCGAGCGGGTCAAATCCGTCCTCCCGTTTGTTGACTTTGTGGATGTCGAGCGGCGGTTCTCCCAATGTGCCGGAGCCATCCGGCAGGAGGGAAAGGTCGTGATCGCATCTTATCATTCCGACCGGATGCCGAACCTGTACGAACTGTTCGATCTCGAGCGGACCATGCGCCAGTACGGCGACATCGTCAAGATCATCGTCACCCCGCAGGACCGGGGGGAGCTCATCGACCTCATCACGTTCACGAACGCGGTGACCGGGCCGCTCTGCACCGGGGTGATGGGCGACGAGCTCCGCTCTGCCCGGGCGATCCTTCCGGTATTCGGGTCGGACCTTGCCTACTGCAGGGTGGGGCAACCCACGTCCGCCGGACAGTATTCTATTGAAGAGTTTGTGAGGCTCCGGGACCTGCTCGGGATGGAGTGACGGCCGGACCGGCTGACCGCCGGGACAGGGAAACGACCGGGGGGGAGAAACGACCGGGAAGAGAAAAACGACCGGGAAGGGAGAAACGGCCGGGACAGGCAGCGGATCCTGACGGGCCCCTGCCGTGCAGGCCGGATCCTGCGTGGTCCGGGTCCTTTGGGGGACCGGCCGATTCCCTGCCCGGTGAACCGGGTATTGTCCGGTGAATCGGTTATTTCTCCATAGGGTTCCAAACCTTGGGTAGGGAAGTGATATTGCAATGATGATCCCGCATTCTTTCAGTGGCAGTTTCCGGCGGTCGGTGCTGATCGTCGCTGCACTTCTGGTGTTCCTGGCCGGAACCGTTGGCGCCCTCACGCTCTCCATGGACTCCCCGCCGTCGTCAACGCCTGCCACCTCGAAGGGAGATCCCGTGACCATCCGCGGGACGGCCACGGGGCAGCCGGCCGGGGGGCTGCAGGTCTGGGTTATCGGGAACAACTACGCGATGGTTGATGCCGTTTCCGTCAATGCTGACGACTCGTTCTCCTACGAGCTGAAATCCTCGGTGACAGCAAACCTTGCGCAGGGGCAGTACTTCGTCCTCATCCAGCACCCTATGATGAACGGGGAGTTCGACGTCGGGTACAACGCTGCCCGGGGCGAGGTGACGAGCGTGCCGGACGGGACCACGCTCTTTAAACTGACCGGGTCCGGGCGCCTCCCGGCATCCGACGCGGCATCCGCGCTGGTCGGGGGAGTTGCGAGCCAGAACATCGACGATTCCTTCTCCGCCGTATCGTTCGTCATCTCCCCGCCAACGACCGCGATCAATCCTGTCGGGGACCACGTCGTGGGAGACGCGTTTGTCATCGCCGGCACGACCAACCTTGCCGCGGGAGATGCCCTCATGGTGGATGTCGTCTCCTCCTCGTTCAAACCGACATCAAAGACGCAGAGCGGGGAGTTCACCGGCGCTTCCGGGACCGTCTACGTCCAGCGCGGGACCGGGTACAACCGCTGGTCGTTCCCCGTCGACACGGACGCGTGGAAGCCGGACGAGTACATCGTCACCGTATCAGCGGTCCTCCAGGACGCAACGGCCAGCACGACGTTTGTCCTCCGCGAGTTTGAGCCGGTGACAACGACGCCAATGACCCCGGCCACGACCGTGGTTCCAACACCCCCGGCAACAACGGTCACCGCACCGCCAACCACCCCGGCGGCAGCACCCGGGGCATTCGGTGTGGTTGCAGGCATCCTTGCGTTCATCGCACTCGGGTACTCACGCCGGAACCTTTAAGGCGCCCTCTCTCCATTTCAGGGTATGGAACCTGACAACGGCACGCCCCGGTCCCCGGAAGGGACTGCCGGCAAGAGTCCCGGCCCCTCCGGGACGGGTAAGGATGACGCAGGAGTGCCGCCTCCGGCGATCGCCACCCCGGCGAAGCCAGCCGCCACCCCGCCCTCCGGAACGACCGGGGAGGAACGTCCGGACGTATTCGAGGCGACCGATCGTACCTGGGAAGGGATCGTCGAGAAGGGGAAGCTGCCGGTCGCGGTCATGTTCTATTCCCCCGCCTGCGCCTTCTGCCGGCAGATGGAGCCCTATTTCCGGGAGTATGCGGCGGATTTCCGGGGCCTCGTCCTCTTTGTCCGGCTCGATATCATGGTGAATTCCTGGACGCCGGAACGCTACGGGGTCCGGAGTACCCCCACGTTCAAGTTCTTCTGCGACGGAAAGCCCGTGCAGGAGCTCGTGGGCGCAGTCTACCCGGCGATCCTGAAGCGGACGATTGCCGACGTCCTCGCCCACGGGAAGGAATGCGCGAGGAATTCGACGGCGATCGATTACGAGATCACGGGCTACGGCTGAACCGGAACCGGTCCGTTCGATCTCTCCTCCGGGAACTTTTTTCGTCGTTGTTTTATTATTGGGTACTGGTCTTTCGTCCAATGCCGGATCGCACGGCGGCATCCCTCACGGCACTGGCGACGGACCGGGTCACCGATCGGTCGAGGATGACCGGCATGATCCGGTCCTTCCGGGGTTCCGGGACCGCGCCCGCGATGGCATGTGCGGCGGCAACCTTCATCTCGTCCGAGATCCGGGTGGCGCGGGCATCGAGCGCCCCGCGGAAGACCCCCGGGAACGAAAGGACGTTGTTGATCTGGTTGGGGTAGTCGCTCCTCCCTGTCCCGATAACTGCCGCTCCTGCGGAGAGCGCCTGTTCCGGCATAATCTCGGGGACCGGGTTTGCCATCGCAAAGACGATGGGATCGTCATTCATCCTGCGGATCATTGCCGGTGTCAGCAGACCGGGTGCGGACACCCCGATGAAGACGTCCGCCCCCTCGACGGCGTCGGCAAGGTTTCCGGTCCTGCCCGACCGGTTGGTCTCGTCCGCGATGATGAACTTGTACTTGTTCCGGTAGAGCTCCTTTCTCCCCCGGTGGATGATCCCCTGCGTGTCGCAGACGACGATCTCGCGCACGGTCGAGCAGATCGCCGGGTCGTACCCGATGCATTTCAGGAGCCGGCTGATCGCATATCCCGCTGCCCCGGCGCCGCAGATGACGATGCTGAGGTCCTCGAAGGTGCGCCGGGTCACCCGGCAGGCGTTGATGAGCGCGGCGAGGACGACGATGGCAGTCCCGTGCTGGTCGTCGTGCATGACCGGGATCCCGAGGTCCTGCAGGGCGTCCTCGACCTCGAAACACTTGGGGGCGGCGATGTCCTCGAGGTTGATCCCCCCGAAGACGGGGGCGACGTTCTTCACCTGGTCGACAAAATCCGTTGAGTATCCCTCGAAACAGAGGGGAAACGCATCGATGCCGGCAAATTCCCGGAACAGGGCTGCCTTTCCCTCCATGACGGGGATTGCGGCATGCCCGCCGATATTTCCCAGCCCGAGGACGGCCGAGCCGTCGGTCACGACCGCGATGGTGTTTCCTTTCAGCGTGTACCGGTACGCAAGGTCAGGGTCCTTCGCAATCGCCCGGCATACTTCGGCAACCCCCGGGGTGTAGGCTCGGGCGAGGTCCCGCTTTGTCCGGAGCGGGACTTTCGACCGGATCTCCAGCTTCCCCCGGTATCGCTGATGCAGGGCAAGCGACTGCTGCCCCAGTTCCTCACGCGGGATGGTCAGCACAGAGGACCCCCCGCACCCGGCAGAACGATCATGATCCGTCCCTCATCCCCGCGCAAGTTTCTGCGCGATCCCGGCAACGTACGCGCCCTGGAACCGGGCGCCGGCCCGTTCGTTTTCGGACGGCAGGCGCGAAGCGTCGTTGCCGGCGATTGTCGATGCGCCGTAGGGCGAGCACCCGGTGATCTCATCGAGCCGGTTCTGCCCGTCGAAACTGTAGGGGAGGCCGGCGATCACCATCCCGTGGTGGAGGAGGGTGGTGTGCACGGAGAGGATCGTAGACTCCTGCCCCCCGTGCTGGGTCGCCGAGCTCGTAAAGACGCTGCCGACTTTGCCGATGAGCGCCCCCGCCTTCCACAACCCTCCCGTCGCATCGAGGAACTGCCGCATCTGCCCGCACATGTTGCCAAACCGGGTCGGCGTCCCGAACAGGATCGCGTCCGCGTCGGCAAGTTCCCGAACCGTGCAGACCGGAATGTGGGAAAATTTCTTCTGCGGTTCGATCGCCCCCATCTTTTTGAGGACATCTTCGGGAAGCGTCTCCGGGACCCGCCGCATCGTAACCTCTGTCCCCGGAACTCCCCGTGCGCCCTCCGCGACTGCCTCCGCCATCGTGTGGATATGCCCGAACATGGAATAGAAGACAATGAGTACCTTACCCATCCTGCGCTCCTCACGTCGTTGGTATGGCGGCACGGGTATGTGATACTATCGGAGGTGACGGTACCTTCGATCCCGTCACGGAAAGATACCTGCCGATTATTTATACATGAATGAACAGATTTATACATCAGGGTATAATTTAGTCAACCGGGGTCCGGTTGCCCGTACCTTATCGAAACGTCCGCTTTACTGCTTGCGGATTCGTGATTACCATGAAGTCAAAAGATATTGCCATTGTCGGTATCCTGCTCGCGGTCGGCGCCATCCTGCGCTACTTCCTCGCGATGCTGCATACCCCCCTGACGCCGAACATGATCATCGCGTTCTACTGTCTTGCGATCATCCTGATCCGGCCGAAGATCTACGAAGCGCTCGGCATCGGTATCGTCGCCGGTATCCTCTCGATGCTGATCTCCAGCTCGATGTTCCCGCCGGCAAACCTCATCAGCGAACCGATCGGGGCGCTCGTCTGTTTCGGGCTCTATGCCGCCATCCGCACGCGGACGAACCTCGCGCCGTCGATCACGACCTTCGTCTCGACGCTTGCAAGCGGCTTTTCCTTTGCCGGCATCGCGATCATCGCGATCGGTGCGACCTACCTCGCAAAATACAACGGGGACTTCATGGCGTTCGTCGCTGTCTTCGTCCCCATCGTGGTGATAACGGCAGTCTTTAATGCAATTATCGTCCAGCTCCTCTACATCCCCTCCAGCAGGGTGCTTCTTAGAGGACAGGAATGATCGAACTCAACGACGTAACATATACTTACCCCCACACAGTACAACCTGCCCTGGACGGGATCTCTCTCTCGCTGGGGAGGGGCCGGTGCATCCTCGTCACCGGCCCGTCCGGGGCCGGAAAAACAACTCTCTGTTTTGCCGCGTCCGGCATCCTTCACCACGAGTACGGCGGAAAGAAGGGAGGCTCCGTCCGTGTTGACGGGAAGGATGTGGCGGACTACAAAAGTCTCTCCGACCTTGCCCGGAACGTCGGGGTGGTCTTTGACGATCCCGAGGCCCAGATGATCTTCACGACGGTCGAGGAGGAGATCCTCTCGGCCCTCGAGCACCGGGGGCTCTCCGCTTCCGAGATCGAGGAACGGCTCGCGATGATCATCCGCACCGCGTACCTTTCCGAGCTGAAGGACCGGTCGCCCCACCACCTCTCCGGTGGGCAGAAGCAGCGCGTCGCCCTTGCTGCCACGCTTGCGCTCGGGAACGACATCCTCGTCCTGGATGAACCGACCTCAGAGCTCGACGAGCACGCGACACAACGGATCGCGGGCATCTTGTCCGACTTGAAGGCGCAGGGAAAGACGCTGCTTCTCGTCGAGCACAAGTACGAGCATTTCCGGGGTATGGTCGACACCCTTGTTGTCATGGAGAACGGCGCCGTGACCGCATCCGGCGACCCGGATGACGTCCTGAAGGACGAGCGTATCCGGGGCATGATCCTTCCGGACTTCTCGACCGTCCCGCGGGCGGTGCCGGTGGCGGCCGGGGTGGAGACCATCATCGACGTCAGAAACCTGTCCCACTCCTACGGCGACGTTGAAGCCCTCCATGGCATCAGCCTCACGATCAACAAGGGCGAATTCATCGCCATTGTCGGGGAGAACGGCTCGGGGAAGACGACGCTCGTCAAGCACTTCAACCGGCTGCTCTCCCCGACATCCGGCGACGTGATCGTGAACGGCAAGAACACGAAGGACTGCACGATCACGGAACTCTCCCGCCATGTCGGGCTCGTCTTCCAGAACCCGGACCACATGTTCTTTGCGGATTCGGTCCGGGACGAGATCGCGTTCGGGCTCAGAAACGTGGGGATGGACGCCGGGGAACCGGTCATCAGCGCCGCCCTCTCCGAAGCGGGGCTCCTCGGTTCTGCCGACCTCTATCCCCGCTGGCTCTCCCGCGGCGAGCGGCAGCGGCTCGCGATCGCCTGTATCGTAGCGATGCAGCCGGGCGTGATCGTCCTCGACGAGCCGACCACAGGGCTCGACGGTTACGAGGCCAGGTTCGTCATCGATGTCCTCAAGAAACTCCAGGAGAAGGGCCACACCATCGTCATCATCACGCACAACCGGGATATCGCGGAGCACTGCGCCGACCGGGTGATCACCATGGAGAACGGGCGGATCGTCGCCGACCGGAGGCGGTGACCAGGATGGCCGAGATCCTCCAGTACGTCCACAAGGACGCGTTCCTCCACCGGCTCCACCCCTACACCAAGATCGCATTCATCTTCGTTGTCTCCGTCATCTGTATCCTCTCGACCAGCCTTTCGTTCCTCACGCTCATGGTCGTTGCGATGCTCCTCATCGCGGCGTACGCGAACCTCCTTGCCGAGCTGCTGGCGCAGCTCAAGCTCATCCTCGTCATGAGCATCGTCTTCATCGCAATCACGCTGCTGACGATGCCGGAGGGGGAGACGCTGGGCTACCTCATCCCGACGGCCGTGCCGGTCATCGGCGGGTCGTTCCCGATCACGACCGGCGGGCTCACCATCGGGCTCGTGCTCACGCTCCGGTTCATCGTGCTCATCTTCGCCTTCCAGCTCTTCCTCATGTCGACCCAGCCCCGCGACCTCGTCCACGCCATGGAAAAAGTCGGCATGCCGATCGACTACGTCCTGATGTTCATCATCGCGCTCCGGTTCATCCCCACCCTCCAGATCGAGGGGCAGCGGATCCACGAGGCCCAGCTCGCCCGGGGCTACAACCCCGGCACAGGATTCATCGGCAAGATCCGCAGCGTCGCGCCCATCGCCATCCCGCTCGTCTCGAACGCCCTGCTGCGCTCGAATGTGCTCGGGCTCACCATCGATATGCGGGGGTACCGGACCGGCAGGAGGACGCATGTCCGGGAGCGGGTGTTCGCACCCCGCGATTATACCGTCATGGTCCTGCTGGTGGTTGCGGCGGGAGGGTTCCTGGTGATGATGCTTAAGCAGATGGTATAAGATTCTTTTTTTTCCGGACGGATCTCTCGGCATAGAACAGAAGCCTTCGGAGCTTACGGAGACTCTTAAACAAAGACTTTGCTCAGACTGCAATTTCCGCAACACTCGAGTTTCCTGATTAGGTTCAATGTGCGGTCTTCCTCTACCGGGGGAGGCGAGGCATGTAATAACCTATACTGGGGGGCATACTAGAGACACAGAAATGGAAAATCTCACTTATGGTTTCTTTTTCTGATATTTGATGTAATATTCTAATAAACTTGAACTTTGTGCAAAAGGATCATAGTCTCGATTAATAATCAGATTATCATCACGACCCCTATCCAGATTCATCAGACTTTTCAATATATTGATATTTATATGTGGCCCGTAATCAATTTCGTAACTTTTATCATATCCAATTTTTTTGAGATATTCTTCAATATCTTCAAGTTTAATATTTGCTGGAAGAAGAATCTGTCTTTTATACATAAAATAGTCAGGAATACCTATATTTCGAATATTCACAATCACGGTTTTGTTATTTTGAGAAAGTCTTTTTGCGGCTCGTAACAATGATGATCTTTTATACCCGACAACATCAGATACGACCACAAAACCATCTTTCTCGAGTAGGGAAAGTAATCTTCTTTGAACAGTTCCATACCCTCTCGACATAAATGAAGTCCTTTAACCTTCCTTATACGTTAAGATCTTAATGATAACTCATAGAGTTTAATTCAATAATTAACCTCATTTAACTTAAATGTTATATGGGGTTCGCCAAATCAAAAGAAATAACTATTAATTAAGATTTAGATAGTTAAGTGGGAGCTCCCCTCTCCATCAAGGAGTTGGGGGAAATGTCACTGTGGAAGTCTTGGCAAGAAATCAACATAAAGATACCAGAATCTATTTTCTTAAAAAAAATATGTGACAACTTTAAGGCATTCATCTATCTTGGATTTATATTAATCATAATTTGGTGCATTCAAACAGGAAGAAATTTCCTTTTCCCGACAGGAAACTTTCTTGTAGATTTTGTTTGCTTGGCGAATATTATCTCAATGATTACCATCACCATCTCAAACACGATAGAGGTTATTGCAGAACAGTATTTTAAGATCCGTAGAAAAATCGACGAACTAAAAATAGTCAACGAACTAATTAGATCTTAGCTTTTGCCTATCCTGTCGAAGATAATCCCCCATTCTCCTCTTTCCCAGCTTATTGCGAACCGCTGATACTCTAATGTTGCATTAAGCTGGCTTACATTCTGAAAGAATGAAGAGACCAAATATATTGATAAGAGAATACACTTGAAGTATGGATTTCATTACAGATATTCTTACAAATACCGAATATTTGATTTTGTTTATTAGTCTAATTGTAGGCTTTTGCTCCATTGTATTGACGGTAGTAACTCTGTGGTGGCAAAGAGAGCATGACCAATTAATGGTGCGTCCTATAGGAAAATTTCAGATTACTAACACAGACAAGGAATTTTCTATAGCTATTGAAAATAATGGATTAGGTCCTTTAATCATTAAGTCAGTAAATTTTGATCGAATTAAAGATTCAAAGATGACAAAAGAATGGCCTCCTCATCTTTTAGAAGGGATCGGAGATCATTTGGAAATTTGCATAATGAGGCTACGTCCGAAAGGTTTTGTACTTTATCCAGGAAAATCGGTTTATCTTGCACAATTTAGGATATTGGATCAAGATGATATTCAACAAAAGACCGAACTTCAAACAATAAAAGATGATTATAGATCAATTAACGAGATCAAGCTAGAATATACAGATGTTTACGGAAAAAAATTGTGGGTTGAGAATATCCCCACAGTTATCTTCCCCTCATAAATTAGGTTGAAAGAAAAAATCGTAGTTCTTTCTTATAACTTGACCCAATATAGAGAATTCCGCTTTGATACCTTTAATGAAATGGCTAGAACAGCACTTCAAACCTGAAAAGCGGAGCGCCCCGGCCGGGACTTGAACCCGGGTCAAAAGCTCCGGAGGCTTCTAGGATGTCCACTACCCTACCGGGGCACTAAATACCAAAATAAAGACGTCAGCAAGGTGTTTAAAGCTTTGGAGAACAGGAATATTCGGGAATGATGACCGGACCGATCCTCGAAAAAGAAATTGCCGCCGGGGGGAAAACCTTCCGTCTAGTGCTGGAGAAGGAAGACCTCGGAAAGATCTACCCCGGCTTTTCCCGGTACACGCTCACGGCACGGCAGGACGGTTCCGTCGTCGCGCTCTTCCGGACCAACACCTACGAGTATGCCCCGGGAGTCCCGCTCCGGGCCGAAGAGGTTGCCCGGGAGAAAGCCGCGGAGTGGGAACGGGACCTCCGCGATGACCCGGCCGGGTTCCTGGAACGCAACCCACTCCCCGCCAGTGCCGTGGCCGGCCGGCAGCCCCGCGCCGATGTCGTAATCATCCAGGGGAGCCCGCGGGCCGGCGGGAACTCCGGCACGCTCGCAGGCTGGGTGGAGGCGGCGGCGCAGGAGTACAGGGTCCCGTACACGATCTTCTATCCCCATGACATGGACATCCATGAATGCATCGGGTGCTACCAGTGCTTCAATA
>ENA-UOWG01001041-UOWG01001041.1-activated-sludge-metagenome-genome-assembly--contig:-NODE-1041-length-30436-cov-7.638985_pt1 | contig 30436 bp, 25 predicted proteins | sample MGYA00238147_ERZ761563 | MGnify/ENA primary metagenome ERZ761563 (study PRJEB28884, sample SAMN05720216) | anaerobic digester metagenome | isolation source: active sludge of municipal... | reverse complement strand
GGATTCGTGTCTCAGAATCCATCTCCGGGCTCTTGCTCCCACAACCCGTACCGATTACAGGCTTGTTGGGCCGTTACCCCAACAACAACCTAATCGGCCGCAGACTCATCCTGTGGCGGCGGACCTTTCGGCTACAGAGCATTCCAGCATCCATAGTCTATGGGGTATTATCCCCAGTTTCCCGGGGTTATCCCCCTCCACAGGGTAGATTGTCCACGTGTTACTGAGCAGTATGCCGAGGTCTTACACCTCTCGACTCGCATGGCTTAATCGAACTCCGATAGCAGTGGCCTCTGGCAGGATCAACCAGAATTACGTATCTTACAAAGCACACTATCGTTTACTGAACTGTTTAAGGAATCAGCGGTTACTAAACAAATTTCCGCATTGCCAGTATCAACGTCAGACTCGAACACCGGTCACGCCGGCTTTCGTCGGGTCTCCATCAGTGTAAGATTGAAAATTTTCGTCGTGTTTGTTTGGATTAAACACGGGCTTATAGTGTAGGTTTCAAGGATATTTATACCTTGTTACTTGGTCCCGTGCTCCATCAGAACCTGCGGCCGGACAGGGCCGGACGATGCGGGTTCATCATCGGAATATGAGGGTTACATAATAGACCGCTCAAGGATTTAAAGATTACGTCTGATTCCCATCGTTCTTCCCGTCTGAAAAATTCTGAACGGAATATAATATCCCGGGATGTGGCGGATTTGGCCGTTTTTGGCTGGTGTTCCGGATTCCGCTTTCGTCGGGAAGCGGCGTGGTTGAGGCCGCTGGAAAAACGCGCGGGAATGAAGACCGTCCTTCACCGCTTTACCCGCGGACCTGAACAGGATCGGGGGCCCAATCACCGGTATGCCTGCATATTTCCATGACACGCTTTGGGAGCCGGGCATGGGGGGATTATACTGGCGGGTTGACATCCGCAGGAATGAAAAAGCCATTGATTTTGTTACAAAACCTGTGGGAGACCTGCGACTGCCGGCAGGTTCCGCCGGTTTTTTCTCACAATCCCCCCACAATTTCACGTCGGGGAATCGCCCGGATTGAGCCGACGCATTCAGCAGCGTTCTGTTGGCCGATCTCATAGTCACGAAGGTGACTGGATGGGGGAAAATTATCCTTCATTGCAGGGCCGGTAAAGCCTGTTACCTGGCATCGAAAACGAGAGAATTTTTACAAACTGAGCAAAAATTGAAGGGATTTTCCATGCGAACCCAATCGGGGCTTTTTACGGGGTTTTCTTATGACGGGCCGGATCCAAAAAGAGGAATCCGGGCTCATTTCGGGCGTATTTTTCCTCAGGGGATCCCACTTCCTGTATCCCGGGTTTACAACAGGGTATCTAGATCGATTTCTGTCGGAAAGTTCTGTAAAAAGATAAATGAAATATGGAGCGGCATTACTCTTACGCCCATTATTAAGAAGGGTTCCCCACCATCCGCTCCACCCCCTCCACGGGGTCGCGGGGGGTCCACCGATCCCGGGTGGGGTAGGAGGCACCCCCCCTCCGCGACCATGGCCGACCCCCCTTTTCCACACGAACCGAAGGGTGGGCCGATGGGCTCTCCGACAGAGCGCTGTGATGAATAACCGTGGGTGGTTTTTCCGCGTTTTTTAGGCGGAGGGGGGTGGAGGGGGTGGGCCCTGTCCTGCAGGACCGTCCTCTGGCAGGGGAGGAGAGGGCTGCCGGATCTGCAATGACCAGCGCATGAGCTCAGCCTCCCTCAGCCCCGGGATCGACTTGGCGATGTGCTGGCACGGCATACCCTCCACGGTTCAAACCGGCTTTTTTTTCGGAGACAGGACGACGGCTGGCGCATTGACTGATCCTGGGGCTTGGGACAACCTTTATAATGTCAACATTCGAACGTTGACATATGGTTTCGCAATTCGGAAACAAACGGTCAGGGTTTCGGAGGATGATCCTCCTGCTCCTCCTGGCAGGCACAGCAATCGTCGCATGCTCCCCCGTATCCGCAGGCACGGGAGTCACCATCGCGGCGCAGGGAGATCAGAAGTACTACCTTGGGGAAGAAGTGGTCTTTTCCGGGCAGAACGACGTCTCGGACTTCACCTACCTCTTCATCACCGGACCGGAGATCTCCGGAGACGGGGGAAAACTCACCTCCCCCCGCGAGAATAGCACCAGCGGGGATCCCGGTTCCTTTGTCAGGGTATCGACACAGCCGGACAGGACATGGGAATACATCCTGTATACCCATAACCTCGGGGTCAACCCCGGGCCCTATACCGTGTACGCTGTCAGCGAACCAAAAGCAAAGGATCAGCTGGGCGGGATATCGTGGGGCAATGCCAGCATCATCCTCATGCAGCCCTTTGTCACCGCGGAGATCGCCTCTTCCCCGGTAGTACCGGGAGAACCATTCACCATCACCGGGTATGCCGAGGGAAACCCTGCAGCGGTCCGGCTCTGGATCATCGGGGACACCCGCACCGTGAATGCGACAGCCCCGGTGCAACCCAATTCGTCCTATTCGTATACCTTCGGACCTGAGATAACGGGACAACTCCCCGGGGGACGGTACTACCTTGTCGCCCAGCACCCGATGCAGGACAACCAGCCCGACATTGTTGCTGACGGGGACTATGTGAAGAACCTCCGGCTCACCGATGGGGCTGCGACCGGCAGTGCGAACATTTTCCGGATCGCTGGTACAGGCAGCCTGAAGGGGCGCGACGCGGCGCACGCACTCGTTACTGCACTCGGAGATCCGACGGTGGACGACACGTATGCCGAGGTGCCGTTCTTCGTGACTGATACGGGAAAAGCCCCGCAGGAACAGCCAATGACAACCGTCCCCCGGCAGCAGCAGACCCCGACCGCCCCGCTCCGATGTGCCCCCATCGCAGCATTCGGGATCATCATCGGGATCGTCGCGTGGGGACGCCGGTAATCTCATCTTTTTTTATCCGTTGCCTTATCCATCATCGCTGCCTCAGCCCTGCGGAGGTCCCAGGCCGGCACAGACAGGATTTTCGACCATCAGGAACAACCATGACCGCAGATGATCGCACTCCGGCCGCTTACCCCGTCGGACATCCCCTGCATCCGGGCATGGCCGCCCTACCCCGCAGAGTTCCGGGAGCTGGAGTACGCCATCAGAGATGGCGGGTGGCTCGATGAATACCGGACGAAAAGCGGCACCGACATCTTCATCGCCGATGACGAGGGGGAGATCCTCGGGTTCTCTCTCATCTCGCGGGGACCGGGTGGAGTGGCGGAGTTCCGGATCGCGCTCCACCCTCGGCGGCTCGGGCAGGGGATCGGGAAGACGGTTGCCCGGCTCACCCTTGGCCATGCTTTTTCCGATCCAGGCATTCGGGCGGTCCGGCTCATCGTCCGGAAGACTAATCCCCGTGCACAGAGACTGTATGAAGCATTGCAGTTCAAAAAGACCGGCGAATGCACCGAAGATATCCAGGGAAAGCCGGTGGAGTTCTTTGCGATGGAGATCGACAGAGAGAAATTCGGGTGGGGGAAACAGTGAAAGAAGCCTTGCTGGTCATTGATGTCCAGAACGAGTATTTCTCCGGGCGGCTGCCGGTGACCTACCCGGCAGGCAGTCTTGGCAATATCCTCCGGGCGATGGACGCCGCTTCTGCCGCACACGTGCCGGTTATCGTCGTTCAGCACAGCAACCGGGCACCTGACGCAGCGACATTCCGTCCCGGTACAAAGGAATGGGAGCTCCACCCTGAGGTCGAAAGAAGATCCCGTGACCTCCTGATCGAAAAGTCCCTGCCGGGTAGTTTCACCGGAACTCCGCTTGAAGGCTGGCTGAAGGAGCATGCCGTCGGGTCGCTCGCGATCGCCGGCTACATGACCCAGATGTGCTGCGACACCACGGCCCGGCAGGCATTCCACGTGGGATATGCGGTGAAGTTCCTTTCGGATGCCACCGGGACGCTCACGGTTTCCAACAATGCAGGGATGGTCCGGGACGCCGACCTGCACCGGGCGGTCCTCGTGACCCAGCAGATGCGGTTCTCGCAGGTCATGACGACGGAGGAGTGGGTCCGGTCGCTGCAGCCCTGATTTATCCTCCCTCTTCCACCATCCTCTCGATCGCGTCCCCTGCCTTGCAGACCCTTACGTAGACCTCGCCGAAGAACTCCTCCTGCCGGATCGCACACTGCCCGTCCAGCATCAGGAAGAGGAGCGGGATGTAGACCTCGGGGACATCCCATTCCAGTTTCCGGCAGAGCTCGGCAAGGGTCATCTCGTCCTCCCGGATCATGCACCGGAGACATTCCTGGTAGACCGTGACCGCCGTATCCTGGTAGCCTTCGTCATGGGCGATGGAGACCACATCGTCGGCATCGGGGAGGAGCGAGTCCTCGTCGACAAGCCGCCGGCGCCGGCGCTCCTCTTTCTCGAGGTTCTTGAGCTCGATGATCAGCTCGAAGAGCGTCACCGGGCTCTTGCGCAGGTTCTTCCGGTCGAGCCGGCGCTGGATCTCCCGCTCGAGGAGCTCGATGGGGCCAAGCCTGCCCTCGTACCCGAACTCGTCATCGGGGGATTCGTCGAAGTCGTCCCCGAAGCCTGCGGCCCCCTCGTCCTCCTCGTCCTGCCCGTCCGCCTCCGCGAGCTGCTCGGACTTCATCCGCAGGAGCGTTGCGGCATAGAAGAGTGTCCTGCCCGAGATGCGCAGGTTGAGCTCCCGGCGCCGGTCCAGCTCGTTCAGGAACCGGTCGGTGACCTCGATGATATCAATGTTCCACGGATCGATCTCCCCCCGTTCCGCCATGCCCACGAGGATCTCGACCGGGTCCTCAACAACGGGGGATTCTGCCACGGCAGGAGCGCCTGCGTCCCCTCCCGCAGGCACCGCCCCGGGGGCGTTAATGTCGGGAGAAGTCTCCGCTGCCACCGCGTCTTTGGTTGCAGCTTCCGGCCCGGCAGTGGGCGGGTCCCCTTCCATGGCCTTTACCGGCTCAGGCAGACTGACCGGCCTCTCGCCACGGGATCCTTCGCCCTCTCCTGGCAGCGGTTCCTCAGTCATTGACCTTGACCCCGGTCACGAGTGTGCTCTTATCAGGCCGGATCGTTACCCCCATGATCCGCTCCGCCTCGGTGATCATCGGTTTTCTGAGGGAGACAATCACGAATTGGGAGCTCGGGGCGAGTTCCTTGATCATGGTCGCGATCCGGTCCACGTTCGAACCGTCGAGCGACATGTCGACCTCGTCGAAGGCATAGAAGGGAGCGGGGATGTGCTGCTGGATAGAGAAGATGAACGCAAGCGTTGTTAACGACTTCTCGCCACCGGACAGGGAGTTGAGGAGGTGCACCTTCTTGTCCCGGGGCTGGACGGCAAACGTCAGCCCGCCGGCGAAGGGGTCCTCCTCGTTCTCCAGCACGAGGTGCCCGCTCCCGCTCGTGAGCCGGGCGAAGATCTCCCGGAAGTTGGCGTCGATCGCTTTGAATGCGGTCATGAACGCCTCGAACTTCATCTGCTCGTACTTCTGGATCCGGTCGATGATATTCGTGCGTTCCGAGGAGAGCGTCTCCTTCCTTTCCGTCCGCTCGTCGACCTGCCGCTGGACCTTCTCGTACTCCTCGATCGCGAGCATGTTGACCGCCCCGATCTTCCGGAGCGCCCCGTCAGCATCAGCGATCTTCCCCTCGATCTCGGAGAGCGTGAGATCGGTTGTTACTTCCCCCACGACCTGGCGGAGCGTCTCGATCTCGACCCCGAGGGTTGCCGCACGGTCCGAGACGGCATCGGCCTGGACCTTAATCTTCTCCCGCTCGGTGTCGAACTTTAAGAGTTTCTGTTCGGATGCGGCGATGTGCGCCGAGACCTCGTTCCTCTTGGCATTCAGTTCCTCGATGGCCCCCGAGAACTCCTTCTGGCGCTCCTCGATGGAGACGATCTGCGTTTTAGCGGCGGCAATCTGCTCGTTCGCGGCAGCAACCTCCGCGTCCACCTGCCGGTTGCGCTCCTCTTGCCGGGCACGTTCCTCGCCGAGTTCTGCGATCCGTGCATTGAAATGGGAGCGCTCCCGCGTCGCATCGTTGATGTCGGCCTCCTTGTTGCGCAGGCGCCGTTCCAGTTCCTCGATCTCCCGCCGCTTCTTCTCCATCTGTTCGGTGAGCGCCGGAATGCTGGTATCGTCGAGCCGTTTCTTGATCTCCTCGATCTCCGCGTTCACGGCGTTGATCTCTGCGGTCGTTGCGTCCAGCTTCGCTTCCAGCGCAGCCACCTCGGCAGTCGCGCCGTCGGTCTCCCCCTGCTGCCGGGCGATAGCCTGCTCGATGGTCTGCTTCTCGACGGTGATCGCCTCGAACCGGCGGCTGAACTCCTCGGAGAACATCCCGAACCGTGCCTGTTTCTGCTCGATCTCGTTGCGGGTTGCCCGCCGCCCGTCTACCTCTGCTGTCAGGCGCTTGACCGACGCCTCGATGCCGGACGCCTCCTCGGAGAGCTCGGCGAGGCGGGCACGGATCCGGATGATCTCGTCGTCCACCGCAGCACCGAACCCTTTGACCGGCTTTTTTGCAGAACCGCCGGTCATCGCACCGCTGCGTTCGAGCAGTTCGCCGTCCAGCGTCACCATCCGGTACTTCCCGATCAGTTTTCGTGCACGCTCGAGGGTATCGACGATAACGGTAGCCCCGAGGGCGACCGCAAACGCCCGGTCGTACTTCGGGTCGTACTCGACAAGGTTGACCGCGTAATCGATGACCCCCGGTTCCTTCACGGGAGGGAGCGCCGGTGGCTTCAGCTTGTTCAGCGGGAGGAAGGTGACCCGCCCGAGCTTCTCGTTCTTGAGAAACTGGATTGCATCGGACGCGACCCGGTCGTTGTCGCAGACCACGTACTGGAGCTTCTGCCCCGCCGCGACATTCAGGGCGGTCGCGTACTCCGGAGAGGCTTTCCCGAGCCCCATGATCGTCCCGTGGACGCCCTCCATGGCACAGACCGCCTCGATCGCCCGCCCGCCAGACTCCCCGCGTGCCTGCATCGCGGCTTCGAGCCGGATCGCATCCTGCTCGGCGTCCCGCATCTCGGTGCGGACATGCTCGAGCGTGCTCCTCTGGGCGAAGAGCTCGCTCTCCAGCTCCGAGAGGGTCCGGTCGAGCGCCTTCTTCTCGGCATCCAGCCCGGCAACGCTCTTGTCGGAATCGGTCATCTGCGCCTGCTTGGCCGCATACTCCTCGTCGAGCTGTTTTAAAAGACCGGTGAGGCGTTCCAGTTCCGATGTCCGCATCCGGCTCTTCTCGATGAGCATGTCCTGCTCGTGGAGGAGCGCCGACCGGACCCCCTTCTTCTCCTCTGCTTTCTGCAGGAGGGCAAAGAGCTTCTCCCGTGCCCCCTCGGTATCCTCGGAGTGCTGCCGGATCTCGTTCTCCACCTTCTCCAGCTGGGCCTTTGCAGTCGCGACCTCCATTGCCATGTTGGTGCGGTCGATGGAGAGCGTCCGGATCTGGTCCGTGCACTCGGTCACCCGTGCTTCCGCCCGCTTCGTATCCTGGTAGACCCGGTTGACGGCTTCGAGGTTCGTCTCCTTCTCTTTCTTGAGGCGGACGATGGACTGTTCGGCGACCTTGATCGCCCCCTTTGCCTCTTCGAGCTCCGCGATCAGTTTCAGGTAGTCCGAGCCGCTCTTCTTCTTGATCTCCTCGTCGAGGTCCCGGATATCGGCACGGTAATAGGACAGTTCGTTCTCTTCGAGGCTCCGGTCGGCTTCGATCCGGGAGAGGGCGATCTTCTGCTCTTCAGAGACCCGCAGCAGGGTTGCAAGCTCCTTCTCCTGGTCGTGGAGCTTTGCCGCGGACCGGCAGGTCTTGTAGAACTCCAGTTCCTTCTGCCATTTCTGGTACTCGAGGGCATGCGTCCTCTCCCGTTTCAGCTCGTTCACCCGCTTCTGGAGCTCGATGAGGAGGAGCTCCTCGCGCTCGATCCGCTCCCGCACGACATCGAGTTCCCGGAGTGCCTGGTCTTTCTTGGCGTCGAACTCGGCAACGCCGGCAATCTCGTCGATGATCTTCCGGCGCTCGTTGTCGCTCATCTCCATGATCCGGGTAACGTCGCCCTGCATCACGACGTTGTAGCCGTGCGGCTTGATCCCGTGCTTTGCCAGATACTCGACGATATCCGCCTGCTTGCAGACCCGGTCGTTGAGGTAGTTGTAGCTGTAGTAACCGTTGCCGGTCCGCTTGATCCTGCGGCGGATCTTCGTCCCGTCCGAGAACTCGATGGCAACCTCAGCAGTGTTCCTGCCGGAGTTGAGGTTGATGAGGTCGGTCAGTTTCTCCGCCCGCAGGTTCCGGGCGGAGGATAACGCGAGGACGAAGAGGATGGAGTCGATGATGTTGCTCTTGCCGGAGCCGTTCGGGCCGGAGATGACCGTAAAACCGGGGAGAAAAGGGATTTTGGTCTTCTTGGAAAAAGACTTGAAGTTATCGATCTCCAGCTCTGTGATATGCAAAGAACTGCCCCTTACTTCTTTGCAGCTTTCTCATCGTCGACTGCGTAGATGAGGTCGCTCTGTTTCTTGGACCCCCCCGCCCCTTTCTTCCGGCCATAGCCCGCGGAGGCGACGATGTAGTTCTTGTCCCCGCGCCGGGGTTCGAGCTTCATGGTCCCGTCCGGCTGCATGATCATGTCCATCGCGGGCTCGTCTGCTTTTGCCGTTTCGACCCGGGCTGACTTGGGTCGCATCACGACCGTGCTGCCGGCTGCCGGTGCGGGTGCCTGTACCCCCGGCGCTGCTGCTGCAACGGGCGGGACGACGCCGACGGCCTGGACCCGCTTCAGCTCCTGCCGGCTGCGTTCCTCGCTCGCCTTGGACAGTTTCATGACGATGGACTTGAGATCAAGGAGTTCCTCGGTGATCCCCTTGACGAGCGCTTCCTGTTCCCTGATCTTGCGTTCCAGCGCTGCAATGCGGTCGTCGCCTGCAGCCCCTGCAGCTGTTATGGGTGTCATCTCAGTCTCCTGAACGGCCTTTTCCGTCCCTTCTGGTCTTGCCCAGGTCTTTCCCGATCGGTCTCCCCGGTAAAAACCATGTACGTATACTAGTACTAGTGATCGCCTGATGAGGAAAAAAGGTTTGTGCTCTCCTCCTCGGTTTTTTTGGCAATTCCCCCCTAATTCCCGTTCAAAGACGCGCTCCCCGCCCGTGACGCGTCCCGGGCGGGGCGGACCTATGCCGCTTCCACCACCGGTCAACACAAATGTATTACCTGATTATAACACACCTTTTTCCATATGTCGTATCTGGCTGCAACAGATCCTCAGATAGCAGATATCATCGAGAAGGAACGGCTCCGGCAGCTCAACGGCCTCGAGCTGATCGCCTCCGAGAACCTCGTCTCCCGCGCCGTGCTCGAGGCGATGGGCTCGATCATGACCAATAAGTACGCGGAAGGCTACCCCGGCAAGCGGTACTATGGCGGCTGCGAGTTTCACGATATGGCTGAGAACCTTGCCCGCGACCGGTTGAAGGAGCTCTTCGGGGCAGAGCACGCAAACGTCCAGCCCCACTCGGGGACCCAGGCAAACATGGCAGTCTATTTTGCGTACATGAAACTGGGTGAGAAGATCCTCTCCATGAAACTGAACCAGGGCGGCCACCTCTCGCACGGTTCCCCGGTGAGCTTCACCGGGAAGTTCTACCAGGTTGCCCAGTATGGCGTTGACGAGAAGACGGAAGTGCTTGATTACGGTGTGGTTCACGAGATGGCAAGAAAGGAAAAACCGCAGATCATCGTCTGCGGCGCCTCCGCCTACCCCCGCACGATCGATTTCAAGGCGTTCCAGGAGATCGCCGATGACGTGGGTGCGTATTGCATGGCCGACATCGCCCATATCGCCGGCCTCGTCGCAACCGGCATCCACCCGACCTCGGTCGGCGTTGTCAACTTCACCACCACCACCACCCACAAGACGCTCCGGGGGCCCCGGGGCGGCGCCATCATGTGCAATGCCGAGTACGCCCAGGCGATCGATAAGGCGGTCTTCCCCGGCATGCAGGGCGGTCCCCTGATGCACACGATTGCAGCGAAAGCCGTCTGCTTCCATGAGGCGCTGCGCCCCTCGTTTAAGGAATACAACCGGCAGATCGTGAAGAACGCAAAGGTGCTCGCACAGACCCTCATGGACAGTGGCCTCCGGCTTGTCTCCGGCGGCACCGACAACCACCTGATGCTCCTTGACTTGACCTCGCAGGGCATCACCGGCCTCGAGGCGGAGACCGCCCTCGGGAAGGCGGGCATCACGGTCAACAAGAATACTATCCCCAACGAGACCAAGAGCCCGTTCGTCACCAGCGGTCTCCGGATCGGCACCCCGGCGGTCACCTCGCGGGGCATGAAGGATGCCGAGATGCGGGAGATCGGCAACTATATCGCAACGGTGATCAAGGATATCCGTAACGAGACAACGATCCGCGACGTGCGCGGAAAAGTCGAAGCACTTGCTTCCCGGTTCCCGCTCTATCCCGAGTGAGGGGCCGGTTCTTCCCATCTTTCCGGCTCTCATGATCCTCGATGGAAAAACCTGTTCGGAACAGCGGCTGAAGATCCTGCGGGACGTTATTACGGAATCCGGATTCCGGCCCCAGCTCGCGACCGTGATTGTCGGCGATGATCCTGCTTCGAAGATGTATGTCCGGATGAAGCACCGGGCATGCGAGCGGGTCGGCATCGGATCCATCGGGATCGACCTTCCCGGAAACGCAACGACCGGGGACGTGGTCGCCGCTGTCCGCAGGCTGAACGAAGATCCTACGGTGGACGGGATCCTCGTCCAGCTCCCCCTGCCGCCGCAGGTTGACGCAAAAAAGGTGATTGCCGCCGTCAGCCCCGACAAGGATGTCGATGGTTTCCACCCCTGCAACCTCGGGCTCCTCTTTGCCGGCACCCCCCGGTTCGCCCCCTGTACGCCGCTCGGGGTCATGACCCTCCTCGGGGCAAACCGGATTCCGGTTGCCGGGAAGCACGCGGTGGTGCTCGGGCGCAGCATTGATGTGGGGAGGCCGATGGCAGCCCTCCTTCTCTCCGCGGACGCGACCGTCACCATCTGCCACTCCCGGACCCCCGGTCTTGCCGGCATCGCCCGGCAGGCGGATATCCTCGTCTCCTCGGTCGGGAAGGCGATGTTCGTGACCGCAGACATGGTGAAGCCGGGCGCCGTTGTCATTGATGTCGGGATCAACGACCTTGACGGGAAACTCGTCGGCGACGTTGACTTTGCAGCAGTCAGCGGGATAGCCTCCGCGATCACCCCGGTCCCGGGCGGCGTCGGCCCGATGACGATCGCAACCCTGATGGAGAACACCTTCAAAGCGGCACAGGAGCGCTCATGCGACCGTGCACCGTAAAAGGGATCCCGATCGGCGGCGATGCCCCGGTCCGGATCATGGGCGTCATCAATGTCAGCCACGAGTCCTTCTACTCCGATTCCTTCGTTCCGGTCCCGTCCGTCCACACGATGGCGACCCTGATGATCGAGCAGGGGGCGTCGGTCATCGACATCGGCGCACGGAGCACCGCACCCAATGTCCAGCAGATCAGCGGGAAGACGGAGGTGGAACGGATCGATGCTGCGCTCAAAGAACTCGACGGGAGCGGGATCCCCGTCTCTGTCGACACGATGCATCCCGGCGTCCTCTCTATCTGCCTGCAGCACGATGTCCACATGATCAACGATATCGGCGGGCTCGCGAGCGAAGCATACGCGAAGACTGCCGCCGAATCGCATCTCCCTGTCATCGCCATGGCGGCATTCTCCCGGCCGGGGGACGCAGTCGGACATGCCGCGACGGCAAAGGCGCTCGCAGAGGTTGTCACACGGTGCGAGAAGCACAAGATCGATAACTACATCCTCGACCCGGGCGTCGGCATGTGGACGCCGATACGGTCTGTTGAAGATGACTGGGACCTCCTGCAGCACTACGATGCATTCCTCTCCTTCGACCGCCCCCTCCTCGCTGCCATCTCCCGCAAGACGTTCATCGGGATGCTCCTCGACCGCCCGCCTGAAGACCGGCTCTCCGGGTCCCTTGCCGCAACCTTCTGGCTCCTGCAGAAGGGGGCATCGCTCGTCCGCACCCACGATGTCGCGGCGACCTCGGACGTACTCAGGGTGTACGAGCGGCTGGTGAAAAAGCCGTGAATACTTCCTTCTCCGTCTTCGGCCTCGCGACAGGACTGATCCGGGACGGCGACGACCTCCCCGGCCGGATCATCGCCGCCGCTGAGAGGACCTGCGGGGGGATCTCCGAAGGCGACATCATTGTCCTCGCCGAGTCCATGGTTGCGACGGCGGAAGGGCGGGTTGTCACCCTCGCATCGGTCACGCCCTCAAAGGAGGCACGGGAGTATGCCGGCCGGTATTCCATGGATCCCCGCGTCGCCGAGGTCGTGATCCGGGAGAGCGACGAGATCGTCGGCGGCATCCCACACTTTCTCCTGTCGATGAAAGGCGGGACGCTCCTCCCCAACGCGGGTGTTGACGCCTCGAACGCACCTGTCGGCTGCCTCGTCCCCCTCCCGGCAGACCCCGATGCCAGTGCCGTCAGGATGCGGGAGGAACTGCAGGCGCGGACCGGAAAGAAGGTTGCGGTGATCGTCGCCGACAGCCGGACCCACGCCATGCGGGCCGGGTGCTCCGGGGTCGCTATCGGCTGTTCCGGGATCGTATCGGTCATCGATGACCGGGGCAGGAGCGACCTGTTCGGCAACACCCTCGAGGTGACGAAGCGGGCTATCGCGGACAATATCGCGTCCGCCGCCGAGATCGTGATGGGGGAGGCAGACGAGGGCGTCCCTGCCGCAATCGTCCGGGGGCTTAGTCTTCCCATATCGGACGATGCTGTCGGTGTTGAGTCGATCGATGCTGCAGAATGCCTCTTTATGGGGCTGTTGCAGAGACGGTACCGGAAGGAAGGCTGAAAAGGTCCGATCTCCCCTTTTACCGCCGGACTTCGGATTCCGGGTTACCGGCCGTCCGAATCCTGCACCCGTTCTTCTTCCCCATCCGTATCATCCTCGTATTTTTCTACGGGAAGATCTTTGGCGACCAGCCCGTAGCCAAAAATCGCGACAGGGACGAGGAGAACGATATACAGGACGGGCGGCCGGATGCCCTGGACGAGGAGGAAGAGGAACAGGGCCATTCCCAGCGCAAGGACAGCAGGGCGCATGCAACACTCAATATTCCCCGGTTATCCGATAAGAATGTGCCGGGCCGGTATCCCCCCTGAAGGCGGCCCTGCCGGGGGACGGTCGACTGGTATCCACCATACCTTTATCAGCGGTGAACCCCCAATCCCCGCGGGAGAGACCGCACCGGGGGACCATGGCTGGCAGCGATGATGACGGGCAAAGAAGGATCGCCTACCGGCTGATCCTCCTCTTCGGTATCGTCGCAATGCTCGGCGACGTCGTGTACGAGGGCGCCCGCAGTGTTGCCGGCCCGTTCCTGCTGACCTTGGGCGCCTCCGCGTTCATGGTCGCATTCGTGGCGGGATTCGGGGAGTTTGCCGGGTATGCAATCCGGATCGCAAGCGGTTACCTCGCCGACCGGTCGAGGCAGTACTGGGTATTCGTGATCGCGGGGTACGGGATGATCGCCGCGATTCCCCTCCTCGTCCTTGCCGGGAGCTGGGAGGTTGCGGCATTCCTGTTGATCGCTGAACGGATCGGAAAAGCCGTCCGGTCCCCGGCAAAGGACGCGATCCTCTCCCACGCCTCCGCGGGGATCGGGCGGGGATGGGGCTTCGGCATCCACGAGGCGCTCGACCAGATCGGGGCGGTCGCCGGCCCGCTCCTCTTCGTTGCGGCGCTCGCTGCCGGCGGGACATACCGCGGGGGATTTGCCCTGCTCGCGGTCCCGTTCGTGCTCCTGCTCGCCGCCCTCGCCTTTGCGTGGAGGAGCATGCCGGACCCGCCGGAATACGAGCGCTCCGCTGGACCGAATCCCGCACCTGCTGCCGACGATCCCGGCCGCCGGCGGATGCTCGTCCTGTACGCCGTCTTCACCATGCTTACGATGGCCGGGTTCATCGTCTTCCCGCTGCTCGCGTACCACTACAAGGCGCTCTCGGTCATCCCCGACGCGGAGATCCCGGCCTTCTACGCCATCGCGATGGCGGTCGACGCGGTCGTCGCCCTTGCCGCGGGAAAGGCGTATGACCGCCACGGGCTTACGGTGCTCCTTGCCGTCCCCGCCATCGGCATCGCAATCCCCCTTTTCGCCTTCTCCGCCTCATTTATCCCGGCACTCCTGGGAGCGGTGCTCTGGGGGGCATCCATGGGCCTGCAGGAGACCGTGCTCCGGGCTGCAGTAGCCGACTTCACCCCGGCCCCCCGCCGCGGGTTTGCCTACGGGATCTTCAATACCGCCTACGGGGCAGCATGGTTTGCCGGAAGCGTCGTGCTCGGGGCGCTCTACACGCTCGGGACAATGTACGCTGCTGCATTCATGATCCTGATGCAGGCTGCCGCCGTGCCGGTGCTCTGGGGCCTCGTGCGGGAAGAGCGGCGGGCGACCGGGCTTTCGGGCGCCTCCCGCCCCGGGATTTGAGCAAACGCGGTGCCGTCCCCGGGCGGGGGCATAAACGGCCGCCGTTGTCCCGGCGTCGCCGCGATCGTCATCCTTCTTATGGAAAGGGACGATAGAGTACGTAAGAGATGATGCCGGTCAACGGCGCCAGTCGCAGGCGCAGGCGACAGCGGTGCCCGGTACGGCAGGATGCAGGGGACACCATGCAGCGAAAAATGAAGGGAGCCGACCCGGAGATGAACCCAAAACGTCCTTTTGAGCACGCTGCGGGAGACGGCACACCTCTCCTGACCGGGCCGCCGTTCTACCTCCCCGAGTTCGAGGCATCGTACCGGTACATCATCGACGAATATGAGGTTGAACCGCGGAAGATCGCCATATTCATGCCCTGTGCCCTGCGCAAACCCTACAGCACGAGCCCGAGCCACCAGCTCATACGGATGATCATCGGGCAGGTCTTTGAGCCGACGGAGTATCACATCGTCATCTTCGGCACCTGCGGGATCGTCCCTGCCGAGCTGGAAGAGATGTACCCCTACGCCCACTACAAGTATATGCTCGGGAAGTGCACCGACGAGAACGTAAAAGCTGACTTCCTCCGGATCGAGACAGAGAGGATCGCGGGCTACCTTGAGAAGACGAAAGACACGTACGAGTACCGGATCGGGTACTGTATCGGGCTCTTCCGGGAGGCGCTCATCCGCGGTTCGGAGATGGCGGGGGTAAAAATCGACCTCCTCCTGCCGAGCCGGGACCGGATCGATCGGGTCATCGCCGAGGAGGAGTGCCGGTTCCAGGAAGGGAGCCTCTCGATGGACGAGTATCTCGGCGAGTTCTGCGATGCGCTGGTTCAGTTCAGGAACACACGATGCCGGTGATTCGCTGGCGGAGATACGGAATCCAATAAAACCGAAAACATTGGGTACAGCAAGGTCACCCTTGCCTGAAGGCAATCCCCCGCCGGACGGCTGCAATGAGGTCTTTCTCCTCGAACGGCTTGAGGAGATACGCCCCGGGCGAGACCGCGAGAGCTTCGTCGATCCTGTTCTGGCTGGAATATGCGGAGATGAAAACGATCGGGATGGCGTGCCGCTTCCGGATCTGCCGCGCCGTCTCGATACCATCAATCTTTCCCCCGAGCCCGATATCCATCAGGATCAGGTCCGGCAGCGTGGATGTATCGAGATACTGCAGGGCAAGCTCCCCGGACGGAATGAGTGCCTGTACATGGTACCCCGCCCTCCCCAGGATCTCCTCGATATGGAGCGCAATGAGCCCTTCATCCTCTACCACGAGGATCTCCGCAGGTTTCACCGCAACCTCCGTATGGACATACCCATTCGCCTGTGGATCTTTCAAAACGAAAGTATTAGAAGTACGGCATTTGCTCTTGCCGACCGGGGGGCAGTGCTAGGACGCTGTATTCCCTCCCGACGGGGATTTCTCCTCCTGCAGGGAATACCGGTACATCCCTTTCGGTACGGCGATCTCGAACCGGGCCCCCCTGCCCGGCTCCCCGGTCTCCGTGATGGTCGATCCGGTAATCCCGAGGATCTCCCGGGAGAGGAAGAGGCCGAGGCCGGTGTTCTTACCGAATCCCCGTTTGAAGATCTTCTCTTTCTCTTCTGCCGGGATCCCGGTCCCGTTGTCCTCTGCGATGAGGACGAGGCCGGTATCAGTCTCCCGGGCAGTAAACCGGAACGACGATACCGCATCCCCTCCATGCCGGATGGCATTGTCGAGCAGGTTGTAGATCACCTTCGGGAAAAGGGGATCTGCATAAATTTCCAGTCCGATAACATCGACGGCGACCGTCACGCCCCCCCGGGAGGCCTCGGGAAATACGTCGCGGACAGTCGCTGAAATTTCCTGCCAGACGGGTGCAGTGACTCCCATGTTCTGGTAGTCCCGGGTGAACGATATCAGCCTCGTTATCGCGTCCGCGCTCTGGATCTCCTTTTCCAGGAAGCCGGCCACCTTCTCATCCTCCCCCAGGTAGTCCTTCGATATCTCGATCCACCCCCGCAGCTTTGTCAGCTGGTTGAGGATATCGTGACGGGTGACCTCCGAGAGCAGGTTGAGCTTGCGGTTCGCCGCGGAGAGCGCCGCCTCAGCCCGTTTCCGGTCGGTAACATCATGGGTTAGGATCGAGAGAAAGGCAGGTTCGCCCCTCCGGGTGATGATGCTCGACGAGATATCCACGTCCCTGCAGGACCCGTCCCGGTGTCTCAGACGGATGTCCCTGATGTGCCCCCCGTGAAACAGGACCTGTTTATGGGCCGTCACATCGTCGCCCTCGGGGCAGACGAGGAGGTCCCCGATATCGGGGAGGGTGTCCCCGTTGCCGTACCCGATGAGCTGCCGGAACGCCGGGTTTGCCTCGACCGTTTCATGTGTCCCGTACGTGAGGAGGAGGATCCCTTCCGCGGCATGGTCAACGACCGCCCGGTACCGCCCCTCGCTCTCTGCCAGTTTCCGGTCGACCGAATGGCGGTAGAGCGTCGTCGCAATCGTTGCGAGGAGTTCCCGGTCATTGACCGGTTTTACGAGATACCCGTAGGGCTTTGCCAGGGCCGCCCTGACAATCCGGGGGTTGTCCGACCATGCGGACATGAAGATGACCGGAATCCCCGACAGCTCCATGATCTGGCGGGCAGTCTCGATACCGTCCATCTTCCCGGCGAGCTTGATGTCCATGAGGAAGAGGTCGGGGCGGGGGGGTCGCTCCAGGTGTTTCAGCGCCTCCTCGCCGGAAGCGACCGGCGGGAGAACGGAAAAACCAGCGCGTTCCAGGATCTCTGACGTGCTGAGCGCGATGATGCCGTCGTCCTCGACGATAAGGATGCGGATTTTTGCGGCATCATCGGGTTCGAGGCGGTCCCATTCTCCTGCAGGAGCACCACCGCTGCCGGGTAACTCTCCGCCGGCTTCCGCCGGACGATCGGGTGGTTGCATCGATTATCCCTCTGTTCTCTTTTTTTTAAAGGTAGCGTTCCCAACAGATTGGTGGGGGGCTTGCTGCCGTATCGGTGTCATGGGAGTCCGGGATCCTTTTTAAACTGGAATTCGATGGATGTCCCGGCAGTCGTATCGACAAGAATGGCAGCCTGGAGCTGGTGTTTTGCGAGGAAATTGACGAGCTTGAGGCCGAGGCTCTTCGCGGTGGAGATGTTGATGCCCGCCGGAAGACCTGCGCCGTTGTCGCTGACGGTGAGCCGGTACATGCTGTCTTCGCTTTCCAGAGCGACACCGATGGTGCAGGGCCCGTTGCGGACGGATGCACAGTCAAACCCCGGCGGGAACGCGTACTTGAAGGAGTTCGTTACCAGTTCGTTGATGATCAGGCCACAGGGAGTGGCCCGGGAAAGGTCGAGGACAACCCCGTCCGCTGAAACCGTCACGTGCACATCGCGGCGGGTGGAGTAGGACGTAGTGATCTGTCCGATGAGCGTTGTCAGGTAGACCCCCATATCCACATGCGAGTACTTCTTGGTGCGGTACAACGTCTCGTGGATCAGCGCCATGCTGCGTGCCCGGTTCTGGAGGTCTTTTTTGAGCTGCTTCCCGGCCTCCGACTCCTCGTAGCTCCCCTCAAGGCTCAGGAGCGAGATGAACGCGGTCAGGTTGTTCTTGACCCGGTGGTGGATCTCGGAAAGCAGCATCTCTTTCTCGGCGAGTGCTTCCGTCAGTTCCGCCGCCTTCTGCCTGAGCAGCTCCTCGTTCCGGGTCAGTTCGCCGACATTCAGGTTCAGTTCCTCATGGGCTGCGGCAAGTTCCTCGTTCGCAGCACGGAGTTCCTCGTTCGATCCCGCCAGTTCCGCGGTCCGCTCGGCAACACGCTTTTCAAGGGCCTCGTTCGCTTTTTTCAGTGCTTCTTCCGCCCGCTTCTGCTCGGTGATATCCCGGGCCGCCGCAAAGACCCCCGTGACCTTGCCGGACGCATCACGGTATACCGTTGCATTGTACAGGACCGGGGTCACTCTTCCGTTACGGTGCCGGATCCCGAGATCGTAGTCCGTCACCGACCCGTTACGGAATGCTGACTCATACCCGGCTTTCGCGCGGCCGGGTTCGGTAAAATAGTCGGAGAAGTCCGTGCCAATCAGTTCTTCGCGGGTAAGCCCTGTCGCGGCGACCGTAGCGGCGTTCACGTCGCCGATCTTCCCGTCTGGACGGATCGTCACCATCGGATCGATGCTCGCCTCGATCAGGCTCCGGTTGTACACGGCTGCCTTTCTCACCGCCTCCTCGGCATTCTTCTGCTCGGTGATGTCGATGCCCATCTCGAGGATCATCGGGGACCCGTCCGTGTCGGTAAACGGGAAATCGTAGATATCGTAGTTCCTCCCGTTGGGCCCGGTCCAGTACCAGTGGTGCGGTGCCCGCGTCTTCATGACCTTGTACGACTCGCAGTCTTCGCAGGGTTCCGTACGGTTGAACAGGAACCCGTAGCAGGTCCGGACCAGCGAATAGCCGAAGGTCGTGCGGAAATACCGGTTGGCAAACGGCATCTTGTAGTCGGCATCGAGCAGGCAGACGTAAACCGGCAGGGTCTCGAGCACTTCGTAGAGCCGCTGCCGTTCAATCCGGGTCTCGGCATGGGCTTTTTCAAGGTCCAGTTCGGCTTTTTTCAGGGCGGAGATGTCCCGCGCAACCGCACATGCACCGGCGGTTACCCCTCTTTCGTCGTGAAAGATCGTCGCGTTATACAGGACGGGGGTTATCCGTCCGTCGCGGTGGCGCATCCCGAGAGGGTAGTCCCGTACGAAGCCTTCACGGAACACCTTCTGGTACCCGGCCCGGGCCTTGTCCGGTTCGGTAAATAACCCGGAGAAGTCGGTGCCGATGAGTTCTTCCCGGGAGAACCCGGTCATCTCGACGGTCGCGGCATTCACGTCGCTGATCTTCCCGCCGGGATCGATGGTCACCATCGGATCGAGCCCCGCCTCGATCAGGCTCCGGTTGTACGCGACTGACGTCTTCAGCTCCGCTGTCCGCTCCCGGACCTGGATCTCAAGGCCGTCGCGGGCTATCCGGAGCGCTTCCACAGCCTGACGACGCTCCGTGATATCCCGCATGTAGACGTCGACCCCGTCCCTGCGGCCCTGCATGAAGACCTCGTACCACCGCCCGTTCAATGGCGACTGCGCTTCGTAGTGCTCCAGGGTATGATGCTGAGCGGCGGCGAGATAGTGGCGGTGAATCTCCGTACCGACGAGGTTCGGGTACAGGTCCCAGATGACCTTCCCGATCAGTTCTGACGCCGGCCGCCCGAACGGCGCCTTCTCGGCAGCAGGATTCACAACGGTAAAACGCCATCCGGTATCCAGCGAATAGAACGTATCGGCGATGCTTTCGAGAATCGAGCGCGTCCTCTCATGCGCCTCAGAAAGGGCTTTTTCAGCCCTTTTCCTCTCCGTGATATCGGCCGATGCCGCGAGCATCGCGTCTTTCCCCCCGAACCGGATATGCGCCATAGATGACTCGACCCAGAACGGTCTGCCATCCCGTCGTTTTACCCGGGTCTCGCGACAACGGACCTGACCCTCTCTCTTCAGGATATCAACGATCGCTGCCCGCTCGGTATCATCGCAATAGAGGTCGGTTGCTCTCCTGCCGATGATCTCCCCGCGTTCAAACCCGAATGCCTGCTCATAGGCAGGATTGGTGAAAAGGACCGAGCCGTCCTCGAGGCTGCTGACCGAGAGGAGAACGGGGGATGTCTCGGCGATGACCCTGAACCGTTCCTCACTCTCACGGAGCGCCTCTTCCACCCGGTGCCGTCCGGTAATGTCCTGGACGATGCCGGCCATCCGGCCTGCCGCACCTGTCGCATCATCGCGGTGCCTGCCGGCTGCCCAGATCCAGCGGATCTCCCCGTCAGCACGGCGGATACGGCACTCAAAATTCCAGTCCCCCCCGGTATCCATCGCATGGCGGAATTTCGCCTCTACTTCCGGGCGATCCTCCGGCAGTACATGGTTCAGGAACATCTCATAGGTCCATTCCGGCAACAATGCCGGGTACCCGAAGATCCGGTCATGCTCGAGAGAGCGGTAGGCGGTGTGACCGACAAGGTCAAGGTCCCACGCACCGGTGTGGCTTGTCTCCAGCGCGAACCGCAACCGTTCCTCGCTCGCACGCAGGGCCGCCTCTGCCCTTTTCCGGTCGGTGATGTCCCGGTTCGAGCCCCGGGTACCCAGGAACACTCCTCCTGCATCATAGATTGGCCTGCAGACATGGTGGATCCACCGCACTTCCCCATCAGGGCGGATGATCCGGAACTCCATCTCCGATGGGCCTTTCCCTGCAAGTTCTTCCTTGAGATGACCAAGCCGTTTTACGAGATCGTCGGGATGCATGACCACGCGGAGGAACGCCTCGTACGAGGAGTACCCGCTGATCGGCCGGCCAAGGATCCTCTCCGCCGACAGGGACTGGTACAGGATCTCTCCCGCTGGCCCGATCCAGAACTCCCAGTCCAGCGTATAGTCTGCGATCGCCCGGTACCGCCGTTCGCTCTCGGCGAGGGCTTCCTCGGCAGTGCGGCGCCGCGTCACGTCTACGCAGATACCGGTCATCCTGACCGCCCGGCCGTCGCCATCGTAGATCCCCTCCCCGATTGCGTTGATCCACCGGACTTCTCCATCCGGCCGGACGATCCGGTATTCGCTGTTCAACAGCGCGTGGTCCGCAAGCGCCCGACGGATCCGGTCGTTCGCCCCTGCCGCGTCATCGGGGTGGATGATGCGGTTCCAGGCATCGAACGATGCCGGATCCTTTACCGGATCGAGCCCGAAGAGGGTGTAGAGAAGACCCGACCAGACGATATCCCCGGTCAGGATATCCCAGTCCCATGTCCCTGCACCGGGCCCGTGTTCCTTCCGGGGGGCATGTCCGTTCCCCGGTCCGCTCCCGAAGACGGACTCCCCCTGCCATCCTGCACCCCGATCCAGTTCCATGATGCGAAAAGCGGACTCCTATGATAAAAAATCGGGACAATTGGTTGTTAAGGTTGTTCCATGTTTCATTTTTTGAAACACAGGGACGGGGGCGGAGAAGAGACTGGTTACTGCTTCCGTTCGACAACCGTACGCCCCTTGTCAGAGATGAGCGTAAAACCCTTTTCTTCGAGATATGCCCGGCTCTTCCCCTTCCCGTGGATCAGGAGCTCGGGAAGGTCCTCCTTCTCATCGATGTCGGTGTGGAGCCGGAACGAGTCGATCACCTCGACTGAGAGGCCCGCATCTGCGGCGATCTTCATGTGTTTTGCAAAACTGCCGCCGTAGTAGTCGACGCGGAACTTTGCCGGGTCCCGGATGAAGATAACGTTTGTCCCCCCGCCCCGGCCGGGGACGATGGAAAGATCGCTCTGCGTTGCGATCACCCGCCGGACGGACGCCTCGTCTGCAAGCGGGATATCGGCCATAATGATGAGGACAGAGTCGAGCGCACAGGAAAGATACTCGTTGAGGGCGTCCGAGAGCCCTTTCTCCGGCATCGCCACCTGTACGAGGTCGTCCGATTCGAACGGTTCTGTGCCGAGAATGACGGGCCGGCACATCGCGTCCTTAACCGTAGCAACCACGTCGAGCATCATCGCCTTCGCAAATTCCTCGCGTTCGCTCTGGGAAAGGACGCAGGAGAGCCGGGTCTTCGGGTTCTTCTGCTTGAACGGGATGACAGCTACGGGCATGGTACGAGTACGGGTACTCCGGGAAAGGAAAAAAAGGTAGCCATGTGGCGCGGGGCAAATCCCACAACCCCGCAGCTCCCGTACCCCGCGTTCATCGGCAATACCCTGCCGCGCCGGCCGGACCCCGCCTTTTTTTAAAGATGCGATCCGCCGTTACCGTGCCGGGGGTTTATCGCCGGTCTTTATGCGGCTCTGGGGGATCGTTATCTCGAACCGGGCGCCCTTGCCCTCGACGCCGTTCTCGCGGATCGCCATCCCGTTGAGGGAGAGGATCTCCCGGGCGACAAAGAGGCCCCACCCGGTGTATTTGCCAAACCCGCGCTCGAAGATCTTCTCCCGGTTCTCGGGGGGGACACCTTCCCCGTCGTCCTGGACGACGAGGATGGCGTCGTCCTTCTGGTGCTCAAGGATGATCCGGATCCTTGTTGTCTTCTTCCCGTGCCGGATCGCGTTGTCGAACAGGTAGGAGAAGACCTTGTAGAGCTGGGGTTCGCCATAGAGGTACAGGTCGCCGGCTTCTTCAGAGAGGGCGATCCCCTTCAGGTCGATCTCGTCGCACGCGAGTCGCACGAGCGCGGCAAGCTTCTGCCAGCGCGGGGGTTCGGTCCCCATCAGCTGGTAGACCTTGGAGAACGCAAAGATCCGGCGGATCTTGTCGGAAGCCCGCTGCTCGATCTCGAGGAAGTTCCGGACGTTCTCCTCCTTGATCATGGTAAGCAGGAGCTCGTTGTAGCCCATGATGGCGGTGAGCTGGTTGAGGATGTCGTGCCGGGTGACACTCCCGACGACCTGGACTTTCTTCTGGGCAACGGTAAGTTCCTGCTGCAGCCGTGCGACGGTCTCCTCGCAGGTCTCCTGCTGCCCGTTCCGGACTGCACCTTCCCCTGCCGGATTGCCTGGTCCCTGCTGCCCGGAAGTCATGGGTTCTCCTTGTAACCTCGCCTTTGATACCAATAAACTCTTCTGGTACGCTCCGTGAGTCCTGCCCGTTTCCCCCCTCCCGGCCCCATAGAGCCGGCAGAACGGATCGCTTCCCTGCAAGTACAGGGCGCCTGGCAGGGGCCGGACAGCACCACCTTAATGTCATCCCCGCGAAAAACCCTATACACGCATGGCAGGGCGCACCATCACGTTTACGAGAAACGTCTTCCTCCCGCTGACGACCGTCTGCCGGAACCGGTGCGGGTACTGCGGGTTCCGGACACCGGTGCAGGACGGCTGCCTCATGATGCCGGATGCCGTGGAGCGATTGCTGGTCCGGGGTGCCGCCCTTGGTTGCACGGAGGCGCTGTTCACGTTCGGCGAGCGGCCGGACCTTGAGCCGGGATTCGCCGCGTACCTTGAGAATACCGGCTGGACGAATTTTCTTACCTATGTCGTTGCGATGTGCAGGAAGGGGATAGCCGCGGGTCTTCTCCCCCACACGAATGCCGGCGTCCTCACGTACGGGGAGATGGAGGTCCTCCGCGAAGTGAACGCAAGCATGGGGATCATGCTGGAGACCACCGCCGAGGTTCCTGCACACAGGAGTTCCCCGGGGAAAAAGCCCGAAGTCCGGCTCGCGATGATGGAAGACGCCGGGAAGCTGAAGATCCCCTTCACCACCGGCCTCCTCCTCGGGATCGGCGAAACGCCGGCAGACCGCGAGGATTCGCTCAACGCCATCCGGGACATTCACCGGCGCTACGGCCACATCCAGGAGATCATCATCCAGAACTTCTGCCCGAAGGCCGGCACGGGGATGTCGGGGTACCCGGTCCCCTCACCGCAGGAGATCTGCGCGACGATCCGGCTCGCACGGGAGATCCTCCCGCAGGAGATCGCCATCCAGATCCCGCCCAACCTCGCCGACGCCCGCGCCCTGATCCCCTGCGGGGTGGACGACCTCGGCGGGATCTCCCCGGTTACGGTCGATTACATCAATCCCGAACACCCGTGGCCGGCGATCGATTCCCTGAAATCCATCGCCGGCAACGCAGAGCTGGTCGAGCGGCTCTGCATCTATCCCCGTTTCATCGAAAAGGGGTGGTTCCACCCGTCCATGAAACCCCTAATAACCCGGCTCGCCCATAGTACTGCACAGGAAAAGGAGCGCTGCGCGTGAAACAGGGAAAACTTCTCTATGCCGGGAAAGCCAAGTCGGTCTACCGCACGGACGAAAAGGACCACCTCATTGTCGAGTTCCGGGACGACATCACCGCGTTCGACGGGGGAAAGAAAGACACCCTGAAGAAGAAAGGAAGGTACAATGCCGAGGTCTCCGCCTTCTTCTTCTCATATCTCGGGGAGCACGGGGTGAAGACCCACTTCGTCCGCATGCTCGATGAGAACCGCATGGTGGTCGAGAACCTCTCGATGATCCCGCTCGAGGTCATCGTCCGGAACATCGCCGCCGGCTCCATCGTGCGCAACTACCCCTTCAAAGAGAAGACCCCCCTGCGTCCCCCGGTCATCGTGATCGACTACAAGGATGACGCACGGCACGATCCCATGCTGAATGACGACCTGATCCTCGCGTTGAAGATCTGCACGCCCGCCGAACTGAAGAAGATCAAGAATACGGCCCTGAAGGTCAACGATCTCTTGAAAGACCTGCTCGCACGGCAGGGCATCACGCTCGTGGACTTCAAGCTCGAGTTCGGCAGGGGCAAAAAGGGCATCTGGGTCGGGGACGAGATCTCGATGGACTCCATGCGGCTCTGGGATGCAACAACCGGCGAGTCGCTGGACAAGGACGTGTACCGGTTCGACAAAGGCGATGTCATGGAGACTTATGACCGTGTCCTCCGGCGGATTGTCAAAACGAGCAGTGCGGCAGGGAAGAAGAGAACGACCGCTGCCCGTAAAGGTTCCGGGGACTGAACAGGCCGAACACCCGCAGCCGGAACAGAAAGGATAACATCGTGAAAGCGTGCAACAGGATGTACGGGAAGATTCCATGACCGGGAACGAAGCGGAAGAAGATATGCTCAAGTGGGCAACGGCGTACGCAAAAAAGCACGGCTACACGCTGAACCCCGATGAGAAGCAGCTGGGCACCGTGATCCGGGGGCTCGTCCGGAACAAGGGAAAGTTCGGCCGCCCGTACTGCCCGTGCCGGCTGCGCAGCGGCGACGAGGAGAAGGACCGGGCGATCGAATGCCCCTGCGTCTATCATAAGGAAGAGATCGCAAAGGACGGCAGCTGCCACTGCAGGCTCTACTATAAAACCTGAAACGCCCTTTTTGCCGCAATTCTATTCTCATGCGAACCCCTGCCCGCCGTCTCGTGCAAGGACTGCCTCCGGTGATCGGGCCGGGGGCACGGGTCCTCATCCTCGGAAGCTTTCCGTCCAGCCTCTCGCTAGCTGCCGGCCAGTACTACGCTAACCCGAAGAACCAGTTCTGGAAGATCATGGATGCGCTCGTTGCGATCGATCCCTCCCTTCCGTACGGCGACCGCCTCTCCCGGCTGATCTCCTGCAGGATCGCGCTCTGGGACGCGATTGCTTCCTGCCGGAGGCAGGGGAGCGCCGACAGCACGATCACGGGCGCGTGCGGCAATCCCCTGGATGACCTGCTCGCATCGCATCCCGGCATCCGCCTCATTGCCTGCAACGGGAGCGCTTCGGCGAGATCTCTCGCCGCGTGCCCACCCGCAAACGTTACGATCCTCCGGCTGCCATCGACCAGCCCGGCGTATGCCCGGATGCCGCTTGCCGGCAAGATCCGGGCATGGTCGGCGATCTGCAGGTATCTCGACCGGTAACATCGACCGGTAAAAAAGTTCCTAAAAATTCCGCTTTTTTTCTACCGTTCGAGGCGGAACTTCAGGAAGATGACATGGTAGATCGCGTAGAACCCGACAAAGACCGCTGCGGCGTACCCGAAGACCGCGAGCCACCCGACCTCCTGCGGGAGGGAGAGTGAGGAGTGCTGGAGGACGAGCGAGGACCCGACGACGAGCGCCGCGACAACGAGCCCCATCATGACCTTGTCGCTCGCCCGGTCGAGCGCCATCTGGAGTTTCTGGAGATCGGTATCCACGATCTCGAGGCGGACCGTCCCGGTCGAGAGGCGCTTTAACATCAGGTTGATGTTCCGGGGCAGGTCGAAGGCCGCATCCACCGCCTCCATCATGGAGTTGGTGGCACGTTTCACGTATGCCGCGGAGAGGGTGTTGGTCTCTGCAAGCTTGGTCAGGTACGGGGTGATCTCCCTGCCGAAGTTGAACTTCGGGTCGAGGCGCACCCCGATATCGAGGACCATGACGAAGACTTTCAAGAGAAGCATCAGGTTCATCGGCACCTGCAGCCGGTACCGCCGCATGGTCTCGGTCAGCTCGTTGACGAGCAGGCCGAAGTTGACCTGGTGGACCTCGCTCCCGCCGCCGAAGTCGTGCATCATGATGTAGAGGTCGTCCCGGAGCCCTTCACGGTCTGCCTCCTTGATGACGATGCCGAACCCTTCGAGGGACTTGAGCATCATCTCGATATCATCGGAGACAAGCGCGAAGAGGAGGTTGATGAAGTTCTGGCGTTTCTCCGGGCGGAGCACTCCCACGATCCCGAAATCGAGGAAGACGACCTCGCCCTCCTTGGTGACCAGGAGGTTGCCCGGGTGGGGGTCGCCGTGGTAGAACCCGTCCTCGAAGATCATCTTCAGGTATGCCTCGAAGCCGTTGACCCCGATGCAGTGGGGATCGAGACCCATGGACCGGATCGCATCGGCGTTGTCGATACGGACCCCTTCAACGAACTCCATGACGAGCACCCGGGAGGAAGTATACTCCCAGTAGATCTTCGGGAACCTGATGCCGGGAACGCCGGCAAAGTTCCGCGCCATCCGGTCCGCGTTCCGTGCGTCCCGGGTGAAATCCAGTTCCTTCCGGATCTGGTTGGCGAAGTCCTGCACCATCCCGACCGGGTTGTATGTCCGGACTTCCGGGAAGACCGAGTCGATCCGCTCTGCCATGGAGAGGAGGATCGAAAGGTCCGTCTCGATCAGCTCCGGGATACCGGGGCGCTGGACCTTGACGGCAACCTTCGTGCCGTCCTTCAGGACTGCACGGTGGACCTGCCCGATCGAGGCGGACGCGAGCGGGGTCTCATCGATCTCGAGGAACCATTCGTCGAGGTTGGGGCAGGTTGCGAGAATGACCTCCTTAACCTCGGCGAACGGGAGCGGGCGGGCATGGTCCTGCAGTTTCTTGAGTTCCTCGATGAGCTCGGGAGGCAGGATCTCCATCCTCGTGCTCATGATCTGGCCGAACTTCACGAACGTCGGACCGAGTTCCTCGACCGCCATCCGGATCCGCTCGTAAACGGTCGATGCCTCAGAGGACCGGCCGGGCGTCGGGAGCCGGAACCGTTGCTTCCCCGGAAACATCCCTTCGAGCGCGATGCCAAAACCGTATTTGCTGAGGATATCGATGATCTGTGCGGTCCGCCGGATCGATGACACCATGGGTAGTGGTTGGATGTGGGGATACTTTAAGCGTACTCTGGCGAAAGGAGAGGGAAGAGAAGGGGGGATCTGCCGCCCGCGGGGGACAGGGATCGGTCTTTTCGCGAGAGGAAGATATCAGGGTTTCCGGAAGATGACGATACGGTTCGTATTGGTCCCGCACCCCATGTTGTCGACGCCCCAGATGTGCGACGTCTTGGTGAACTGCTGCACATTGATCATGACCCCGGCACAGTCGAACCCGGCACCGGTGCCCTGCGGGATGACCGCTTCCTCGAGCCGGATTGTCCCTTTGCGCACTTCTCCCACCTCGAATGCCACCCACCCGCCCGGCCGGGTGATGCGGAAGAGCTCTGCAAAGACAGCCCCCATGACCGATGCCCAGTCCCCGACCGTCCGGGCCATCGTGATCTTCCTCCCGATGGTGCGTGCATCGAGGCCGTTGAACCAGCACCGGAGCCAGTTGTCCTCGCGGTACTGGACGATGTCGAGAAACGGGGGGGAGGTGACGGTCAGCCGGACCGAACCATCGGCAATTGCCGGGGTCTTCCGGGCATCGCCAATAAGAAAGAGCGCACTCTCTCCCGCATGGTTCAGGTTCCGGACCTCCCCGGGCTGCAGGCCGGCAAGAAGGCTCTTCGTCTTTTTCAGGATGAGGGCATGGGTGTCGCGGTACGGCGGCTCCTGCTTCCGCCGGGCATTGATCTTCCGCTGGCTCACGGGCGATACCGCCTGGTTTGGGGGGAGAGTATAGACCGAGAAGAAGCCCGGGGAATGCCCGGTCAGCCGGTTCGTGGCGACCATGGCGATCCAGCGGTCGAGAGCGTCTTCTGTGCCGTCCTTTCTCCTCCCGATCAGGTAGTCCCGGATGCCGACAATCTCCTCCTCGGTTGCGGGATCATAGAACATGGAGAGGTCGATCGCTGCACCACTGCCGTTCCGGGGGATACCCGCAAGCCTCCGTTCCAGGCCGGCAATTTCCGGCGGGAAGAACCGCGGTTCGGTCATGATCCGGGAGAGGGGGTTGGCATCGTTGGCGGCAACCGCCCTCCCCAGAAGCCCGGCCTCGATCACCGTCGTCCCCCTCCCGCTGAAGGGATCGTAGACCCGGTCGCCGTTTTCAGTAAGGAGCGTGATGAAGAACCGCGGGAGCTGGGGCTTGAAGCAGGCCCGGTACGAGACCTCGTGGATGGAGGCGGCCTGCCGCTGACCGGCAGTCCAGAAGGAGTTCCGGTACAGCGGGACGTATTCCCCGCCGGCATCCAGCGTGCCGGTCACGGTTGCGGCAGAACCTTCCGGTCCACCGGTAAAACCCCGGAGGTACCGGTCAAGGTCACGGGCTTTTGCGACCGTTGCGTCTTCCTCCTTCTGATATATTCTCCTGCTCATCGGTACCATTCAACCCTTGTGATGACTTCCCGCGGTCCGGATCGATCCTGTTCGCCGGCTCAGGGCAGGGCGGAGACCAGGATCGTCACGGCGACAACGACCATGCTGACATGGTAAAACGGCAGCGCCTGCATGGCGGCATCCGGCCCCCTTCCGAGGAAGATGAGCCCGTCCGCGGCACATATCAGGAGGAGTCCTGCGATAAGGCCGATCTTCCCGAGGGTATTGAGGTGGGGAAAGAAGATCGCCGCGCCCAGGATATTCAGGAGCGTAAAGCCGTAGATCCAGTAGATCGTGCCATCCCGCCCGAACAATACCGGAATCGTCTTCAGCTTCCTCACCCGGTCGTTCTCGACATCGGCAAAGTCGTTGACGCCGAGATGTGCCATGGCGAACGGGTAGAAGAAGAGGAAGAATGCGAGCGCCGTGGTATCGGGATACCCGGCACAGAGATAGCCGGCAACCGGGAAGAGCGCAAAGTCCGTCCGGCCGAGGAGCTGCGCAACCGGGAGTCTCTGGTCGCGTTTCACGAACTGGTAGAGCGCCTCCATCCCGTAACTGTAGATCAGGATCAGAAAGACGAACCACGAGTGGGGAGACGGCAGGAGAGCGATCAAAAAGACCGTGACGGCAAAGAGGAGCGCGAAGAGACGGAACGCCGCCTGCGGCGTCACTGCCCCGGCGGGGAGCGGGCGCCTCCCGAACAGGCGCCAGTAGCGGGTGAGCCGCCGGTGTTCGATGTCCCGCTTGTCGAGGTCCCGGTCGATATAGTCGTTGAGCACGAGCCCCGCCTCGAAGCCGAAGAACCCGATGAGTGCCCCGTGCAGGAGGAACGGGATCGAGAACCCCCCGTACACGGATGTGCCGAGGACGAGCCCTGCGCAGAAGAGGAGCGGCCAGGCAAAGAAGAACTTGAGGCGCATCAGGTCGGCGTAGGCCCGGACGGTTCCCCCGGTGCTCGGGGACACTCGCGGGGGAGCCAGCGCTCCGCCAACCGGGTGCGTCATTGCCATGTCTGAATCGTCTCCAAAGGAAGCCATCGTTCACGCTGGATGCGGGGTGCTGAATTGTGCGGGGTTATACCCGGTATCATGTGTTGTTTGTCTGTTGGATTATAATACGGCATCTTAGATTTTCAGCAGCCACTCGTTCCCGCGCAGCCACGCCCGTCTCTCCCGGCAATCGGGGAGGACTGATTCGACCTTCCTCCAGAATTTCGCCGAATGGTCGGGCTGGCGGAGGTGGACGAGCTCGTGGACGACGACATAATCAACGATCCGCAGCGGTGCCTGCACGAGGCGCCAGCTGAAGTTGATCCTTCCTTCGGACGTGCACGACCCCCAGCGTCGCCGTGCGTCGGTGAC